>Ga0209632_10000290_pt1 | contig 52927 bp, 46 predicted proteins | sample COG_10_FD_184754 | JGI IMG/M metagenome (GOLD analysis project Ga0209632, IMG submission 184754) | Pelagic Microbial community sample from North Sea - COGITO 998_met_10 (SPAdes) (version 2) | ecosystem: Environmental > Aquatic > Marine > Neritic zone/Coastal water | place: Helgoland, sampling...
GTACTCAAGGTGGGAATCGAACCCACACGTCTTGCGACATTGGATTTTGAATCCAACGTGTCTACCAATTCCACCACTTGAGCAATTTTAATAGATTGCAAAACTATAAAAATAATTCTGTTATTAACTAAAAATAGTCGCTTTTATCCTTTTACAGTTCAAATAAAGTTCTAAATTTGCAGCTCGGTTAAAAAATTAGTTTAAAGCACTCAAAAACAGAACACTATAATGTCTATTGTAAACTTACAACCCAAAATTTTTGCCTGCACCAATTCCATGGTCCTTGGAAAAAAAATCGCTGCCTCTTTTGGAATCGATTTAGGGAATGTAATTACATCGACCTATAGCGACGGTGAGTTTCAGCCTTCTTATGAAGAATCGATTCGTGGAACCCGAATTTTTATAATCGCTTCTACGAACCCTGGACCTGAAAATTTAATGGAATTACTGCTTATGATAGATGCCGCCAAAAGGGCTTCAGCTAGACATATAACGGCCGTTATTCCTTACTTTGGTTGGGCCAGACAAGATCGAAAAGACAAGCCGAGAGTACCCATTGCCGCGAAATTAGTGGCCAAGATGCTGGAAACAGCTGGCGCCACTCGAATCATTACCATGGACTTGCATGCCGATCAAATTCAAGGCTTTTTTGAAAGACCTGTGGATCACATGTTTGCCTCCACAATCTTTTTACCGTATTTGCAGAGTTTAAATTTAGATAATTTAACCATAGCATCACCAGATATGGGCGGTTCTAAAAGAGCGTATGCCTATTCAAAAGCATTAGGAAGTGATGTAGTGATCTGTTACAAACAGCGCGCCAAAGCCAATGTAATTTCTCATATGGAATTAATAGGGGACGTTACCGGAAAAAACGTGGTGCTTGTAGATGATATGGTAGACACTGCCGGTACCTTAACAAAAGCGGCGGACCTTATGATGGAACGCGGTGCCTTGAGTGTACGCGCCATTTGTACGCACCCTATATTGTCAGGGACTGCTTATGAGCGTATTGAGAATTCAAAACTAGAAGAGCTTATCACAACAGACTCTATTCCAGTTTCACAAGAATCTCCTAAAATTAGAGTGTTGAGCTGTGCAGATTTATTTGCGGATGTAATGAAAAAAGTACATCATAATGAATCAATTAGCTCAAAATTTGTAATGTAAACAACTAAATAATTAATATACACAAATGAAATCAATTACAATTAATGGATCGAAAAGAGAAAGCGTGGGCAAAAAATCAACAAAAGCCTTACGTAATGCTGGACAGGTACCTTGCGTTATATACGGAGGAGACACGCCAGTACATTTCTCAGCAGAAGAATTGGCATTCTCTAAACTAGTATATACACCCAATGCACACACTGTTGTGATTGCTTTAGGAAGTGATACGATGAATGCTGTATTACAAGACATTCAATTTCACCCTGTAACAGACCGTATTTTACACGTCGATTTTTATCAATTATTTGATGATAAAGAAATCGCTATGGACATTCCAGTACATGTTATTGGAAAATCTTTAGGGGTTGCTAATGGGGGGTCTTTAAGAAAAAACAAACGTAAACTTAGAGTCAAAGCATTGCCAACGAACTTACCAGATTTTATTGAAGCAGATGTGACACCACTAAAAATTGGTGGTAAACTGACCGTTTCTGAATTAGCAACCGATAGCTTTAAGTTTTTACACCCAGACAATACGGTTGTATGTCAAGTGAAACGTTCTAGAGTTTCTATTGACCTAGATGAAGAAGAAGGTGAAGGTGAAGAAGGAACAGCAGAAGGTGCTGCTCCAGCCGAAGGCGCTGCTGCTCCAGCAGACGCATAAACGTCTATTTAAATCATTATTTTAAAAAGCATTCTGTTATTCAGAATGCTTTTTTTATTTTTACAGTATGTTTAATTGGATATTTAAAAATAAACGCAAGTCAAATAACGCTGTTGAGATGTCAAAAAAATACTTGATTGTTGGGTTGGGAAATATAGGTGCCGACTATACAAGCACCCGCCACAACATCGGTTTTAAGGTGGTTGAAAAATTTGCGCAGCTCAATGAGGCTGTTTTCGAAACCAAAAAACTAGGCGACCTAGCACGCTTTAAATTTAAAGGCCGCACTTTTTTACTTCTAAAACCAAACACCTATATGAACCTAAGCGGCAAAGCCGTTAAGTATTGGTTAGAAAAAGAAGCCATTCCTCCCGAAAATTTATTGGTCATTACAGACGACCTCAATTTACCCTTCGGCAGCTTACGCCTTAAAATGAAAGGCAGTGCTGGGGGACATAATGGACTGAAAGATTTACAGGACAAGCTGAACACCTCTCAATACAACAGACTTCGTTTTGGAATTAGTGATGAATTTGCCAAAGGCCGACAAGTTGACTATGTGCTTGGCGAATGGACCGCAGAGGAGTCGGAAAAACTAAAAGAACGCCTAAACCACTGTGCTGAGTTTATCAAAAGCTTTGTAATGGCTGGCGTGCAAAACACCATGAATTCCTTTAATAACACATAAAAAAAGGAGCCGTAGGCTCCTTTTTTTATAATATATAGTACTCTTATTATTTAACAATAATACGTTTGGTGGTTTTTCTTTGACCATCTGAAACGGTCATTAAGTACAACCCACTTTCAATATTGCCTAACTCAATAACTTGCTTAAAGTTTCCGTTATTAGTATAAGCTTGCTTGTGAATCTTCCGTCCTCTAACGTCGTATATGTCTATGCTAACAGTATTCAAAGTAATTGATTGTAGCTCAACAGTAAAGCTTCCATTATTTGGATTTGGGTAGACAGAAACTTGCTCTAGGTTTGTACTCAGCTCTGGAGTGCTTAGCGGTTGCTCTGAACAGATCTCTATGGACCAGTCATTTAGCACGCCTATGTCATTATTATAGCCATCACGAATATAAATCACCCACTCTCCTGCAGAATCCATTCCATTGAAAATACTTAAATCTTGTAAAGGCACAAAAGTCGCTGTGGTTAGGTTTGTACAATCAATCTCACTCCCATTGTCATCAAAAGTAATGTCAAATGCATCTTGATCTCCACAGTTTCGTTGCCATAGTACAGCATAGGTCTCTAAGTCAGAATGAAATAGAATTACTTGAAGATCTTCGATATAAGGGTGGGTTATATCCACGTTAACAGTCAAACTAGTAATGACCCCTAAATCAGGGATAGTTATAGTAGTTTGTAATGAATCCCCAAACCTTCCACCACTTGTTCCGTCAGGAATTGCTAATTCTAAATTTTCTTCAGAATCAAATGGTGTACACTGTAAAGATGTACAGTTGTTATTTAATACGACTTCTGTAGTTTGTTGTATAAGTAAGTTACCAGAACCTAAAACATCAATTTCATAGGTTCCTATTTCGGTGTTTTCAATACCACTAACAGTCATTGTAAATGTTCCAGAAGCATTCATAGAGGCTGGACTAAAAGTAGTTGTAGACCCCGCCGGTTGGCCGGTTGTAGAAAACGTTACGTTTTGATTAAATCCATTAAGGGCTGTAAAGTTAAATTCAAAAACAGCATCTTCTCCTACACTAGGGCAGCTATTTACAGGGCTATTTGTGGCAGTTAAAGTAAAACTTGGACCCGTAGTACAGGCTATTGTATTTGGTTTAAATTGAGCTTGGAGGACTCCTGAGACATAGCTATCTATAACGTTTACCTGACCTTGAGAAAACATATAAAGGCATCTGTCATCTCCATAATCCATATAACTCATTGTTAAGGCATTTTCTCCATTGACACATCCTGAAATAGAGCCGGGAGTTGAACATCCATAATTAGGTTGTGAAATATTGGGTGTATCTGCAATGCCGTCATCAGTATTACAAGACCCTGAAAAGGTGTGGTTAAGATTGTAAAAATGCCCAAGTTCATGCGTCACAGTTCTTCCTAAGTCAAATCCACTTCCAGGTACAATTCCTGAGCCTGAGCAGCCCGATCCTGAACCAAAAGCAAAGGTGTTAATAACCACAGAATGTCCAGCTGCAATACTACCGGGCTTGTTTGAATACCCTAAGATACCACCTCCAATATTTTTGACTAAAAAGTTCATGTAGCCTGACCAATTAGAATCTGAATCTCCGCCGTTACCAAAATTGTATCCAATAGTGACTGCGGGGCCTCCTTCAACTAAATCTGGATCAATTGGGTTTCCTACAAAATCTGTCGGGTGGTTTAAAGTGGCTATACAAAATTCAATATTAGCGACCCCATGCTCGACTCCTGGATAGTTGAAACGTGCAGAAGTCCATAAGATTGCATCGGAGTTTGTAGCGGAATAATCGGCGTTTAAAATATCAATTTGAGTTTGAGCCAGTGCTTCTAAACAAGCACGATCAGACTCTTGACCCCCTGGATAGTGAACCGCGACCGGAATAATTATTGGGTTTAGCCTGGTAGATACACTGGCATTGGTACGTAGGTTTTCTTCAAAAGCCCTTCTAAATTTTATTTGAGTTTCTTCATATTCTCTTGCAAAATCTGGGTCTTGCATTTGTTGATTCATATGCTCAACCATGCCACAAGTACGATCCTGTGCGATGCAGTTAACAGATGTAAAAACGGCTAAGACTAAAGTGAAGGTTTGTGTAATTATATTTTTGTTCATTATTTTGGCTAAAATTATAAACAAACTTAAATAAAAGATTTGATTATTTGTAATTTAAATTCCAAAATGAACTGTATAATTCAATGAAAATGGTTTTTTATTGAATTATAGTTAAATTAATTGCAAAACAGAAGTTTTATTTGATGATAATGCGTTTACAGATTTGTTTATCTCCATTGTGTACATTTATAAAATAGACCCCAGCTTGAGCTTGGAATAAATGAATGGTTTGACTAATTCGATTTTGATTTTTAAATTCCTCATAGTAAATTTCACGTCCACTTAAATCAAAGACACTTATTTTGGTTTCAGTTGTTGAGTTTGTAGGAAACGTAATAGTAAATTTTCCAGTACTGGGGTTTGGAGAAATGGATAAGCGGTCAAATAGCCCTTTATTTGTACTTAAAACATTCGTCTTGAATTGTGTTTCTATGGTGGCAATATAGGATTCAACTACCGTTTTTTGTCCCTCAGAAAATAAATACATACAGGGGTCATTGACATAGTCCATATAATTCATGCTAAGGGTTGGCGTTCCATCAACACAAGAATCTAAACTTCCAGCAGCAGGACAATTATAAGTTGCTTCTGAAATATTGGGTGTGTCTTCTATACCGTCATCACTATTGCAAGAGCTAGTAAAAGTGTGTTTAAGATTAAAAAAATGTCCAAGTTCATGGGTCACAGTGCGCCCTAAATGATAAGGCTCTTGTGGAACATAGCCCTCACATCCACTTCCTGTCCCAAAATTAGAGGGGGATATTTCCACTGTTTCCCCTAATGCGACATTTCCCCCAAGTGGAGAAGACCCCAATTCATTGACAAGTGTTTTTATTACTATATTCACGTATCCAGACCAGTTACTGTCGTCATAACCACCATCGCCAAAATTATAACCAATAGTTACTGCGGGTTGTCCCTCCATAAGGTCTAAATCTGTATTGGCTGGGTGGTTTTGGGTGGCTATAACAAACTTAATATTTATTTGCCCAAGACTAATTCCAGGGTAAAAACTACTGGCAGTTGGCCATAAAACACGATCACTATTGGTTCCCATAAAGTCATTATTTAAAACAGCTATTTGATTATAACTTAACTCGACTAGGCAATCTCTGTTTTCTTCCACTCCTTCTGGGAAATGGATGGCGACCGGAATAGTAATAGTACTTCTTCTTTTTTCTATGGCGTTTTTAGATCCAGTTTTTAGGAATTCAGTCTCAAATCTTTGTTGTAGTTCTTGGTGTTGTTTTGCATATTCGGGATTTAGCATTTGTATTTTCATGTACTCGTCCATCCCACAGCTTCTTTTTTGAGAAAAGCAAAGAGTACTAAAAAGAAATACAAAGAATAATTGACAGGCTATTAGCGAGTGTTTTTTCATAACATAGGAGGTCTTATTAGGCTAAAATAAATGATAGCTTTTAGGTAGTTTGGTTCACTAAATATAGGGCAAATTTTCCATTAGTTAAAAACAAAACTCAATCCACTTTAATTACCCTTCCTTTTTTTTATATTTGTTAAATAATAGTTCCAATTCAAAAACTAGCTTTTGAAAATTAAATCTGCTGCCGATTACAACCAAATAAAAGACTCTGTTGTCACCATTGGGACATTTGATGGAGTGCATCTTGGGCATCAAAAAATAATCAAGCGTTTGGTCGCTATTGCGCATGCCGAAGAACTTCAAGCATTGGTATTGACCTTTTTTCCGCATCCTCGAATGGTAGTTCAAAAAGACACTTCCATAAAACTCATCAATACTATTGATGAAAAAGCAGATTTAATTCAGGATTTAGGTGTCGATCATCTAGTCATCAAAGCTTTTACAAAAGATTTTTCAAGGTTGACCTCTCTTGAGTATGTCCGCGATGTATTGGTCAACAAGCTGCATGTCAAACATATTATAGTGGGCTATGACCATCATTTTGGTCGAAACCGAACCGCCAATATCTCAGACCTTAAAGAGTTTGGTGCTTTCTATGGATTCAAAGTCACCGAAATCACAGCACAAGAAGTAGGGGATGTGGCCGTCAGTTCTACCAAAATAAGAAGCGCACTAGCAGAAGGCGCCATTAAAGTTGCCAATCAATTTTTGGGCTATAATTTTATGCTTAACGGAATCGTAGTTAAAGGAAAAGGACTGGGAAAAACCATTCAGTTTCCGACAGCTAATTTAAAAATAGAAGAATCCTATAAACTCATTCCCAAAAAAGGAGTCTATCTCGTGCAGTCGATCATTGATGCTAAATTGGTTTATGGAATGCTCAATATTGGTACCAATCCCACTGTCAGTGATGCCAATGAACTTACTGTTGAAGTTTTCTTTTTTGATTTTAATCAAACGCTTTATGGAACCGTTCTTAACATTCAGTTTCTGGATCGGATTAGAGACGAAATTAAATTTTCGGGTCTTGAGGCTTTAAAAGCACAATTAGAACAGGACCAACAGACTGCTTTCGCCAAAATAGCCCTGCCTTTAAAAAACTAATTCAATTTAGAGCAAAAACCAATTCTTGTTTTATTCTAAATGTTTAAATTTACCACTTAAAATACATAGCATGTTACAAGTATCTTACATAAGAGAACACCAAGCGGAAGTTATTGAGCGCCTAAGTAAACGAACTAATGAAGCCACGTCATTAATCGATGCGGTTTTAAAACTCGATGAATTGCGAAGGGGCTTGCAGACCAAAGTGGATGTGATTTCATCTGAACTGAATGTGCTTTCTAAAGAAATAGGTGAGTTGTTTAAAACAGGTCAAGCTCAAAAAGCCAATGAATTTAAGCAAAAAACAACCGATTTAAAAGAGTCTAAAGCAACACTTTTCGAAGAGCTAAACACTGCTGCAGAATCGCTTCAAGCCCTTTTGTACAAGATTCCTAACCTTCCTAATTCCATTGTGCCTACAGGAATTACTGAAGCTGATAACGAAGAAATATTTAGGGCAGGAGCCATTCCGGTTCTTTCCGAGAACGCTGTTCCTCATTGGGAGTTAGCTAAAAAATACGATATTATAGATTTTGAGCTTGGGAACAAAATAACAGGTGCTGGTTTTCCTGTTTATAAAGGCAAGGGTGCTCGTTTACAACGCGCTTTAATCAATTATTTCCTTGATAAAAATACCGCTGCAGGTTACAAAGAAATCCAAGTGCCTCATTTGGTAAATGAAGCGTCTGGTTTTGGCACAGGCCAATTACCTGACAAAGAAGGGCAGATGTACCATGTGGGCGAAGACGACTTGTACCTAATTCCAACGGCAGAAGTGCCCGCGACTAATATTTTTAGAGATGTTTTATTGCAAGAAAGTGATCTTCCAAAAACTCTAACAGCTTACACGCCATGTTTTCGTCGTGAAGCAGGGAGTTATGGCGCACATGTTCGCGGCCTTAACCGTTTGCATCAGTTTGATAAAGTAGAAATTTTAAGAGTAGAACATCCTTCAAAATCCTATTCGGCATTAGATGGGATGGTAGAACATGTGAAAACAATTTTGGAAGAGTTAAAATTGCCGTATCGAATTCTTAAACTCTGTGCTGGAGATTTAGGGTTTACAGCCGCACTGACCTATGATTTTGAGGTGTTTTCAACCGCCCAAGATCGCTGGTTAGAAATCTCATCAGTGTCTAATTTTGAAACCTTTCAAGCCAATCGATTGAAGCTGCGTTTCAAAAATGCAGAAGGTAAATCAGAATTGGCACATACCTTGAATGGAAGTTCGTTAGCGCTTCCAAGAGTATTAGCAGGAATTTTAGAAAATTACCAAACCGATGAAGGGATTCAAATCCCAGAGGTTTTAATCCCTTACACTGGATTTTCAATGATTGATTAATAAGTGGTTTCATATGTTTGAAAAAATTACGTAATGAAATATTTAGCGTGCCTTTTTATGAGTCTTTTATGTTTGATGTCTTCGGCTCAAGTAGATCCAGCATTGGCAAAAGACTATTATCAAAAAGGGGATTTTGAAAAGGCCTTGGTGCTTTACAAAAAACTACTTGTAACCTCTAGTTCCCATCCAAATTACACTCTTAAAGTAATTGAGTGTCACCAGCAACTTAATCAATTTAAAGCATCTAAAAATTATATTCAAGCCCAGTTGGCGCGTACAAACCACCCACAGTTTTTAGTCGAATTAGGGTATAACTATCAGCTTCAAAATAAACTAAATTTAGCAGTGTCTTACTATGATCAAGCTCTGCAACAAGTTGAAGAGCAACCAAAATATGTGTACGGCGTTGCACAACGATTTGAAGCCCATTCGTTACTAAGTCAAGCGATTCAGGCCTATGAAACTGGTCTCGAACGCGCCCCCAATGCTAATTATTATTACCAGCTTGCTGGTTTATACGCCGCCCAACAAAATATTGAAAAAATGATGGAGCGGTATTTGGATTATGTTCAAATAAATCCGCCTTTTACCAATCAAGTCATGAGATTACTTGCCGATTATATATCAGAGGACTCAAGTCAGCCTTATAATCAGCTGTTCAAAAAAGTTATTTTAAAGAAATCTCAAGCCGCTCCAGATCCCTTATGGAACCAATGGTTAAGCTGGTTGTATATTCAGCAAAATGAATTTTCAAAAGCCTTTATCCAAGAAAAAGCAGTTTACAGACGTAACCCTGAATCCTTACAAGGCCTAATTAACCTCGCTGTTTTAGCGATAGAAAAGGAAGCCATGAATCCAGCTCTTGCTGTTTTCGAGTTTATAATTAAAAACACAACAGATACACGTCTGCTTATTTTGGCTAACTGTAAACTATTAGAACTTAAGCAAGAGGTCGCTACAGATTCAAAAAGTTACGAGGACATACGAGTGACTTATGAAGCGTTGTTAGACCGCTATAAACTTGGTCAGGAAAGTATAAAGCTTCAACTTTCCTATGCACATTTTTTAGCATTTTTTGACCAAAAGCTAGAGGCAGCTTCATCTTTTTTAAAATCAGCAATTAAGCAAAATTTATCAGCAATATCAGCGGCTAAGTTAAAAATGAAATTAGCCGATATCCTTGTTGCTCAAGGTAAATTTAATCAAGCATTGGTTTATTACACCCAAATTCAGATGCGAGTTAAAAACAGTCCTTTGTCGCAAGAAGCACGTTTCAAAGTCGCCAAAACTAGTTATTATAAAGGGGATTTTGATTGGGCCGAAACACAATTAAAAATTCTTAAATCATCTACCTCCCAGCTTACGGCCAATGATGCTTTGGAGCTACAGTTATTAATTTCTGACCATAAGAGCAGCGACTCTCTAAATATGGCCTTAAAACTATATGCTAAAGCGGACTTATTAACGGTTCAGAAAAAACCAAAAGAAGCCCTTTTGATGTTAGATTCAATTCTTGAGACTCACAAAACAGATCCAATCATGGATCAAGTCTTATTGTTTCAAGCCCATATTTATGAGTCGCAAAAGGCGTATGTAAAAGCAGAACGCAATTATTTGCAAATTATAAAAGACTATAAAGAAGATATTCTAATAGATGATGCTTATTTTTACTTGGCGGAGTTATATAGACTCTATTTAGGGGACCAAGACAAAGCACAGTTGAATTATGAGTCTATTATTTTTAATCATGAAGATAGTATCCATTTTGTAGAAGCTCGTAAACAGTACCGTTTATTGAGAGGCGATAAAATTAACTAATAACAAGACTTTAACCAATGATAATTTATAACGTAACGGCTAATATTGAGGAGGGCATCCATGAGCAATGGCTAGAGTGGATCCAGCAACACATTCCAAAGGTTCTTTCAACAGGCTTATTTTTAAAGGCGACGTTTACCAAAGTTTTAGTAGAAGAATCTATGGGTGGATTGACGTATTCAATCCAGTATTTAGCCCCTTCAAAACAAGCCTTAGAATCCTTTTACGAACTTCATTCGTCAGATTTTCAAGCAGAAGAATTACGATTGTTTGCCGATAAAATGCTAGTATTTAGAACAGAATTAGAATGGATTGATGAATATACTGTAACACCACAATAAATGACTGTAAAGGCAAAAAAATACTTAGGACAACATTTTCTTAATGACGAATCCATCGCCGAGAAAATTGCCAATACCCTAAGTTTTGAGGGGTACACGCAAGTACTTGAAATTGGACCTGGAATGGGTGTATTGACCAAGTATATCATAAAAAAACCGGTCACCACACATGTGATTGAAATTGATCCAGAGTCTGTTGAGTATCTTCAGGCAAACTTTTTAAACTTAGGGCCTAGAATTGTTCAGAAAGATGTTTTAAAGTATGATTTTAGCGAGTCCTTTGGAAGGGACTCTTTTGCAATTATTGGAAATTTCCCGTATAATATCTCGACTCAAATTGTATTTAAAACATTAGAAAACAGACATCAAATACCAGAATTTTCTGGCATGTTTCAAAAGGAAGTAGCCCAACGAATTTGTGAAAAAGAAGGCAGTAAAGTCTACGGAATTTTATCGGTATTGGTTCAGGCATTTTATGAAGCAGAGTACTTATTTACAGTGCCTCCCTCTGTGTTTATTCCGCCACCAAAAGTGGAGTCTGGAGTTTTGAGATTGACCAGAAAAGCCGATTATTCACTCCCATGTGATGAAAAATTATTTTTTAAAGTCGTAAAATCAGCATTTCAACAACGTCGTAAGACCTTGAGAAATAGTTTAAAAACCTATAATTTGTCGGATAATTTAAAAGCAAATACTATCTTTGACAAACGCCCAGAACAACTCAGTGTTGAAGCGTTTATTGAACTGACCACAGCAATAGAAACCGATCATTAACCCGTTTAATTTTGGAAAAAACTAAGCAACATATCCCTTTTGAGATCACCGAGGCCCTAATTGAGGCCCTTAAAGGACTGATTGATTCTAACGATGATAAGGCCGTTTTAGCCCTGCTAAAAGAGGTGCACTACGCTGATATTGCTGAGATACTAGATGATCTCACCCTAGATCAAGCTACTTACGTCATTAAGCTTTTAGATAGCGAAACTACAGCCGATATTTTGGCAGAATTGGAAGATGACGTTCGTGAAAAAGTATTACAAAACTTATCGATTAAAGAAATTGTTGAAGAAATTCAGGAACTTGACTCTGATGATGCCGCCGATTTACTAGCCGATTTATCACCAGATCGTAAGCAAAAAGTAATCGCCCAAATGGACGATAAAGAGCTGGTTGCTGATGTTCAGGAGCTTTTAGCATATGATGAGGACACTGCTGGAGGACTCATGGCCAAAGAGTTGGTTAAAGTATATGAAACATGGACGGTGGCCGGTTGTTTAAGAAAAATTCGCGCACAAGCTAAAGAGGTCAAGCGAGTGCATTCCATTTATGTCGTAAATAAAGAAGAAAAGTTAATTGGACGTCTGTCATTAAAAGACCTTTTAATTGCCAATAATGAAACAAAAATAAACGACATCTATATTCCTAAAGTAGACTCAGTTCATGTAGATGAAGATGCCGAAGAAGTAGCCAAGTTAATGGCTAAATATGATTTAGAAGCCATTCCAGTTATTAATGATGATAAGGTGCTTTTGGGGCGTATCACTATTGATGATATTGTAGATGTTATCATTGAAGAGGCCGAGAAAGATTATCAGCTTGCTGCCGGTATTACACAAGATGTAGATGCAGAAGACAGTATTCTCGCCCTCACACGGGCTCGTTTACCCTGGTTATTTCTAGGCCTATTAGGGGGTGTAGGTGCAGCCGTTATTATGGGTGGTTTTGAAACTATTATTGAAGACTTTCCAATGATATTATTATTCACGCCACTTATTGCTGCCATGGCAGGAAATGTAGGGGTACAATCCTCGGCTATTATCGTGCAAGGTTTGGCCAATGATGAGGTCCGAGGGAGTGTAAATAACCGACTTATAAAGGAAATGTTTTTGGCGGCCTTAAATGGGGTCATTCTAGCCTTGTTTTTATTTGTATTTATATGGGTATGGAAGCAAGACCTTGGAACGGCCTTAGCCATATCATTGTCGCTAGTGGTGGTTATTATTGTTGCAGGAATTATAGGGACGTTTATCCCGTTATCGTTACATAAAAAAGGAATTGATCCAGCCATTGCTACAGGGCCATTTATTACCACTTGTAATGATATTTTTGGAATATTAATTTACTTCTCAATTGCCAAACTTATCCTAAATATCTAAGATGAAAATTTTACATCTTGATAGTAATCACCCTTTACTCATAGAGCAACTAACGGATTTAGGTCACACTAATCACGAAGATTATACGAGTTCAAAAGAAGCGATTGAGGCTAAGATTCACTTGTATGACGGTCTTATTGTTCGTAGCCGGTTTCGAATAGATGCCTCTTTTTTAGACAAAGCCACCAATCTTAAATTTATAGGCCGCGTTGGTGCGGGCTTAGAAAACATTGATACCGACCACGCACATGCCAACGGCGTGTATCTCATATCAGCCCCCGAGGGCAACCGTAATGCAGTTGGAGAGCATGCCTTAGGCATGTTATTATCGCTATTTAATAAGCTAAGCATTTCCGATCGTGATGTAAAAGACGGCAAATGGCAACGAGAAGCAAATCGTGGAAATGAACTGGACGGAAAAACCATTGGTATTATAGGGTATGGACACATGGGTAAAGCGTTTTCAAAAAAACTAAGAGGCTTTGATGTTGAGGTGCTCTGTTATGATATCAAAGCAAATGTGGGCGATGAAAATGCAAGGCAAGTAACTCTTAACGAGCTTCAAGAAAAGGCTCACGTTTTGAGTTTGCATGTGCCGCAAACCGCTGCCACCAACTCAATGGTAAATACCAACTTTATAACCTCTTTTAAACACCCCTTTTGGTTGTTAAACACGGCTAGAGGTAGTTGTGTGGTGACAAGTGATTTAGTTAAAGCCCTTGACTCGAAAAAAATTCGAGGGGCAGGCTTAGATGTCTTGGAGTATGAAAAATCATCCTTTGAAACGGTGTTTTCAAAGGAAACACCACCAGCACTGAGTCGCTTACTTAAGTCTGATGCTGTCATTTTTTCTCCCCACGTAGCTGGTTGGACTGAAGAAAGTCATCGTAAACTAGCACAAACGATTGTCGATAAATTCAAGTCTCAGTTTCATTAAACTAATAATTTAACGATTTGATAACTCACTTTTTAGTTAAATAAAGTACACTTGCACGGGGTTCTTATGGCATTAAATTAAATAGAAACCCTACTAAATTTTAAAGAAAATATAGAAATGAAAAATATACTTGTTTTATGTACAGGAAACTCATGTCGAAGCCAAATGGCACATGGGTATTTAAATCAATTTGCAGCTAATGTCGCGACCGTTTACAGCGCGGGTATTGAAACACATGGCATTAATCCGGGAGCTGCAGCCATTATGAAAGAAGACGGTATTGACATCACTCATCACACGTCTAATCATGTAAATGACTATGCGGCCATAGATTTTGATTTTATCATTACCGTTTGTGATCATGCTAAGGAAAACTGTCCCTTCATTGCAAGCCCCAAAGCAGTACGCTTTCATCATGATTTTTATGACCCGTCTAAATTGATTGGAACAGACCAAGAAAAACACGCTGCCTTCTTAAAAGCACGCACGGAAATTAAAGAGTATATGAAAGCATTTGTGGAGGCGCAGCTTTAAAACTAGCGTTTCCATTTGTTGTCTAGTAGGTACGATCGTGCTTTATTAGAAGGATTTCCAATAAAAAGGAATTCGTTTTTTAGCCATTTTTTTATAAGAGTGGTAGCACTTCTTTTAGAAATCCCTAAATGATTGGCTAAGTCAATGCTCGTAATTTCTTTCTGTTTTAGAAATAGATCCAATGCCGTACGTTGTTTTACGGATAATTCTCTTAGGGGGTCACTATTATCTTGTAGTTTTGGAGTCCGTATTTTTTTTGTTTATAAAGAAGGCTCTCGTTTTGAAATTTAGTTAACTATTTACTGGGGGTCCAAACTTGCGTTCCAGCTCTGTCTGAAATTCTTCCATCACAGGACGTACGGTGCTGTCAGGTAAGTCCGCGATACGGATGTACATCAACCCATCGACGGCATTATTAAACAGGGGGTCTACATTAAAAGCAATCAAACGCGCATTTTGTTTAATATATTTTTTGAGCAGTACAGGCAGTCGAAGGGCCCCAGGCTCAATTTCGTCGATGAATTTATCAAACTTATTTAGATCTGATTCGGTGGCATCAAACACAAAGTCCTTATCCACATCTTTAAGCTTTACTTTAAATTCTTTTTTTGGGGTGATGTACTGCGCCAAATAAGGATCATAGTAATGCGATTTCATAAATTCAATCATTAATGATTTTGAAAAATTCGAAAACCGATTGCTAATACTCACTCCGCCAATAAGGTATTTGTGATCGGGAAATCGAAGGGTGGTGTGTACAATGCCTTTCCATAACAAAAATAAAGGCATCGGTTTTTGCTGATAGTCTTTAATAATAAATGCACGGCCTAGTTCAATAGACTGGCTCATCATGTTGTGTAGTTCAGGCTCAAATCTAAATAAGTCTTGTAAGTAAAACCCATCGATTCCTTTGGTTTTGTAAATCTCAGCACCCAAGCCCATCCGATACGCGCCAGCTAAGCATTTAGCCTCGGTATCCCACAAAAACATATGGTGGTAATAATGGTCAAATTTATCTAAGTCAATCGCTTTATTAGTGCCTTCTCCAATGGCTCTAAATGTAATTTCACGTAAGCGCCCAATTTCGTGAAGTAGGTTTGGGATTTTAGCAGCCGGAGCGAGATACACTTCGTAGTTTTTGCTTGTTAATAAATGGTGGTCTTCCGCTTTTAACATTGAAACTTCCAAAAGCATTCCTTGTTTTGATATAGGAGTCACAATCCTTTTTGGGGATTTAGTCCCCTTCAAGCTTGATGAAATGTTAGTGAGCCTTTTTGCCTTTTCAAACGAATTTGAAAGTATATACGTTTTACGCCGTATAAAGTCAGTGAAGCTTTCCAGTGTAGTGTGCTCCTTTTGGGCTTTTACGCTAATGGGTTTTCCAATACGGATTTTAATAACCCTATTTTTTTGGGTCAGGAGCTCCGAAGGAAGTTTAGCCGTTCTAAAGGAGTCGCCTAATTTTGATAGCCGATAAAATAACGGACTGTTTTTTGCATGAAAATAAATGGGTACCACAGGAACGTTAGCTCTCTGAATGAGTTTCATAGCGGCAGGTTCCCAAGGTTTATCAACCACAAGCTTTGCTTCTTTATGAGTGGAGACTTCCCCAGCTGGAAATATGCCTAAGGGGTGCCCGTTTTTTAAATGTAGTAATGCTTTTTTGAACCCTGCAATACTTGATTTCACTTCTTTATGATTCTCAAAAGGATTCACAGGTAATATGTAGGGCTCAAGAGGTTTAATGCGATGCAATAAAAAATTTGCAATAATTTTAAAATCACCCCGCTGTTCCAACATGAGTTTCAATAATAAAATGCCATCAATACCGCCTAGGGGATGATTTGAAACTGTGATGTAAGCCCCGTTTTTTGGAAGACGCTTTAAATCCTCTTCTGGAATTTCAAATCGAACTTTAAAGTCGTCTAGAACTCCATTTAAAAAATAAAGATCCTTTTTGTGTTTATTACGATTATAGATGTTATTAATCGTGGTGATTTTTAACGCTTTCATCAAAGACCACGCAATCAAAGCACCGGCTACTCCGTATTTATCGACCTTAATGGCTTTAGCAATTTCTTTGGATGTTACGATACTCATTAGTTTTGGGGCTTACACAAACCCAGTCGTTTGTGAAAGAGGCTCGTATTATTTAGTTATAATTTGCATAATATCAGGGGTGATTTGCTTCAAAAGAATCTGTTTTCCTTTTTCTAACCCCTTTACAGCTGCATCATCGTAGTGGCGTATCGTATAAAGTTTTACAGCCTCATAAGATTTCACCTTGTACTTCGCTTTTAAGTGTAACAGCAAACGCTCCAAATTATTGTAATTATTTTCAATACATACTGAAAAACTAATGGCAGAATTTTGAATCATACTCACTTTCATTTTATAATCGTGTAACAAGCCAAAGATATGACGGATGTTATCTTCAACGATGTAAGAAAAATCTAAAGAAGATAGGGCAATTAAAATTTGATCTTGCTTTAAAATATAACAAGGAACTTTTGGAGTTAATTTAAGACCTTTACCAACTCTGGTGCCCTCGTTTAGGGGATTTAAAAAAGACTTAACAAGCAAAGGTATTTCTTTGCGTTGTAAGGGCTGAAGTGTTTTTGGATGTATAACTGAAGCGCCGTAATAGGATAACTCTATTGCTTCAGTATAAGAAATACAGCTCAATAACTCAGCATTTTCAAAATAACGCGGATCCGCATTAAGGACTCCGGGAACATCTTTCCAAATGGTTACCGATTTGGCATTTAAGCAGAAGGCAAAAATGGCAGCCGTATAATCACTTCCTTCCCTTCCAAGAGTGGTTGTAAAATTATTGGCATTACTACCCAAGAACCCTTGCGTAATATTTAATTTTGACCCATTAACATGCTCAGAAATTAATTCCTGTGTTTGATTCCAATTTACTTTTGCATTTCTGTAATAGTCATCGGTTTTTATTAAGTTTCTTACATCAAGCCACGAGTTTGTTAAACCAATAGTGTTTAAGTAATGACTAATAATACTTGTAGAGATGAGCTCTCCAAACCCAATGACTTGGTCATATACAAAATTATAGTTTGGGGACTTGTTATGATCAAAAAACTGTACAATTTCTTGAAATAAGTTATCTATATTTTCAAAAACAGCATGTGTTTCGTTGTCAAACAAATCTAGTAGAATGTTATTGTGATGTTTCTTAACCTCTTGTAATGAACTGTGAAGTTCATGTTTGGCGTTAAAATAATTTGAAATCACCTTTTCCATGGCGTTGGTCGTTTTCCCCATTGCCGACACAATAATAAGTGTGTTGTCATAGCCAACGGACTTTAGAACGTTTGCTAGGTTTCTCACGCCTTCGGCATCCTTGACGGAAGCCCCACCAAATTTAAAAATTTGCATTAGTTTATTTTTGAGATATAGTTTTTAATTCCTTGCGCATCTAATTGCACAACATTCCAGTCTCGCATGACACGTGCCCCTTTGCGTTCATAAAAGTCTATGGCTGGTGTGTTCCAATCAATAACTTCCCAGCAAATACGTTTCACCCCTAGTTCGGCTCCATGCACAATTACTTGATCTAATAATGCGGAACCAACACCATGTCCACGCATAGTTTTTGAAATAATTAAATCTTCAAGATGTAAAACGGTGCCTTTCCATGTTGAAAAACGGGTATACACCAAAGCAATACCTACCACTTTTTGATTCATTTCAGCCACAAAACAATCAAATTCTCTAGCGCTGCCAAATCCTTTTCTTTTCAAGTCTGCTTCTGTGATTTCTACTGCATCGGGTTCTTTTTCAAATACAGCGAGTTCAGTGATCAAGTTTAACACCTGTCCCATATCTTCTTGAGTAGCTTTACGGATGTGATAGTTCATTTGTCTGTTTTACGTAATTCAAAGATAGTTAAAACCCTTTTAATTCCGCTGAATAAAACTGCCACGAAAACGTTGTAGTTGTCTAAAAAATAAGATATTTGTAAAAATATGTATTCTTATGTCCCACAAACATCAAACACTTGGCGAATTTATCATTGAAAATCAATCCTCATTTAAATACACATCCGGTGAACTATCCAGATTGATTAATTCCATTCGGTTGGCTGCAAAGGTGGTCAATTACGAAGTTAATAAAGCAGGATTAGTAGATGTTTTAGGGGCTGCTGGAGATACTAATATCCAAGGAGAAGATCAGCAAAAACTAGATGTTTATGCCAATGACAAGTTTATTCAAACGCTGGTCAATCGGAATATTGTTTGTGGGATTGCAAGTGAAGAAGAGGATGATTTTATTTCCATTAATAGCACTGATAAAAATAATCAAAACAAATACGTGGTTTTGATGGATCCTTTGGATGGCTCTTCCAATATTGATGTAAATGTATCAGTGGGCACCATTTTTTCAATCTACAGACGTATAACACCCGTTGGAACTCCTGTGCAAATAGAAGATTTTTTGCAAAAAGGAAACGAACAAGTGGCAGCAGGATATATTATTTACGGGACCTCAACCATGCTTGTGTACACCACTGGAGATGGAGTGAATGGTTTTACTTTAAACCCTGCCATAGGAACATTTTATTTATCACACCCTCAAATGAGATTTCCTGAACATGGCAGTATTTATTCGGTCAATGAAGGGAATTACATTCATTTTCCACAGGGCATAAAAAACTATATCAAATACTGTCAAATGGAAGAAGATAATCGGCCATATACCTCTCGTTACATTGGTTCCCTGGTGTCTGATTTTCATCGAAACATGATAAAAGGAGGTATTTATTTGTATCCTCCAAGCACCAAAAACCCACAAGGGAAATTAAGACTGCTGTATGAATGTAACCCTATGGCATTTATAGCGGAGCAAGCGGCTGGTAAAGCAAGCGACGGCACTTCTAGAATTATGGACATCCTTCCCACTGAACTCCACCAACGTGTTCCATTTGTGTGTGGCAGTATGTCAATGGTTGAGAAATTAGAAAGTTTTATGCGTGACTCTCAGCGCTCTTAAGTATTTAAATTTTAGCTAGTCTAAAATGAAGGTTGTAACTTTGTGAAAATTAAAAGTTAATGCACAAAGCAGGTTTTGTTAATATCATTGGAAATCCAAACGTAGGCAAGTCGACCTTGATGAATGCCTTTATAGGTGAAAAGCTTTCTATTATTACTTCTAAAGCGCAAACCACACGCCACCGTATTTTGGGGATCGTGAACGGAGATGACTTTCAAGTAATTTTATCGGATACGCCTGGTATTATTAAACCCGCCTATGAGTTGCAAAGCTCTATGATGGATTTTGTAAAATCCGCTTTCGACGATGCAGACATCTTAATTTATATGGTTGAGATTGGTGAAAAAGAATTAAAAGATGAAGCCTTTTTTGAGAAAATTAAATCATCTAAGGCACCGGTTTTAATGTTATTAAATAAAATTGACACCTCAAATCAAGAGCAATTAGAAGCCCAAGCAGCGCTTTGGCAGCAAAACGTACCCAATGCTGAGTTTTTCCCTATTTCTGCACTTGAAGGGTTTAACGTAAAAAATGTTTTAGACCGCATTATAGAGTTACTTCCGGAATCTCCAGCGTATTATCCGAAAGATCAGCTAACAGATAAGCCTGAGCGATTTTTTGTAAATGAATGTATTCGCGAAAAAATATTAATTCATTACAAAAAAGAAATCCCTTATGCTGTTGAGGTAGTGACTGAAGAGTTTTTTGAAGAAGAGGACATCATTCGCATGCGATCTGTAATTATGGTGGAGCGTGAAACTCAAAAGGGGATTGTGATTGGTCATAAAGGAAGCGCATTGAAACGTGTAGGGGTTGAAGCTCGAAAAGATTTAGAGAAATTTTTTGGCAAACAAGTACACTTAGAATTATATGTGAAAGTCAATAAAAATTGGCGTTCTAACCAAAATCAACTTAAACGTTTCGGATACAACAACTCCTAAAACACAACCAATTTTCTTCTAGCAGCTGTGTTGCTAATTAGGTTGAGAGGTATATATTTTTTAAACTTTGATAAAAAAGAGCTTAGCAAAGGGATATTTCCTATTTTTGCAGCAATTTTCAAAAGCATATGAGCAATATTGTAGCGATAGTAGGACGTCCAAACGTAGGTAAATCCACGTTTTTTAACCGGTTGATTCAAAGGCGAGAAGCCATTGTAGATGCTGTGAGTGGAGTGACCCGTGATCGTCACTATGGTAAAAGTGATTGGAATGGTAAAGAATTTTCATTGATAGACACTGGGGGCTATGTCCTTGGAAGTGACGATGTTTTTGAATCCGAAATTGACAAACAAGTTGAGTTAGCCATAGAAGAAGCGGATGCCATTATTTTTATGGTGGATGTGGAGTCGGGGGTAACCGGTATGGATGAAGATGTGTCCAAGCTTTTAAGAAAAGTTGATAAGCCTGTTTTTCTAGTTATTAATAAAGTTGACAACGCGATGCGAGAGCAAGACGCTGTTGAGTTTTATGCGTTGGGATTAGGAGAGTATTATACCATTGCAAGCATCAATGGTAGTGGTACAGGAGATTTATTAGATGCTTTAGTAAAAGCACTTCCAGACGTAGAAGAAGTAGAGGAAGTAACTTTACCAAGGTTTGCGGTAGTAGGTCGTCCCAATGCTGGAAAATCATCCTTTATCAATGCATTAATTGGAGAAGATCGGTATATAGTGACTGATATTGCGGGAACTACACGAGACTCTATAGACACAAAATACAACCGTTTTGGTTTTGAATTCAACCTTGTTGATACGGCAGGTATTCGCCGTAAAGCCAAGGTAAAAGAGGATTTAGAATTTTATTCGGTAATGCGTTCTGTACGTGCTATTGAACACGCGGATGTGTGTTTGGTGGTTTGTGATGCGCAGCGAGGATTTGACGGCCAAGTTCAAAATATTTTCTGGCTAGCACAGCGAAACCATAAAGGCGTTGTGATTTTGGTAAATAAGTGGGATTTGATAGAAAAGGATACGAAGACTACCAAAGCCTTTGAGACCCATATTCGCCAACAAATTGAGCCATTCACGGATGTGCCTATTGTCTTTATTTCAGCGCTTTCTAAGCAACGTATTTTTAAAGCCATGGAAACAGCTGTTGAGGTTTATAACAACCGGGCCAAACGCATCAAAACAAGTGTGTTGAACGATGATTTATTACCGATTATTGAAAATTATCCACCCCCTGCTCTTAAAGGTAAGTTTGTGAAAATAAAATACATTATGCAGCTGCCAACTCCGCAGCCTCAATTCGCATTTTTCTGTAATTTGCCACAATATGTAAAGGAACCTTACAAGCGTTTTCTAGAAAACAAGTTAAGAGCGCTTTATGACTTTAATGGAGTTCCAATTACAATTTATATGCGTAAAAAATAGAAATCTAAGGAAGGGTTTCACAAAGGGTGTGAATCTCTGAACTAGAGGTGTTTTTTGATTTTAATCAATTCGTTTTTGACGTTCTCTAGTTTTGTGATAATATCAAAATTATCTAGCGATTTATGGTCCTGTTCCTTCAGGTAGGTTTTGGCGCCATCAAGTGTATAGCCACGTTCTTTAACCAGGTTGTATATGAGTTTTAGATTTTGAACGTCTTCATGAGTAAAACGACGATTTCCCTTGGCATTTTTTTTTGGCTTAAGTGCTTCAAACTCTTTATCCCAAAAACGAATCAAAGAGGCATTGACATTGAACGCCTTTGCAATTTCTCCAATGCTGTAATACCGTTTTGTTGGAAGGTCTAAATGCATTAGTCTAAAGATTGATTTTCAAGGGATGCAATACTCAAAAGTTTATTAAATTCTTCGGTGCTTAAGTTGCCGTAGTAAAAGTTAACAGGATTGATTCTTTTTTTGTTGATGGAGACTTCATAGTGAAGGTGAGGTGCTTGCGAACGCCCAGTGCTGCCTACATATCCAATAAGGTCGCCACGTCTCACCTTTTGACCTCTTCTAACATTATATTTATATAAGTGTGCGTACAAGCTTACATAGCCATAGCCATGGTCAATTCTAATGTGACGCCCATATCCAGAGGCTCTTCCGTCGGCTCGTTTAACAATGCCATCGCCAGTAGCATATATAGGAGTGCCTCTTGGAGCCGTAAAATCCATTCCGTAATGGAACTTGCGAACTTTTGTAAAGGGATCACTTCGGTACCCATATCCAGATGCCATCCGCGTTAAGTCTTCGTTTTTTATGGGTTGTATTGCTGGGATTCTGGCTAAAAAATTTTCTTTATCTTTTGCGAGTGCGGTAATTTCGTCTAACGACTTTGACTGAACAATGATTCGTTTTTGCAAAATGTCAATTCGCTTATTGGTGCTAATAATTAATTCAGAGTTGCTAAAGCCTTCGTACTTTTTGTAGCGGTTAACCCCTCCAAACCCCTGCTTCCGTTGTTCTTCTGGTATCGGATTCACTTCAAAATAAAGCCGATAAATTCCATTATCACGATTCTCAACATTGCTCAGGACATCTTCTGCATCCTGCATTTTTTTATTGAGTAGAGTGTATTGGAGGTCTAAGTTTTCTAGTTCTCGATTTAATGCTTTTTCTCTCGGAGATTCAAAGTAATGCTCCGCAATCAAAATAGTTATAAAACCAAACATTGCTGCCGCAAATAAAAACACAAAAGTATTTTTTGCAAGCCTCTTAGTATCCCTTTTTATGGGGCGATACGTCAGTGTTTCTGAATCGTAATAATATTTTACATTAGACATTGCCTAAAAAGTTCTATTTTTGTTAAATATTGGTCAGCCTTTAGGGTATGAAGCCTGGCTTTTAAACAAATATATAAATTGTTTCTAATTAAAGAACGGTTTATTATACTAAGCTTAACATTTTCGCATGAAATCTCAAGATATTAGATCTCAATTTTTAGCCTTTTTTGAAACTAAAAAACACCAAGTTTTGCCCTCCTCTCCGATGGTTTTAAAAGACGACCCCTCTTTGATGTTTGTTAATTCTGGGATGGCACCATTTAAAGAATTCTTTCTTGGACATGGAGCGCCTTCAAATACCCGCATCACAGATACCCAAAAATGCTTGAGAGTTTCAGGAAAGCATAACGACTTAGAAGAAGTTGGTTATGACACCTATCATCACACCCTTTTTGAAATGCTAGGGAATTGGAGTTTTGGAGATTATTTTAAAAAAGAAGCAATACAGTGGGCTTGGGAATTATTAACGGAAGTGTATAAAATTGATAAAGACATTCTTTATGTGACCGTGTTTGAAGGCTGTAAGCAAGACGGAACTACAATGGATTTTGAAGCGTATGATATATGGAAACAATTGATTCCTGAAGATCGTATTCTTAAGGGCAACAAAGCAGATAATTTTTGGGAAATGGGCGAACAGGGCCCTTGTGGTCCTTGTAGTGAAATACATGTAGACATTCGATCTAAAGAAGAAAAATTAAAAGTTTCTGGACAAGAATTAATTAATAAAGACCACCCTCAAGTGGTGGAAATATGGAACCTTGTTTTTATGGAATTCAACCGTAAAGCCAATGGAAGTTTAGAAGATTTACCACAAAAACATATTGATACAGGCATGGGGTTTGAGCGCCTGTGTATGGTGCTTCAAAATGTAACTTCAAATTATGATACAGATGTATTTACCCCAATTATCAGAGAAATTGAGGCCATATCGGGGTGTGACTACGGAAAACAATTAGAACAAGACATCGCGATTCGTGTCATTTCTGATCACGTAAGGGCTGTTGCTTTTTCAATTGCCGATGGTCAACTGCCGAGTAACACAGGCGCGGGCTATGTGATTCGACGCATACTCAGGCGTGCCGTTCGCTACGGATTTACATTTTTGAATCTCAAAGAGCCATTCATGTATAGACTCGTTACCGTTTTAACAAAGCAAATGGGAACTGTTTTCCCGGAAATATTAGCGCAAAAACAATTAATTCAGAATGTTATTAAAGAAGAGGAATCTTCTTTTTTAAGAACCCTTGATCAAGGGTTGGTTTTATTAGACCGCATTATAAGCACTACTAAGGGCTCTCATGTCTCTGGAGACAAGGCATTTGAACTGTATGATACTTACGGCTTTCCAGTCGATTTAACGGCTTTGATTCTCAGCGAAAAAGACATGACGCTAGATACCGTTGGGTTTGAAGCAGAACTTCAAAAACAGAAAAAACGTTCTAGAGCTGCCAGTGAGGTTTCTACGGAAGATTGGACGGTACTATTTGATGATGCTGAACAAGAATTTGTGGGCTATGACGTTTTAAAAACTTCTGTAAAAATTGCTAAGTATAGAAAAGTAACTTCTGTAAAAGAGGGTGTGCAATACCAGCTCGTATTTAATTTGACCCCCTTTTATTCTGAAAGTGGAGGACAAGTAGGAGATAAGGGCTATTTAGAGTCAGCGAACGGAGACGTTATCTATGTTTTAGACACGAAGAAAGAAAATAATGTAGCGATACATGTGGTAGAGAATTTACCTGCTAATTTGACTGATACATTTACTGCAGTTGTGGACTCGAATCAACGATTCCGAACGGAATGTAACCATACAGCAACCCACTTACTTCACCAGGCATTACGAGAAGTTTTGGGGATTCATGTAGAGCAAAAAGGCTCAGCAGTTCATTCTAAATATTTACGTTTTGACTTCTCTCACTTTTCTAAGACAACTAGTGAGCAACTAAAGGAAATAGAGGATTTTGTAAATGCTCGAATAGAAGGGAAGTTAAGCTTAGAAGAACAGCGATCAGTGCCTATGGAAAAAGCTGTTTCCGATGGAGCGATTGCTCTTTTTGGTGAAAAATATGGAGATGTAGTTCGTACCATTCGCTTTGGAAATTCTATTGAATTATGTGGCGGTACGCACGTTAAAAATACCGCTGATATATGGCATTTTAAAATCAAATCTGAAGGAGCCGTTGCATCGGGAATCCGTCGTATTGAAGCCATCACAAATGATGCATCTAAAGCGTATTATGCTCAAAACAATGCCAGTTTTGAACAAGTAAAATTAGCACTTAATAACTCAGCGGATCCAGTGAAGTCTATCACGGATATAAAATCTGAAAACATAAAACTTAAAAAACAAATTGAATCTCTCCTGAAAGAAAAAGCAGTGTCGATGAAAGGGGATTTAAAGCAAGATGTAGAACTAATTAATGGAGTTCATTTTTTAGCAAAAATAGTAGATTTGGATGCTTCAGGTATCAAAGATTTGTCTTTTGAATTAGGTCAACAGTTTGAGAATTCAGTATTATTGTTTGGAACGGAGCAAAATGGGAAAGCCTTATTATCCTGTTATGTATCTAAAGAATTAGTAGCCTCTAAAGGGCTTAATGCGGGCACAATCGTTCGCGAGCTGGGGCGTTACATACAAGGCGGTGGCGGCGGCCAACCATTTTATGCAACTGCAGGAGGAAAAAATCCAGCGGGGCTGCAAGAAGCGCTAGATAAAGCAAAATCATACATTGAATAAATCAAATCTATTGTGAAGCTTCAAACCCAAATATCGTTAGCAAAACAAGCGCCTGCTATCGACTATGATTCAAAGGTGTTTTTGTTAGGGTCCTGTTTTGCAGAAAATATTGCTGATAAGTTCTCGTATTACAAGTTCCAACATAAGGTTAATCCTTTAGGTATATTGTTTCACCCTTTAGCAATTTTAGACTTATTAAAGAAAGCGCAGGATAGAATTGATTACTCTGAAAAAGAGCTCTTTTTTAGTAACGGCTACTGGCAAAGCTATTCGGCACATTCTCGTTTAAACAATGCATCCAAAACGGAAATGTTAGAACAATTGAATTTTGCAGTGCATTCCACGAAAGAACAAATTGAGGGTGCATCTCATGTTGTACTAACATTTGGAACGGCTTGGGTATACACTCACATTCAATCTCAGCGTATAGTAGCTAACTGCCACAAGCAATCTCAAAAAGAATTTGAAAAATCAATTTTAAGTATTGATCAGCTTAACGAAGTCTTTGAATCGATCGTTTTAATTCTAAAATCGTTTAATCCAGAGTTGACGATTATTTTTACAATCTCACCCGTTCGACACCTAAAAGATGGTTTTATTGAAAACAACCACAGCAAGTCTCAACTCATAAGCGCGCTGCACCCCATCATTAATAAGACTAAAAACGCCTCCTATTTCCCTTCTTATGAACTCGTAATGGATGAGCTTAGAGACTATCGTTTTTATAAAGAGGATATGGTCCATCCAAATCAGCTTGCAATTGACTATATCTGGGAGAAATTTCAGTCTTCTTGGATTTGTTCAGACGCCGAGCTCACAATGAAAGAGGTCAATCGCTTGCAGAAGGGCTTGGATCATAAACCCTTCAACCCTTCATCAAAAGCACATCAGTCATTTTTATCTAATCTTACTAAAGATGTGAACGCTTTAGTCGTCAAGTATCCCTTCATGAAGTTTTAAATATAAGGGTCTAAGACGCTAAAAATCTAGTATATTAGCTCTATTAAACTATTACAATATGTCAACTTCTTACGTACGCTTAGATGTAAAAAATAAGGTCGGTTACATTGAATTTTATAACCCACCTCATAATGGATTGCCCGCTTCTATGCTTGCAACCCTTACCGATTTAATCACTAAAGCGGGTTCAGACCCCTCTATTGCTGTTGTAGTTTTGCAAAGTGGTGGCGATCGTACTTTTTGCGCTGGCGCAAGCTTTGAAGAGCTAATGGCAATTTCAAATATTGAACAAGGTGCGGCCTTTTTTGAGGGGTTTGCCACTGTTATAAACGCACTGCGCCGTTGTCCTAAAATCACCATTGGTCGAGTTCAAGGAAAAGCAGTGGGCGGCGGCGTTGGTATAGCTGCAGCTACGGATTACTGCGTGGCGACACAGTATTCAGAAATTAAATTAAGTGAGCTCGCAATAGGAATCGGTCCTTTTGTGATTGAACCTGCAGTCACTCGAAAAATTGGTCTAAGTGCTATGGCACAGCTAAGTTTAGAGCCTGCAAATTTCTTCTCAGCTGAATGGGCACAACAAAAAGGATTGTTTGCTAATATTTATTCTTCTATTGAAGTTTTAGATACGGAAGTGAAGCTGTTAGCGGAACAATTATGCAGCTATAATCCGGAAGCACTCACAACGCTAAAAGCGACTTTTTGGGAAGGTACTAGCGACTGGGACGAATTATTAAAAAAGCGTGCTGCTATAAGTGGTCGCTTAGTATTAAGTCATTTTACGAAACAACAATTAAAGAACTATTAATAATTTTAGTTTACCCGAAATTAAAGCCTCTAAACCTATGTCAAATTCAATTTCAATCACCAAAATTAAGAAATCAAAAGTAGAGTCTCTTGATTTTGATAACATTGCCTTAGGGCGCACCTTTACAGACCATATGTTTGTCTGTGATTATAAAGATGGTCAATGGTCTAATCCCAGAATCACCCCTATGGAGATGATTCCAATGCACCCTGCATGTATGGCACTGCATTATGGTCAAGCTTTGTTTGAAGGGATGAAAGCAACCATAGATACTAACGGAGTCCCTTTCCTTTTTCGTCCTAAAAAAAATGCCGAACGTCTTAACTTTAGCGCCAGACGACTGGGGATGCCAGAATTCTCTGAAACCTTATTTGTTGAGGCATTGAAACAGTTAGTAAGCTTGGACCAGCAATGGATTCCTCCGCAAGAAGGGAGTGCGTTGTATTTACGTCCTTTTATGTTTGCTGATGAAGCGTTTATTGGAATGCGAGCTGCAAACTCTTACAAGTTTATTGTAATGGCGTCTCCGTCAAAACCAATTTATACAGACCGTGTTCGCCTGTATGCTGAAACTTCGTTTATTAGAGCGGCCCATGGCGGAACTGGAGAGGCCAAAGCTGCAGGAAACTATGCAGCAGCTGTTCTTCCAACAGAAATTGCCAAATCCAAAGGCTTTGATCAAGTCCTTTGGTTAGATGCTAAAGAGTTTAAGTACATTCAGGAAGTAGGCACGATGAATATATTTTTTAAAATTAATGGTCAATTTGTAACTCCCTCATTAGATGGGTCCATTTTAGCAGGTATAACCCGTATGAGTGTAATTGATTTCCTTCGCCATAAAGGCTTTGAAGTTGTGGAACGACCCATTACAATTGATGAAATAATAGAAGCCTCCAAAAACGGTCAGTTAGAAGAAGCGTTTGGAACGGGTACGGCTGTAGGGATTGCAATGATCCAAGAAATTGGATATAAAGACGCCCTTATTCAGGTTTCTGATACCAGCCCTGTTGGACAGTTAGTATTGGATACAATTAACGGCGTTAGAATTGGTAAAATTGCTGACGAATTGAACTGGATGGTCAAGGTAGAATCTTAAATTTACGTTTAATGTTTTTCCATCGGTATGCTCTAACAAAAGCGCCTTGATCCTGAGTAATAATAAAGGGTTCTTTATTTTTTAGTGCTTTGAGGTAGCCCATAATATAGTCCCAGAAAAGGCGAATGCGGTGTTTTTTATAAGCGAGCTTTAAAGCTGAAAATAAAGCTAAGATAAACCCATACCGCATTTTGTAAAGTGCAGTCCCTTGTAAATATTTTGCGTTGCGGTTGTAATTAGCGCCTGTTGGTTTCAGGTGTTTTACTTGAAGCGATTCGTCCGTTTTAAATTGCCAGTTATTGTAGAGAGCCAGTAATTCATCTATAGTATCCCAGCCCATGGATCTTTTTAGACCTCCGATCTCTAGAAAACACGCTTTCCGATAGGCTTTCAAGGGCCCTCGAATGTGCTCTTTTGAAGTGAGATTTTCGAGTAGCCATTTGCCATTTTTATCTATATAACAATGACCTGCTACCATGCCTAGTTCTGGGTTTTTTTGGTAATGCTCTGCAAGGGTTTCAAGGTAGTTTTTTGGAAAAATTAAATCGGCATCGAATTTGCAAATCACATCGAAATCAGAATCTAGAGAGTCATAACCTTTATAAAAGGCATTTATGATTTTCCCGCCCGGCAAGTGCTCTACAGTTGAGGTGTTTGAAACCAAAGAGATCCAGGGATGTTTTCTGGCAATTTCATTTACAATAGCTGCTGTGGAGTCTGTTGAGTTGTCATCAACCACGACCACTTTAGTGGGTGGTAAAGATTGATCGATGAGCGATTGAAGCGTCAGGCCAATGAACCCTTCTTCGTTATGGGCGGGTATGACGATATAAAACTTCAAATTCGCTCTGCATAAACAATGTAATACCTTGGAGTAAACCAGCGAAGAATGGGTCTAAAACCTATTTTTTTAGTAGGGTTTGTCCATTTTTCAGTCGCTATCACTCTCCAGCCTGCTTTTTCTAACAACCAATCAAATTGCCAGGATTCAAATTCGTGAAAATGACGATCTCTAGGATCTGTTTTACTGCGATAGGCCGAAGCAAACCACAGCCTAAGTGGAATACTGGCGACTAGTTTTTTTGATTGGATGCTTTTTAATACTGTAAACGGAGAGACTAGGTGTTCAAATATTTCAAAAGCAGTTGCTACATCAGCAGTACTAGCATCTAAAACAGTTGTGTTTACATCTAAGTCTTCCCCTGATGTGTTTGTGACCTCAAAGCCTTCTGTTTTTAAAATTTCAGAAAATGGGTTTTTAACTCCTAAGTCTAAAATTGATTCGCCGGTGTTTATATGAGTCTTAAGAAACTTTAAAGTTTGGTTGTAACGTTTCTTAGGAAAATTAGTAGCGTACATATTAATATTTATAAGTAATAGCGTTGATGTGCATTCCTGCGCCTACACTAGCAAATATAATAATATCTCCTTCATTAATTTCATGACCTTCCATCTGATTGTTCTTTATAAGATCTAGTAGTGTAGGTACAGTAGCCACAGAGCTATTTCCTAATTTATGAATACTCATAGGCATTACCCCATCAGGCACAGGGGTTTTGTACAGTCTGTAAAAGCGATTTACAATAGCTTCGTCCATTTTTTCGTTGGCTTGATGTATCAATATTTTTTTCACATCTTTTATGTCATAGCCACTGTTGTCCAGGCATGTTTTCATAGCGTTTGGAACATTGGATAACGCAAATTCATAAATTTTACGGCCGTACATTTTTATGAATCGTGTGTCATCATCCAAAGATTTGTTATTGGAGCATCCAAAAAATAAATGATAGACTTCGTCATGTGTATAAGATGCAGATTCGTGAGATAAAACACCTCCATCTTCTGTGTCTAAAAGTTCGATAACAGTTGCTCCTGCACCATCGGAATAAATCATTGAATCTCTATCGTGTGGATCAACGACTCTAGACAAAGTCTCAGCTCCTATCACTAAACATTTTTTAGCCATTCCCGCTTTTATATAGGCTTGTGCTTGAATCGCTCCTTCAATCCATCCTGGGCATCCAAATAAAATGTCATAGGCCACACACTTAGGGTTTTTTATTTTCAAACTATTTTTTACTCTAGCAGCTAAACAGGGTAAGATATCACTTTGTGTAGAACCGGATTTTACATCTCCAAAATTATGAGCTAGAATGATATAGTCTAAGGTCTCTGGGTCAACTCCAGCGTCCTTAATGGCTTTTTCTGCAGCAAGAGCACCAAGGTCCGATGCTGTTAAATGGGTTTCCGCATAGCGGCGTTCCGAGATGCCTGTAATAGCTTTAAATTTTTCTACGATTATCTCGTTTGAGGAAGGAATTTCAGAGCCGTCAATATTTAAAAATGAGTGCTGGTGAAAGGCTTCATTTTTTTGAACTATTTTTGGAATGTAACTCCCTGTTCCTGTAATTTTGATATTCATAGTTTCATTGTATTAAGCGTCTGCATAGGCTTCAATTGGAGCACATGTACATATTAAGTTTCGATCTCCGTACGCATCATCTACTCGACGAACCGACGGCCAAAATTTATCATTTTTAACATAGTCTAATGGGAATGCTGCTGTCGCTCTGGTATATGGAAAATCCCAGTTGTCATTGGTAAGCATTTCTTGTGTGTGAGGTGCGTTTTTTAATGGATTGTTGGGGTCTTCTTTGGAAGCAGCATCAATTTCTTTTCGAATTGCAATCATCGCATCACAAAACCGGTCCATCTCCGCCTTTCCTTCACTTTCTGTCGGCTCAATCATCATTGTACCGGCTACCGGGAATGAAACGGTAGGTGCATGAAATCCAAAATCCATAAGACGTTTGGCAATATCAACCACTTCAATGCCATTGGATTTAAAGTCACGACAATCAATAATCATTTCATGTGCTGCTCGGCCTTGTTCTCCAGAATATAAAGTATCATAATGTCCTTCAAGGCGTTCTTTGATGTAGTTGGCGTTAAGGATGGCAATTTCTGTAGATTCTGTGAGCCCCCTATCGCCTAGCATTTTAATGTAGCCATACGAAATTAAACAAGCTAAGGCGGAACCAAAGGGTGCTCCGGAAATAGAATGAATGGCATTTGTTCCGCCAGTTTCAATGAGGGGATTGCCTGGTAAAAAAGGCGTTAGTTGTTTGGCAACACATATTGGACCTACTCCAGGACCGCCACCACCATGAGGGATTGCAAATGTTTTGTGAAGGTTCAAGTGACATACATCAGCCCCAATATTTCCAGGGTTTGTTAACCCCACTTGTGCATTCATGTTAGCCCCGTCCATATAAACTTGTCCACCGTTGTCATGTATAATTTGAGTAATTTCTTTTATAGCAGATTCATACACACCGTGAGTAGAGGGATAGGTCACCATTAATGCCGCTAAATTATCTTTGTGTAAGTGTGCCTTTTCTCTTAAATCATCAACATCTATATTTCCATTTTCAGACGATTTTGTCACGACTACTTTCATCCCTGCCATGACGGAACTCGCAGGATTGGTTCCGTGTGCCGATGAAGGTATGATGCATATTTTTCTGTGTTGATCGCCTCTAGATTCGTGATAAGCCCTAATGACCATAAGTCCGGCAAATTCGCCCTGAGCCCCTGAGTTTGGCTGTAAAGAGGTTCCTGCAAAACCAGTAATTTCTGTCAGCTGGGCTTCTAGTTTTGTTAGTACCGTTCGATACCCTTCTACTTGATTTAATGGGGCGAATGGATGAATATTTCCCCAGTTTGGCCAACTAAGAGGCAGCATTTCTGCAGCTGCATTTAGCTTCATAGTACAAGACCCCAATGAAATCATGGAAAAGTTTAGGGCCAGGTCTTTACGTTCTAATCGCTTTATATAGCGCATCAGTTCTGTTTCAGAATGATGGGAGTTGAAAATTACGTTAGTCAAAAAGTTAGAATTCCGTTTCCTAGACTCTGGAATTCTGTTGTGTTGACTCAAAGAATTTACTTCAGTTATTTTTTTATTAAACGCTTCAGAAAAAATAGAAGTTATAAGGTTGAGATCAGAAATTGAAGTTGTTTCATTTATAGAGATAGAAACTGTAGTTGCATTTGGGTAATGAAAGTTAACTTCTTTCTGTTCTGCGATGGTTTTTAGTTTTTTAGTGTCTAAAACAGTCACTTGAAGGGTGTCAAAAAAGCTTTTATGTACTAGATTAAATCCTAAGGACTCTAAGCAATCTGCTAGCAAAGAAGCAGAGTTTTGTACTTTATTAGCAATGTATTTCAGACCTTCAGGCCCGTGGTATACAGCGTACATCCCTGCCATAACAGCGAGTAGTACTTGGGCGGTGCAAATATTGGATGTTGCGCGGTCTCTTTTTATGTGTTGCTCCCGAGTTTGAAGCGCCATTCGCAAGGCACGGTTTCCGTCCATGTCTTTTGTAACTCCAATAATCCTACCAGGAATGTGTCTTTTATAGACTTCTTTAGTTGCAAAGTAGGCTGCATGGGGTCCGCCATAACCCATTGGGATCCCAAACCTTTGTGTGGTTCCAACAACAATATCAGCACCAAGTTTACCGGGGGCTTCCAGCATTAATAAGCTAAGAATATCGGCAGCTACTGCGACCTTTATTTCATTTTTATTCGCCTTTGAAATAAATTCTTCTAGGTCCATAATAAACCCTGACTTGCCAGGGTACTGTACAAGTGCTCCAAAAAAATCAGAAGAAAAATTAAATTCTTCACTAGATCCTATGACTAATTCAATTCCAATAGGGATAGCTCGTGTTTTTAAAACCGATAGTGTTTGTGGTAAGACTTCATCAGAAACAAAGAATTTTACTGTTCCGGATTTTGTCTGTGACTTAGGGCGCACGGCATAGAGTAAAGCCATAGCTTCTGCTGCTGCGGTACTTTCATCCAAAAGGGACGCATTAGCAAGCTCCATTCCGGTTAGGTCTGTAATCAGTGTTTGGTAATTGAGCAAGGCCTCCAGTCGCCCTTGGGCAATCTCCGCTTGGTAAGGCGTGTAGGCTGTGTACCATCCTGGGTTTTCTAATATATTCCGTTGAATAACAGCTGGAAGGTTAGAAGGATGATACCCCATTCCAATAAATGATTTGAAAACTTTATTCTTTGATGCCAAGTAGTAAATATGTTCAAGATATTCTTGCTCACTTAAAGGGTCTTCAAGTTTTAAGGGCGACTTAAGTCTAATGTTTTTAGGAACGGTCTGGTCAATCAATTCTTCAATTGAACTTACACCAACAGCGTCTAGCATTTGTTTACACTGTTCTTTTCTCGGGCCAATATGTCTTAGGGCAAATAGATCTGTTTTCATTGTAGGATAATCATGTTTATAAAACAAAATTAAGGAATTTAATAAGGATTTAATTCATAGTAATTTAAAGTTATCAAACAAATATTGGGGTTATTAACAGTTTGATTACTTTTGTGTTGTGACTCTTTTGAAGCGTTTTCTCGACTTTTATATAAACAGCAGTATCCATGTTGCTTTGGCTGTGCTTTCATTTTGCTTTTTGACTGCGTTTGAGCTGGACTTAAAGCTGTCTGTGTATTTTTATATATCGGTGTTTTGCGCCTCTGTTTTTGGATATAACTTTGTTAAGTATTTTGGTTTAGCTCAGTTTTATTACCGCTCACTTACCACAAAGTTAAAATACATTCAGCTAGTATCTTTACTCAGTGCTACTGGTTTTTTGTATGCTTTTTTAACGCTACAAACCTCAAGTCTGTTGCTTTTGGGTTTTTTAGGGTTAATAACTTTTTTGTATGCGATTCCTTTAGGGATTAAAACCCCTAAAAACTTAAGGTCTATTGGGGGCGTTAAGATTTACATTATTGCAATTGTTTGGGCAGGAACCTCCGTTATTTTACCGCTTTTAGAATCTCAAAGTGTATTGGTTTTAGATCATTTATTGATTGCAATACAGCGCATCTTTGTGCTTATTGTTTTGATGCTGCCTTTTGAAATTCGTGACTTAGAACAGGACGAAGCTTACCTTTCTACCATTCCACAAAAAATTGGAATCACCAACACTAAGTTAATTGGCTGTGCACTGCTGTCAGACAGTCTTATTTTAGAGTTTTTAAAACAAGAAACAAACATAGAATCTACCCTGGTATTGGTTTTCACCATAACTATTTTAGCCGTTTTATTAATTAAGAGCACGAGCCTTAGAAGTCGTTATTACACGTCTTTTTTGGTAGAGTCCGTTCCTATAATAGCGTTGATTTTAACACTTTTCTTAAATTAATTAATCAGGCCGGAGCGCCTTAGTAAGGCGTTAGCTTTTGGTTTTTGTCCGCGAAACTTAATATATAATTCTAAGGGGTCTTCTGTGCCTCCTTTGCTTAATATGTGATCCTTAAAATCATTCGCAATTTTTGGATCAAAAAGATTGTTTTCTTTAAAATATTCAAAGGCATCAGCATCCAAAACTTCGGCCCATTTATAACTATAATAGCCTGATGAGTACCCTCCTTGGAAAATATGCGAGAAGGCTGTAGACATGCAGTTTTGCTGAACGTCTGGAAAAAGCTCTGTTTGTTTAAAGGCTGCTTTTTCATGCTGTTTGACATTTGTTATTGTGCTTGGGTCAGTTCCATGCCAAGACATGTCTAGCAGTCCAAAACTTAGCTGTCTAAGGGTTTGCATGCCTTGTTGAAATGTGGAGGCAGCTTTAATTTTATCAATCAGTTGCATCGGAATATTGTCTCCAGTTTTATAATGATTTGCAAAAAGTGCAAGGGCCTCTTTTTCATAGCACCAGTTTTCCATGATTTGACTTGGCAGCTCAACAAAATCCCACGCCACACTAGTACCAGATAAACTAGGATACGTTGTGTTCGCTAACATTCCGTGAAGCGCATGCCCAAATTCATGAAATAATGTAGTTACCTCGTTAAAAGTTAGTAGTGAAGGTTTTGTGGATGTTGGTTTTGTGAAATTACAGACTATGGATACGTGCGGTCTTTCCTGTGTTCCGTTTTTGATATATTGGGGTTTGAAAGAGGTCATCCAAGCGCCGTTGCGCTTGCCTTCTCTAGGAAAGAAATCAGCATAAAAAATAGATACAAGATTTTGCTCCAAATCTACGACCTTATAAGTCATTACCTCCTTGTGATAGACATCAATATTTTGTGTTTTTATAAAGCTTAAGCCAAATAGTTTATGAGCCACTTTAAAAGCACCTTCAATAACGTTTTCCAATTTAAAATACGGTTTTAGCTGTTCGTCATCAAAGTTAAAACGGTCTTGTTTTAATTTCTCTGAGTAATAGGCACTGTCCCATTTTTCCAAGCCATCGATACCATCCATTTTTTTTGCAAATGCCTCCAGTTCTTGAAATTCTTTTTTAGCCGCAGGCAGTGCTTTTTCTAAAAGGTCTTCCAAAAAGTTGCGAACGGTCCCGGGCGTTTTGGCCATGCGTTCTTCTAATACAAAATGAGCATGCGTCTTGTAGCCTAAAAGTTGTGCTCTTTTAAAGCGTAACTGGCTTATTTTCAATACAATTTCTTGATTATCTAAAGCATCGTTTTGAAATCCTTTTCTTCCAAAAGCCAGTGCGAGTTCTTTTCGTAAAGTTCTATTTTTTGCATACGTCATAAAAGGGACATAGCTTGGGTAGTCGAGTGTTATTAACCATCCTTTTTTACCTTTTTCATTGGCGGTTTGTTTGGCAGCTTCAATAGCGCCTTCCGGTAAACCATCAAGGTCGGAGAGATCCGTTATAACAAGCTCATAGCGATTGGTTTCGGCCAAAATATTTTCCCCAAAGTTAAGTTTGAGTTTACTTTGTTCTTTGTCGATCGCTCTAAGCGTTTCTTTTTGTTCTTTGTTGAGGTTGGCTCCATTTCTAGAAAACCCTTTATATTTTTTATCTAAAAGTGTTTTTTGCTCTTTAGATAATGAAAGCGAGTTTCTGGAATTATAAATTAATTTAACACGTTCAAAAAGAGTTGCATTTAAAGCGACATCGTTAGAAAATTCTGTTAATAGGGGAGAGACTTCTTGTGCTATTTCTTGAATGCTTTCGTTGGTTTCGGCAGCATTTAAATTAAAGAAAATACTGGATATTCTGTCCAGTTGTTCCCCCGCAAAGTCCAGGGCTTCAATGGTGTTTTTAAATGAGGGAGTGTCTTTGGAGTCTGCTATTAGACCAATTTCAATTTTAGCATTTTTAATAGCTCTTACAAATGCGGGTAAAAAATGGTCAGTTTTAATTTTTGAAAATGGTGCCGTATTGTAAGGTGTTTCAAAACGCTTATTTAGTAAACTCATGTAAATTAGTTAGGGTAGGAGGTGGGTTATGATTTTATTTTTTTTGAGGCCTCTAGAACTTTGTTTTTTAATCCTTCCTTGTAGACTAAAACTTTATCCATTACGCATTGATCTGAGGCTCCAATAATTTGAGCCGCTAGAATTCCAGCATTTTTGGCGCCATTTAAAGCCACTGTCGCTACAGGCACGCCGCCTGGCATTTGTAATATGGAAAGTATGGAGTCCCATCCGTCAATAGAGTTGCTTGATTTTACGGGAACCCCTATAATGGGTAATGGGCTTAATGAGGCAATCATTCCAGGCAAATGAGCTGCGCCGCCAGCGCCCGCAATGATTACTTTCAGTCCTCGCTCATGTGCTTTTGACCCATACTCAAACAACTTTTCAGGAGTTCGGTGTGCGGAGACAATATCTACCTCAATTTGAATGTCAAAGCCTTCTAGAATTGAAATTGCTTCTTTCATGACAGGCATATCGCTGTCGCTTCCCATAATAATCCCTACCTGTGCCATATTATTTACTTATTACCTTGATTGACTTTTTTACTTCTTCCGCAATTGCGCGTGCGTAATCAATATTGGGATGAACAATAGTGACATGTCCCATTTTTCTGAATGGTCGCGTTTCTTTTTTACCATAAATATGAGGCGTTACGCCGTCCATTTCCATTAGTTTTTCTATATTTTCATAAACGACTTCTCCTTGGTGACCTTCTGATCCAACCAAGTTAACCATCACACCACTTAGTTTATTCTCAGTGCTTCCTAAGGGCATTCCTAGAATGGCTCTTAGGTGCTGCTCAAATTGAGACGTATAACTAGCTTCAATTGTTTGGTGGCCTGAGTTGTGAGGCCTTGGAGCGACTTCATTAATTAATATATCATCATCTTGAGTCAAAAATAGTTCGACAGCCAACAGGCCAACGTGCTCAAATGCTTCAGATGCTTTAAGAGCAATGTGTTCTGCTTTTTTTGAAATTTCCTCAGAAATTCTTGCAGGGCACAGCACATACTCAACTTGATTGGCTTCGGGGTGAAATTCCATTTCCACGACGGGATATGCTTTTATGTCTCCTTGTATGTTTCTAGCCACAATAACGGCAAGTTCACTTTTAAATGGGACGAGTTCCTCGGCGATACATTCTACATTTGGTAAATTCTTAAGGTCTTCAATGGAACGAACAACCTTGACTCCATTTCCATCATATCCAAACTGAGCACTTTTCCACACAAAAGGAAACCCTATGCTACTGTGTTCAATAGCGGTATAAATTTCTTCAGTGTATGCAAAGCGTTGAAAACGGGCTGTTGGTAAATTATGGTCTATATAAAACAATTTTTGTGTTGCTTTATTTTGAATTTTTTCAAGTGTTTTTGAAGAAGGATAGACGTTAACTCCTTCTTTTTCAAGTGCTTTAAGCGCCTCGATATTGACGTTTTCTATTTCAAAGGTTAGGGTGTCTACCTTTTTGCCGAAATTATAAACAGTGTCATAGTCCATTAAATCTCCTTCAAAAAACTCATTGCAAGCCAGTTTGCTTGGTGCTTCCGCATTAGGGTCTATCACACAGGTGTGGATGTCAAATTTACGGGTCGTGTAAAGTAACATTTTCCCGAGTTGACCGCCACCCAAAATACCAAGTTTGAAGTTTGATGAAAAATACTTCATTATAAGATTTTCTAGAACGATTTTTAATAATACCCTACAAAAATACACTTAAAATTGAAATCGACCACTAAAATCGCCTATCAAATCCATTCAAACCCTTTACAATTGATTATCTTTGCCCCTTGATTTTGATGACAATCAAAATCAACATTCAGAAGAAAATAATAAAAGTTAAACAAAAATGAAAAATCTAGTATTATTTGGCCCTCCAGGGGCAGGTAAAGGAACCCAAGCTACTTTTTTAAAACACACTTATAATTTAATACATATATCTACTGGAGATGTGTTTCGTTTTAACATCAAGAACGAGACTGATCTAGGAGTTTTGGCCAAATCTTTTATGGATAAAGGCGAATTAGTTCCAGATCAAGTGACTATAGATATGCTGAGTGCGGAAGTGGCTAAAAATCTAGATTCTAATGGGTTTATTTTTGATGGATTTCCAAGAAATACTTTACAAGCCGATGCTTTGAGTGTATTACTCAAGTCACATCAAATGGAAGTGAGTGCTATGATTGCTCTTGAAGTTGATGATGAGGTTTTGGTACAACGACTGCTCAAGCGAGGAGAAACAAGCGGAAGACCAGATGATGCCAATGAGTCGGTTGTTAGAAATAGAATTAAAATATATTACGGTGAAACGGCTATTTTAAAGTCATATTACTCTGATTTGAATAAATATTATGGTGTGGATGGCGTAGGGTCTGTAGAAGACATAACGGTCCGGTTAAATACAGTTATAAACACGCTGTAAATTAAATAACATTACATGACTGAAGGTAATTTTGTAGATTATATAAAAATGTTTGCTTGTTCCGGTAGCGGAGGAAAGGGATCTGTACACCTTCATCGTGAAAAATTCATTACCAAAGGGGGTCCTGACGGAGGCGATGGTGGTCGAGGTGGCCACGTAATAGTAAGAGGCTGTGACCACCAGTGGACATTACACCACTTAAAATTTAAACGTCACTTTAGAGCGGGTCACGGCGGACACGGAAGCAAAAGTCGTAGTACTGGAGCAGATGGGGTCGATGTGTATGTTGATGTCCCTTTGGGATCCGTTATAAGAGATACAGACACGAATGAAATTCTTTTTGAAATCACAGAAAATAATGAAGAAGTTATTCTTTGTGAAGGGGGTAAAGGAGGCTTAGGGAACTGGCACTTCAGGTCTTCAACAAACCAAACACCTCGTTACGCTCAGCCGGGTTTACCAATGGCAGAGAAGTATGTGACTATAGAGCTTAAAGTGCTGGCAGATGTAGGCTTGGTAGGGTTTCCAAACGCAGGAAAATCCACACTTTTGTCTGTTGTAACCGCTGCAAAACCTAAAATTGCTGATTATGAATTTACAACCTTAAAGCCAAACTTAGGGATTGTAGAATATAGGGACTATCAATCATTTGTAATGGCGGACATCCCTGGAATTATTGAAGGAGCTGCCGAAGGCAAAGGGCTGGGACATTATTTCTTACGTCATATCGAACGAAATTCAATACTTCTATTTTTGATACCTGCTGATGCAGACAATATCAAAAAACAATATGATATTTTATTAGACGAGTTACGACGCTACAACCCAGAAATGCTAGACAAAGACCGTTTGATTGCTATTTCTAAAAGTGACATGCTTGATGAGGAGTTAAAGGGAGAGATGACAACGTTACTAGATGGAGAGTTGCCTGTAGATTACGTATTTATTTCTTCTGTAGCGCAAACAGGGCTGGTTCAACTTAAAGACAGTTTGTGGGCTATGTTAAACCCTTAAAAAGTTAAGTATATGAAGTGTTTTTACTCACGTTATTAGTTACTGCGTTTTTAGTGTGTCAAAATCATCCCTTAATTAGTTACATTTAATTTTATACTAAAGCCGTAAGTAAATTTAAGGCCATTTTGTATCTTTACTTCTCATAAAATTTTAATATGAATGTACATTTTATAGCCATTGGAGGTGCAGCAATGCATAATCTAGCTTTAGCGCTTCACAATAAAGGAATGAAAGTCTCTGGTAGTGACGACGTTATTTTTGAGCCTTCAAAATCACGATTAAATGCTTCAGGACTTTTGCCAGCTAGCTTTGGTTGGTATCCTGAAAAAATCACTAATCAACTAGACGCAGTTGTCCTTGGCATGCATGCTAAGGAGGACAATCTAGAACTCTTAAAAGCACAAGATCTTGGACTAAAAATATATTCATATCCAGAATTTCTGTATGAACAATCCAAGCATAAAACACGTGTTGTTATTGGTGGAAGTCATGGAAAAACCACTATTACAGCAATGATATTACATGTTCTGAATTACCATGATATTGAGGTTGACTATATGGTAGGGGCTCAGCTGGATGGTTTTGATGTCATGGTTAAGCTTACGGACGAGGCAGACTTTATAGTTTTAGAAGGGGATGAGTATTTAAGCTCTCCAATAGACCGGCGTCCAAAATTTCATTTGTACCAACCTAATATTGCGCTTTTAAGTGGAATTGCTTGGGATCATATAAATGTATTTCCAACGTTTCAAAATTACCTAGATCAGTTTCAGATTTTTGTAGATAGTATCACAGTGGGAGGGAGTATTTCTTACAACACAGAGGATGAGAATGTTAAAAATATAGTGGAACAAAGTGAGAATCAAATTCGTAAATTTCCGTACCAGACTCCGGAACATTCAATAGAATCGGGTGTTACATACTTAGACACTGAAGAAGGACCCTTGCCTCTTGAAGTATTTGGAGCTCACAACTTAAACAACCTTGCTGGCTCTAAATGGATTTGCCAGCAAATGGGCGTTGACGAAGCAGATTTTTTTGAAGCTATTTCAAGCTTTACAGGGGCTAGTAAACGCCTGGAGAAATTAGCCTCAAACTCAAATTGTGTTGTTTATAAGGATTTTGCCCATTCGCCAAGCAAAGTCAAAGCAACGACTGAGGCCGTTAAAGCTCAATACCCAACACGTCCACTCGTGGCTTGTTTAGAACTGCATACTTATAGTAGCTTAAATGCCGAATTTCTTAAGCAATACAAAGGCGCTCTTGATGCCGCCGATCAAGCGGTTGTTTTTTATTCGCCACACGCTGTTGAAATTAAGAAATTAGAATCAGTTACTAAAGATCAAATTGAGTTGGCTTTTAACCGTGATGATTTACTTATTTACACAAACCCAGAAGATTTTAAACATTTTATAACGTCTTTAGAGTATACTGATAAAACGGTTGTTTTGATGAGTTCAGGAAGTTACGGGGGATTAAACCTCGACACAATTAAAGAATTAGTTTCTAACTCAAGTTAATGTAGCTATATTAATATTAACCCCTTAAATTTATGATAATGTCCCCCAAATCATTCTCCATAAAAAAGTGGTCTCAAGATGACCAGCCGCGTGAAAAACTAAGAGATAAAGGTGCTCATTTTTTAAGTAACGCCGAGTTGTTAGCCATCATAATAGGCTCGGGTAATCATGAAGAAAGTGCTGTTGGTTTATCAAAGCGAATTTTATCAAGCATAGACAATAACCTCCATAGTTTAAGTAGGATTTCACTGGCTCAACTTATGACCTTTAAAGGAATAGGGGAGGCCAAAGCTATCAAGATAGAAGCAGCAATGGAACTAAGTCGCAGAAGCCATGAAGGGGCTCACAAAGTATATGATAAAATCAACGATAGTGCTTCGGTATTTGCTATTATGCATCCTATTTTAGGACATCTTAAACACGAAGAGTTTTGGGTTCTTTATTTAAATAATTCAAATAAGGTATTGGCTAAAACGCAACTCAGTAAAGGAGGTATGACCGGTACAATAGTCGATGTTCGTCTGGTATTGAAACAAGCCCTAGAGCAGTCGGCAACTTGTTTAGTTTTGGCACACAATCATCCCTCTGGTTCTCTTTTTCCAAGTGCATCGGACAAACAAATAACTCAGAAATTAAAACTTGCAGCACAAAGTTTAGATATTAAAGTTCTAGATCATTTAATTGTCGCAGAAAAGGCTTATTTTAGTTTTGCCGATGAAAGTGTATTATAATGCTATTAGTATATACCTCTAAAATAACTCCAAGACTCAAATTTGTTTTTAAACAAATCTGCAGTCGTATTCTTAAGGTTCCTGTTTCTTTCACTAGCGTAATTGAAGCGTTTATTGCACACGATAGTCTTAAAATGTCTTACGGTCCACAACCGCTTGGCGGTGAGTTTTTTGTAAAAAGTAATGGCCTTTTATTGGAGCAAGGATTGTCAGATTTAGAGATAAATGTACAGGTTTGGGAAGATACAAAATGCTTTTTTAGTTGTGGAGAAAAGAGTCAGCTTCCTTTCGATATTTTTTCAGCCTCTTTTTATTTATTGAGTCGTTATGAAGAGTACTTGCCACACGTTAAAGACTCCTATGGTCGTTTTACTAAGGAAGAAAGTATAGCCTTTAAGCATCAATTTTTACATCAACCCGTTATTGATATTTGGGCCTATAAATTTAAAGAGGCTTTAAAAAGTAATTTTCCTAACTACGAATTTGAATCTCGTAAATTTTGTTTAAACCCTGTGATTGACGTCCCCGTTGCCTATTACTTTAAAAATAAAGGGCTGTTAAGAACCGTAGCAGAAACTTTTTCTGATTTGATTTCTTTTAGATTCAAATTTATTTACGATCGGTTTTCGGTTTTATTTGGATTCAAAAAAGACCCTTACGATAATTTCAAATGGATAATTAACCGACAGAAGGCAAGTAAAACAAAGTTTATTGTATTTTTCTTGATAGGTGACTTTAACACCTATGATAAAAACAACAATATTAATAAAAAACAGTTTGTGTCTTTAATTAAGTCGGTTGCAGACTATTGTAATGTTGGAATTAAAGCCTCTTATAGGGCTCTGGATTCTATGGCTATTTTAAAGTCTGAGAAACGTTTAATGGATGGCGTTGTTAATACAGTCACAAACTCAGCACGTTCTTCGTTTTCTAAAGTGAATTTACCAACGACCTACAGAAACTATATAGATTTAGAAATCTATTCAGACTTTACGATGGGTTACGCAGACACCATAGGTTTTAGGGCAGGTACATGTACCCCCTTTTTATTTTATGATTTAGATTATGAAATTCAAACTCCCTTAAAGATTTATCCTTATCAAATAATGGATTTCGCATTGCTTAAACATGTTTCTTTTCTTGATAAAAAAGAAACTCTATTAAAGGCGATATCAGAAGTAAAAAAAGTAAATGGATCATTTACCTTTATATTTCATAATTATGCTTTCAGTTCAATTCCAAGATGGGTAGATTTCAAATCATTATTTAATATTATTTTAGACACTTCCAATGACATTTAATAATAAAGAACATATTTTTTTTGATTTAGATCATACACTCTGGGATTTTGACAAAAACTCTGCTCTGACCTTTGAGAAAATATTTGAGTTGAATAAGTTAGCTGTCAATTTAAATGATTTCTTAGAGGTTTATGTCCCCATAAACTTTAAGTATTGGAAGTTGTATAGAGAAGAAAAAGTAGATAAAAAGACCTTAAAATTTTCTCGACTCAATGATGCTTTTAAGGCTATGGAAATAGACATTTCATCACGTATGGTTCACAAGCTTTCGGATGACTATATTACATACCTCTGTACGTTTAATTACTTATTTGCTGGAGCCATAGATCTTTTAGATTATTTAACTCCCAAGTACCAGCTTCACATCATAACCAACGGGTTTAAAGAGGCGCAGCAGGCAAAACTTAATCAATCGAATATTGATCACTACTTTGTAACAGTTACCAACTCAGAAATGGTAGGAGTTAAGAAACCAAATCCAAAAATATTCCATCACGCGCTTCACATGGCCAATACAACCATTGAAAATAGCATAATGATCGGGGATAATTTAGAAGCTGATATACTTGGAGCTCTAAATATTGGAATGGATGCTATTTGTTTTAATTATCATAACGAAGTGCTTGGTCCTGATATTATTGGAGTTGATCATTTATTGGGAATAAAAGACTATCTTTAGGGAACCAGCATAGCTTTTTTAGTACAGACTATTTTAGTATAACCTATTTTAGTATGTTCGTTTATTTTCAAATAAGATTTCGGGTTTTAATACTTGTTGTTTTTTTTATTAATTCATCTTGTGTAAAAGGGGTTGATTTTGACCAGTCCACGCCAGTTGTTATTACTCCAATTGTTGAGGTTGGCCTGGCTTATATAAACCTAGTTGCTCCAGATTTTTTAAACCCACAAGGAGGGGAAATTTCTTTGATAACGGATTCGTTTTTTTTAGAAGAGCTTTCAGAAGATTTTCTAAACGATTACCTTGTAAGGGCCGATTTTAATATTGAGGTCATTAACAGTTTGAATAAAGACTTTGAAATTCAGATTGATTTTCTAGACAGTTCAAATTCATTGCAGCACTCCTTTATATTATATATCGATAACTCCCCCTCTAATTCACCAATTACGTCCAAGCATAGTGAGGTTTTTGTTGACAGTAAGCTTGAAGCACTCAAAGCCAGTAATAAATTAGATATAAAAATTTCGATGCTTTCAAACCCTACAGCTTCTGTTTTAACTAGCGGTTCTATAGGCTCTATTGTTTTTAAATCAACAGTTGTTTTATATTTTGAAATATCCGAATGAGACTACTAATACTATTTTTAGGATTCTACTGTTCCATGCAAGCCCAAAACAAACAACTTTTGTACGGATTTGAAGATATTCCTCAACAATTACTTTTAAATCCTGGAGCTCAGGTCAATTACCGTGGTTATATTGGAGTGCCTTTACTCTCAAATATTTCTTTAAATATAGGCATGACTGGAGTAACTACATTTGACCTTTTTGCTAAAGATGGGATTGACTTTAATCAAAAGCTAAAAGCCATTGCCTATTCATTGGATGCGCAAGATCATTTTGCATTTCATCAGCAATTTGATGTGTTTTCAGCAGGGTTCAGGCTTAAAACATCTTTAGAAAAATCAATATTTGTTTCTTTTGGAATGTACCAAGAAGCGAATCTTTCATTTTATTTCCCTAAGGATTTTGTTGTGCTCGCCTATGAAGGTAATTATAACAATTTAAATAGGCGATTTAATTTAAGCGATTTGAACGTTAATGCGGAAGTTTTATCTGTCTTTCATATTGGAGTTAATAAGAAAATAAACTCGCGCTGGAACGTGGGGGTTAGAGCAAAAATTTATTCCAGTATAGCACAAGCCTCATCAACTGAAAATCGGGGTTTTTTTCTTACCGAAAAAGGCACTGGAAACACCCTCAACCATGTCTTTAACCTTGACATGAAGTTACAAACATCGGGGCTTTCTGCTTTTGAAAACACGACTACGTCTCACAAACAAGAAATTTTTAAAAACCGCATGCTATTAGGGGGGGACCTAGGGATGGGGTTTGATATTGGATTCACCTACCAGCCACGTCCAGAGTGGACTATTGATGCAAGTATTCAAGATCTAGGCTTTATCAATTATACTAAAGACCCTCAGAATTATGTTTTAGATAACTATTTAGAATACGAAGGAATTAACCCCATATTCCCTGAATTTTCTTCAAGTCAAACAGCTCAGGATTATTGGGATGTGGTCAGCGATAATTTTGTTGATTTATTTCAAATTGACAGTACTTATTCATCATACACAAAATGGCGCCCTGTAAAACTTAATAGTTCTTTAAGTTATAATTATGGTAAAAAAGTAAATAAGGATTGTAACTGTTATGATACTTCTGATTCTACATTTTTAAATAGTGTAGGAACGCAACTGTTTTTTATGAAACGGCCCAAGCATATACAATGGGCCTTTTCTTTATTTTACTATCGAAAACTTTTAAGAGGCCTACAACTAAAAACCACTTATACCATTGACGCCTATTCATCTTCAAATATAGGCCTGGGAGCCGCAACCTCTTTAGGGCCTGTACAATTCTATATCCTAGCTGATAATTTATTGGATTATCAAAACTTAGCTAAATCTCAAAGCGTATATTTACAATTCGGTTTTAACTATAAATTTAAAAATAATGAAAACTAATTTCATCCTTTTTCTTTTAGCAATAGGGGTAAGCATCAACTTACAAGCTCAAACTTCAATTAACGATTTTAAATATGTTTCTGTTCCAGAAAGTTATAGTTTTCTAAAATTAAAAGATCAATATAAGTTAAACTCTCTAACTATCTTTTTGTTTGAAAAGAACAAGTTTACTGTACTAAACTCTTTCCAGAATTATCCTTCTGATTTAGCCCAAAACCGCTGTTTACTTTTAAAGTCTGACGTGATTAGTAAAAAAGGATTTTTAAAAACCAAGCTTCAATTAGTGCTTACCGATTGCCGAGATAATATTGTTTTTTCCTCAGAGATTGGTCAGTCCAAGCTAAAAGAGTATGAGAAAGCGTTTCAAGAAGCTCTAAGAGGTGCTTTTGTTTCTGTTGGAGATTTAAACTACACATATAATGGAGCCATTCCTTACAGCACTACAACCTCTCCAGCTATTGTAGCTAGTGAAACAAGAGAAAATCAAGTCCTTAGTTCGCCGGTTTCTCTTGCTCCTGAAGCACCAACTTCTCCTATTACTGATATTGAGGTCAAGGCAGCAGCAGCAATTGTACCGTCAACGCCGCCTGTTATCGTACCTAAAATATCTAGTGATGAAAACGCAGCAGTTTCGGGACTTATAATTAAACCAACTAATTCAGGGTTTGACTTTGTCGATAACATCACCAAAAAAGTGATGTATTCAGCACAGGCAACTTTGTTTGAAAATGTCTATATAATTGAAGGGCAGTCTGGAATAATGTACAAAAGAGGGTCTGCATGGGTTCGCGAATATTACGAACAAAATAAAACTATTATTGAGGCGTTAAACGTACGTCCTTAATACCCGTATTTATCTTTCCACCGTTGTTTTAGAAATGCCTGTTGCGATTGTTCACGAGAATTATTTCCTGGTTTATAGATTGTTTTGTTTTCCAATCCTTTTGGCATGAACTCTTGTGCTACAAAATTTAAGTCATAGTTGTGCGCATATTTATAATCCTCTCCGTAGCCAAGGTCTTTCATTAGCTTAGTAGGGGCATTTCTAATATCTAAGGGTACCGATAGATTTCCGGTGTTTTTGACGAGGTCCATAGCTGTATTAATGGCTTGGTATGCAGCATTGCTTTTTGGAGAACAAGCCAAATAGGTTGCACATTGACTTAATACAATTCGCGCTTCTGGCATTCCTATAGCAGCGACAGATTGAAAAGTGCTTGAAGCTAATACTAAGGCCGTTGGGTTGGCATTCCCAATATCTTCACTAGCGAGTATCAGCAGTCGACGCGCAATGAACTTTACGTCTTCTCCACCTTCTAGCATTCGTGCTAACCAATATACAGTTCCGTTAGGGTCGCTTCCCCTTATAGATTTTATAAATGCCGATATGATATCGTAATGTTGGTCGCCCGTTTTGTCATATAAGACGGTACTATTTTGAATCTTGCTAAGAACCAGCTCATTAGTAACGGTGACCGTTTGTCCCGACTCAGAATTAATAATTAATTCAAAAATGTTAAGTAATTTTCGTGCATCCCCGCCCGACAATCGTAATAAAGCTTCTGTTTCTAAAAGCGTTATTTTCTTTTTGGACAACTGTTCATCGGTTGTGATTGCGCGTGTTAGCAGAGACTCTAAGTCTTGTGTATTAAACGGGTTTAAGGTGTATACCTGGCAACGAGAGAGTAGGGCAGAGATCACTTCAAAGCTTGGGTTTTCTGTTGTGGCTCCTATAAGGGTGACCCATCCTTTTTCAACTGCTTGTAGGAGTGAGTCTTGCTGAGATTTGCTAAAACGATGAATTTCATCAATAAACAAAATAGGGTTTTTTGTGGTAAATAACCCCCCACCTTGCTTTGCTTTTTCAATCACCTCTCTCACGTCTTTTACTCCTGAACTAATGGCACTTAGGGTGTAAAAAGGACGTTCTGATTCTTGCGCTATAATGGTGGCAAGGGTTGTTTTTCCAATGCCCGGAGGTCCCCAAAATATCATAGATGGAATCAGGCCTTGTTTCAAAGCTTGAGTCAATGCCCCTTGAGGTCCAATCAGATGTGATTGACTTATGTAGTCAGTTAATTTTTTCGGACGTAACCGTTCTGCCAAAGGTGCATTCATACTGCAAAATTAAAGTATTTTTTTAAATTAAGATGACAATCTAACATAATGCCTTTTTTTGGCGGGTTATTTGTTAGTGTTTAGTAAATTTAGGCAAATGAACTCTAGCGATCCTTTCAAATTCTCATCCAGTGTTATTGTATACCCCTTAAGTTTCGTTTTGCTTATTTGGTTGGTCTATTGGTTTGAATTACGGTTTGGTTTTCGTTTTAATGATATGGGTATTTACCCCAGAACTCTTTCTGGACTACGAGGCATTCTTTTCAGTCCCTTTATTCACGGCAGTCTAGAACATTTGTACCATAACTCCACGCCGTTGCTTGTTTTATCGGCAGCTCTTTTTTATTTTTACAGAGCCTTGGCATGGCGTGTTTTAGTTACTGGTATGTTGTTTTCGGGGTTTTTAACATGGCTAATTGGCAGCTCTGCTTTTCATATTGGAGCTAGTGGCCTTATTTATGTTTTAATGAGCTTCATGCTTTTTAAAGGAATCATCTCCAAGAATCATCATCTAACAGCGCTTTCTCTTCTAGTTGTATTTTTATATGGCAGTATGTTGTGGTATGTATTTCCTGTAAAAGAAAACATGTCATGGGAAGGCCATTTGTCGGGGCTTCTAGTAGGGCTTGTTTTTGCTATTATTTTTAGAACCTCTGTTGCCAAGCCTGTTCGTTATGTTTGGGAAGAGGACCACTACGACGAGACAGAAGATCCTTTCCTTCAACAGTTTGATGCAGAGGGTAATTTTATAGAAACCCCTAAGGAGGAACTGCACACTACAGACTCAACAGTAGAAGTGCAGTATAGCTTTAAAAAAAAGGACGCTTAGAGGCGTTGTCTCACTACTTCATATAAAAAAGCACCGCAAGCAACAGAAACATTTAAAGACGCAATACTACCGTACATAGGGAGTTTTGCTTTGTCGTCTACCAATTTTAAAATAGAAGGGTTTATTCCTCTATCTTCAGAGCCCATAATAAGGGCACATCCTTGTTTAAAATCAATATCGTAAATAGTATTTTCCGTTTTCTCGGTGGCTGCAACCACTTTTATATTGGAGGCTTGTAAATAAAACATGGCATCTTTGATATGGTCTACTTTACAAATAGGAATATTAAATACGGCGCCTGCACTTGTTTTAACGGTGTCTCCATTTATGGGAGCCCCGCCACTTTTTTGAATGATGATTCCATCCACGCCAGTACATTCGGCAGTTCTAATAATGGCTCCAAAATTACGGACATCACTAAGTTGATCTAGGAGTAGAAATAATGGATTTTCTTTTGTGGCTTGAACTGCTGTGATTAATTCTTCCAAATCATAAAAAGCGATTGGCGACATGTTGGCCACAGCCCCTTGATGGTTGTGCTGCGTCAAACGGTTAAGCTTTTCAACAGGCACATAGGAGAAGTTTATATTTTGTTTGCGCAGTAATTTTTCTAACTCTGTATACAATTCGCCGCTTAGTCCTTTTTGTAAAAAGACTTTGTCTATTGTGTTTTCTGCTTCAATGGCTTCAATGATGGCACGAAGGCCGTATATTTTGGTTTCTTTCTCCATGCCGCAAAAATACACATTACACATCAATTTTAAAGTAATAAAACAAAAAAGCGGGTTTATTAAATAAACCCGCTTTTAAATCAAATTATTAAAAAGGCCCCGTTACTGTAGCACCACTTTTTTATGTATTTTTTGATTGCCCTGACTTAAGTTAAGAAAGTAAACCCCTTTCGAATAACTTGAGGTGTTTATAGTTCCTTGAACCGTTGCTGAACCTCCCAACATATTTTGAGTATACACAATTCTTCCTTGCAAGTCAACAAGTTGAACCAAACAAGTTTGATTGGTTGTAGAAGCAAATTGATAATTTATCGTTTCTCTGGCAGGGTTTGGCCATACAGTCATCTTGTTAATTGTATTTTCTTCCGAGCTTAAAACAAGACTGCCTGCCGTTATTATTAGAGAATAGTCTTGAGAGTCCGTAAGATTTCCTTTATGAGTCACAGTAAGAGTATACACTCCAGAAACGGGGTTAGCAATATCAATATTTTCTACTGTATCAACTAAATTGTCTCCAGTTTCTGCTGATCCAGAAATATCGCTTAAGTTGAGCTTCCATGGATAATAAACAGTATTTTCTGGTGAAACAACTCTCAGGTCTAGGTCGTTTACCAATGCGGGTGTTGGATTGTTAAGACTGCCACTGCGCGCATTTCCGGCGGGGTCGGTCCAACAAAGTGTCGCACTTATTTGAGTTCCAGAAGAAACATCAAAAGAAACTGAGTAACTGTCTCCATCAGAAATTGATTTTTCTGAAATCACAGCATTTCCAAGAGATGCTTCTGAAATTGTCTCAGCTGTAAATTTAGAGTTCAACAGACCCCAACCAAAAATAGGATCGGGACCAACTCTTGTTCCATCATCAGTTGCTGTATGACAAACCAAGCCTTTTAGGGTAGCCGATCTCATAAAAGTGCTGTTTAGTTGATTGTAATATTGCTGCAAAAGGATTAGGGATCCAGCTACGTTTGGAGCTGCCATTGAAGTTCCTGTCTTAACTCCATATGCTAAGTTATTTGAGCTTTCTGCAGAATATAATTGGGTGCCATCACCAGTAATATCAGGTTTTATTCTACCATCATCACTTGGTCCTTGACTGCTACTTGAGTTAATACTAAGACTAATTATGTTTCCAGACCCTAGAGCCAAGGGGTTATTAGCATTGGCAATAACTAAATTATTTTTACTATTTTTTTCTCGATTTAATTTGTCATACCCATCTAAGAGCCCTCCAGAATAAGTGGATTGACCGTCATTTCCAGCTGATACAACATGTAAGTAGTAAGGGTTGCTATATGCAATTTCATCCCAATTTTTTGCTTCATTATCATAACAACCCATAAGCCAAGATGGGGCATTTTGCTCCCCGTTTTCTAGACTAACAGGCGTTCCGTAAGAATGGTTTGATATTAATAAGCCTCCGAAGTTAGCTTGATTGAGTACTTCCAAATAGTCGTTATTAAAATCATAGGACACTAAATTAGCCTGGGGCGCCATTCCTTTTGCATCGGCTTGAAAACCCCTTCCTATTAAAGTTCCTGCAACATGTGTTCCATGACTATTATAATTTCCTGAAACATAATCGGGTGTTGACACCCTTGATACTGTAGATGTAGCGCTTTCTCTAAATTCATAATGTGTCGGACGCGCAGCACCTTCGTCCCATATCCCTATCGTCATTTCTTGACCCTCTAGGTTTAATCCCAAGCCACCTCCGTTGTGAAGAAAATTTGTTCTTGTTGCTTTTGCGCTATCAACATTATCAGTAGTGATGTAAATTGGTTTTCCGTCAACAATGTCATCTAAATAATAGTTTTTTGCTGTAGTTACTATTATTCGTTTAGCTGTTTTGTTTTGTTCTAAAAACACATTTATCCTATTATCAACTTCTTCTTTATGTTTTTTAAACTCAATTTCTAAATTTTTTATAGCTTCAACATCATAGTTCTGGATAATCTGTTTTATCTCTGAATTAGTTTGAGAGAAAATCATCAGACTGCTAAAGCTTAATAATAATAATACTATTTTTTTCATTTTGATTTGTATAAAATAGTAAGGGCTGTTTATTAAACAGCCCTTACAAAATTAAGTAATCTATAAATTTATAGTGGCGTATAAACTGACGTGGCAGTTTCACCATACCCATCACAAGTAAATGAGATAGATATAATTCCAGTTTCTGGATCAACTACGTTTGGTCCTTCGCTATCCATTAAAATATTTCCATAGAGTTCTGCCTGTCCAGACCAACTTATATTGTTACATATTTCATTAAATACAAGAGGAAAATTACCTCCATTAGGAAGTGGTCCATACACAACATTATATTCACCAGGCCACAAACCACCAGAGAAATCAGCTACAGAGAATGAGCCATCACCAAGATCGGTCACTTCCGCTTCTATAGTCAAGGGATTGAAATCCGGTAAGAAATCATGTACTGACCAAGTTGTTGTAACAGAGTACATTCCTGCCAATTCTGCTGGAGTACAACGTTTAATGGTCACCCTGTATGAAGATGAGAAATCAGGCGCTAAACCCATTTCAACACCTGTATTGTTTGACTGCATAACAACATCAAATGTGTACAATGTTTCTAAATTTAAAGCCAAATCATCTAAGTCTACACTGATTGTTATTATACCATCTAATGTATTAGCTGCAATGGTTGCAGTGCCTGAACTTGCTGTAATTATTTCACTTGAAACTCCTTCAACA
>Ga0209632_10000294_pt1 | contig 52668 bp, 84 predicted proteins | sample COG_10_FD_184754 | JGI IMG/M metagenome (GOLD analysis project Ga0209632, IMG submission 184754) | Pelagic Microbial community sample from North Sea - COGITO 998_met_10 (SPAdes) (version 2) | ecosystem: Environmental > Aquatic > Marine > Neritic zone/Coastal water | place: Helgoland, sampling...
GTTGGACAGGATCAACCAACGTAACAACTTTAGGTACAATTGCTACAGGTACTTGGAACGGTTCAGTAATTGCTTCCGCTTATCTCGATACTGATACAGCACATCTTTCCGATACTCAAACTTTTAGTGGAGCAAAAACATTTAGTTTAGGAATAGTTGCAAGCGGAGGTATAAGCGGGCTTACTCTTGCAAACGGTGGTATTACTGGCACTAATTATGATATTTCAGGCGTTAATCAGTTAACCATCGCAGATCCAGGCGAAGGTATTGTATTTTCTAGTGGATCAAGCGGCGACATGAGTCTTGCTATTGTTGACGACGCATCAGATAATATACTTCGTTACAGTGGCTCGAATGCAGTATTTGATGTCCAAGGAGATATTACCGCTAGTGGTACATTAACTGCAACCTCAAAGTCCTTCGATATTGAACATCCCACTAAAGAAGGTATGAGACTACGTTATGGATCTTTGGAAGGACCGGAAAACGGCGTATACGTTCGTGGAAGAATGGATGGAGAGCAAGTCATCGAACTTCCGGATTATTGGCTCGGTCTTGTACATGAAGATACAATTACAGTAAGTCTTACAGCGATTGGACCAGGTTCTGTATGGGTAGAAAGTATCGAAAATAATACTATCACCGTAGGCGGAAGTGAAAAGTTCTTCTATCATGTGTTTGCAGAACGTAAGGATATTGAGAAATTAACTGTAGAGTATGATGTATGAGCTGCTTAAATTGTCATCAAGAATGTGAAGAAAATTTCTGCTCTACCGAATGCGAAGAGGAATTTGATCGCCTGAACTCCGGAGTATTAGAAGAATGAGTATAGGATACCCTTCAAAAATTCCTACACACTTTCTTCGGTGTTTAGTAGACGCTAAAAATCCTAGTAGTTATTCAGGCTCTGGAACCACTTGGACAGATCTTTCAGGATATGGCAATAACTTTACATTAAATAGCGTGGCTTATGATACCGGAGGTTGGTTTTCTTTTAATGGCTCAACAAGTTTTGCTCAATCAAATCCATCGACACCTAATAGTTTTACAGCTGACAATGATGCGTCTACGGTTAGTGTTTGGTTTCGCCCAACTTCAAATCAAGGTGGAGTAAACAAAGCTATTATTACCGATAATGCCGGACCCGAATATGGCATTTGGTACGATGGAACAAACGTAAGGTCTTATGTATACGCAGCAACTAATTCAGTGGGTGCTACAGCAGTGAATGATTGGGTAAATGTGACAATGGTTGTTCCTTATGCGGCTCGCACAGGCGATGCTGGCAGTGGGTCAACAGGCGTATACCGAGTCAGACAATATATTAATGGAAAATTGTCTGGTAGTGATACTGCAACTACTGTGGGTAATGGGTTAAATGATTGGCCTCTAAGTATAGGCAGAGATCTAGCAGGTGGAGGAACAGCTTACTTTACGGGAGACATAGGATTTGTTGCTATCTGGCAAACAGCTCTCAATGATGCTGATATTATGAAAGTATATAATGTACTCAGAGGTAGAGCATAATGGCTATTAAAAATAGTATTGTTACTTCCGGACTCACTTTCATGTATGATATGTCCAGTGACAGAAGTTTTAAGGGCAAGCCCACGACAAACTATGCACATAATGCTAATCCAGAAAGATTTGGAGCAAATCCACTTCAAGGAAATACTTATTCAGCCACCGCTCTCGGCACTTGGGACTTGAGACACCAAGATGCTATAAGAGTGTTTAGTCACAGTGGGACTGAACTTACTAGTCATATCAATACTGGCGTGACTGATTGGACAAACACATATCACGGCATCTGGACCTTTGATGAAGAGCTTGGATATCCAGTTTCTACAATGAGAGATATTGGCAATGGATCATGGATGTATGCGGGATTTGGTTTTGATGCTACTATCAATACACCTACGAAGCTGGGACTAACTACTGGAAGTAATTATGTTATCTCGTGGGACCAGTGGACTACCAACACAGGCAAGTCTGCACGCTGTGGATTATACGGACAAAATGCAACAAACACAGGAAACGGTTTTCATGATGGTTTGTCAAACACAGCAACCACTACCGCATTTAATACTAAAACCCATACTTGGCAAAGACTATATGCAATTTTTACCGTTAGCGCAAATAGAGGATTAAATGCTACATGGAGTCAATACAATTATGGACACTATACCACCAGAGGAGTCACTAAAGTTGCAAACTTTCAACTTGAAGTAGGGAATACTCCCAGCAAGTTTCTCTACTCTACGAGCACCGGCGTAACGGACAGTCGTTCAACCAGTCAAGCTATTATTGACATAGCTGGTGGTCATACTATTACAGCGAATAGTTTAACCTACGATGCAACCGATCTAAATACTTTTGAGTTTGATGGAAGCAGTAGTTATTTAGGATTGGCTTCGAATTTTATGTCGGGAAAGACTTCTGGTAGCTGGGAGTTTTGGTGTTATCCGGACACTATTCCTCCTTCCGGCCAGTATCATCAACTATATGTTCAAGAAAGTAGTCAATGGATGGCGTTATATAATTTTAATGGAGGCATATTTTTTGGATTAGACTTACAAAAATCGGGTGTGGGCTGGTTCGATGGTAGCGGAGGCAGTACCACTGGAGCAACTACACTATCCGCTGGTGATATTACTGCAGGTAGTTGGTATCACGTAGCGTATACTTGGACAGGATCTACTGCTAAAGTATATCTTAATGGAGTAGAAACGAGTTCCGTTAGTACAGGCTCTGTTGATACTTTATCCGCAGGAGCGACACCCAGAGAAATAGGAAGGCGAGGCGGTAGTACCACAGCTTGGGACGGCAAAATCGCCACAGCCAGAGTTTACGAGCGAGCACTAACAGCAGGCGAAGTCAAACAGAATTATAATGCTTCGAAAAGCAAGTACGTTTAGGAGGTACTTATAATGGGATGTTTTACAGGAACAAGAGTAAAAAATGCTACTGAACTAAAAAGAGTATCGCCAGCGGCAGGAAATCGAACTGTGATGATTCATCCGAAAGGAAAAAATGACTCATCTGAACGCTTTCTTGTGTACTGTGATATTACTACAGATACGGATGTAGGTTGGCATCTCGTATTCACAGCTTTTCCGAGAGCCACGTCTCCTTATGTGAATGCTGCAGTAAATACTTCAAATCGCACACCCGGAGGAACAGTGCCTTTGGAAACCGACACATCTCAACATAAATTTGCTGATGATGATATTCGTACAGTTTTAAATAATGGAATTAAACAAACACGAACTCAATGGTTTCATTCTAGTGTTGAATTCCCCGGTACAGTTTGGGCAACTGGTGTGATTTCAGGAACAGGTCGTAGCGCTCAGTACAATGAATTTGAGTTTCCAGATAACTGGCAATCTGGGGATAGGTCAGCGGGACAACGATTTAAAAGAAAGTGGGGACCTGACGGAGCTTGGACAGGCTGGATTACTAGTACAAGCGGCTTAGGTTGTTCTGGTGCTGTTGGTGGCTGGAGTAATTACTATGAACAAAGTTGTGTGCAGAGTTGGTATGCCAGCTGCGAAGGCGGTCCTGCAATCAATCATAAATGTGCTGGATCTGTTCAAGATCGTGCGGAAGAATTAAGGATTTGGGCAGCATGAGAGAATTAGTAGCATTAAAAGCAAGTGATGATGCATATTGGGATATTGTGTGGTGTATACATCATAGTCAAGGTTTTAACTATACGAATCCAGAAGATGTAATCGCAAAAGTAAAAGAAGTCTGGCCAGAAGTTGCTGATTGCGAATACGAAGTTGTAAATAATGAAATATACTTTATAGATTGCAATATTGATACGGTCAATCCAGGATAAAACATGAAAAATTTAACTCTTGACAGTTTGGTCTTTTTAATTTATAATACAATCTTTGGAAACTTGTTTCCTAGCACCAGAGAAAAATAATGGCAGATTCAGATAAAGACATACTTATTACCCCAAATACGAGCGCTGCTGCCGACCCTAAGATAGTATTCTCAAGCGGGGCAACGAGTGGCGATCCTATTACGTTATCCACAGTCGACGATGGTACAACGTCTACTTTAAGTTTCGAAGGCAGCGCAGGTCAGCTCTTTTCAATTTCAAATGATTTAACAGGAACAATCTTCTCTGTTGCGGATGGATCTGGAATACCTAGCATTGAAGTGGATGCCGGTGGCGAGGTTCGAATAGCAGAGTTCGGTGGTTCTATTAATGTAGGGGCTAGTATTATTCCGAACGTAAACTCAGACGGAACCACTGGTTTTGACCTAGGTAGCCCTACCTTTCAGTTCAGAGACTTATATTTAAGCGGTACTAGTTTAGTTATGGGCGGTACTACTTTAAGTATAGGGTCAGGTAAGCTAGAAGTTGCGGGGAGTGCTCTAGCTACAGAAGCCTATGCAGCTTCTCAACCAGGTCCTCAAGGTGCTCAAGGTACTCAAGGTGCTAAAGGTGCTCAAGGTGCTACAGGTTCTAAAGGTGCTCAAGGTGCTGGAGGTGCTCAAGGTACTCAAGGTGCTACAGGTTCTAAAGGTGCTACAGGTTCTAAAGGTGCTACAGGTTCTAAAGGTGCTCAAGGTACTCAAGGTGCTACAGGTTCTAAAGGTGCTACAGGTTCTAAAGGTGCTCAAGGTACTCAAGGTGCTACAGGTACTAAAGGTGCTACAGGTTCTAAAGGTGCTCAAGGTACTCAAGGTGCTACAGGTACTAAAGGTGCTACAGGTTCTAAAGGTGCTACAGGTTCTAAAGGTGCTACAGGTTCTAAAGGTGCTACAGGTTCTCAAGGTGCTACAGGTTCTCAAGGTGCTACAGGTTCTAAAGGTGCTACAGGTTCTAAAGGTGCTACAGGTTCTAAAGGTGCTACAGGTTCTAAAGGTGCTACAGGTTCTCAAGGTGCTACAGGTTCTAAAGGTGCTACAGGTTCTAAAGGTGCTACAGGTTCTAAAGGTGCTACAGGTTCTAAAGGTGCTCAAGGTACTCAAGGTTCTAAAGGTGCTACAGGTACTAAAGGTGCTCAAGGTACTCAAGGTGCTCAAGGTACTCAAGGTGCTCAAGGTACTCAAGGTGCTACAGGTACTAAAGGTGCTCAAGGTACTCAAGGTGCTGGAGGTGGTGCTGGACCTCAAGGTGCTCAAGGTGCTCAAGGTGCTCAAGGAGCTACAGGAGGCTTTTCAACTAATTCTAACGCACAAGTTAATTCTTTGGGTGTTGGGGTCATCGCGACCGGAGGAGCTGGGTCTATTAGAGCAACAGGGGATATTACTGCTTTCTACTCTTCAGACTCAAGATTTAAAGAAAATATCCTTCCTATAACCAACAGCATAGAAAAAGTAAAATCACTCTCTGGAATAACGTTTGATTGGACGGATGAGTACATGGTTGAGCATGGGGGAGAAGATCCTTATTTTATGAGGAAAAAAGATGTAGGGGTTATAGCACAAGAACTTAAAAAAGTTTTGCCCGAACTAGTGGTAGAGAGACCTGATGGAACTTTAGCCGTTAAATATGACAGAATTAGTGCTCTACTTATTGAAGCGATCAAAGACTTGAATGAGATTGTGGAGAAAAAACAATGACAATAAAAGCTTCAGGGTCTTCGTTATCTTTTAGTGAAATTTTTACCGAGATGAATGGTCCGGTTTATGAAGGAGTTAAGACTCAAAGTAATGTAAGTATGAGATGGTGGATAGGACATCCATTAGACAGTGACTCTACTCCTGGAATGCCTCAAGATACTAATCTTAGTATGAGTGATTTTTATAGTAAAACACGGTATGGCTACGATGAAGATTCTTTTAGTAATCGATTTATAACAACTTTTAGTAATGGAGATATGGCTGTTGAGTTACTAAGTGATTTTGGTTTTGTTACTGCTACAGTTTCTAGTTCGGCTACTGGAGGTACTATTCCTACCCTGGGGTATGGTTATGATGGAAATAACTTAGGTCCAAGCAATCTAAGTGTCCTCCAGGGTAGATTTGCAATATTTACTATTCAGTATAAAAGTGCGTATACAGGCGGGAAGATTACAATGTCAGTCCAACCTCCTGGCTCGGGCTGGATTAATGGATCTTTAGTCAATCCAAGGACCTTGAACAGATTTAATACTAATGGGGGCTCTGGAGCGAATTTTACCAACTACTGGAGTGTTGGCAATATACGTTTTTACAATGATAATGTTGAAAGAAACCTTTTGAACTCCCTCATGACTAATCCTATGGATAGTGTATTCGGAGGAAGAAATTTTCAACTCTCTTTTAGAATTTTAATGGAAGAAGCTGTAATTTCAAATACGAGTGCATCTTCACCCTTAATTTTTAGGACTAGAGAAACTGCAACAAGTCAACCAGATATTTATCGAGAAATTGGTATTTATTACGGGTTTGTTTAATAGGATAATTTTATGGAACCGACAGAAACAAAAATTTTACATATTTTAACATATACTAACCATGAGACATACCCAGATAACTTTGCGTATGCGGTTCAATATGTTTATAACTTTGAGCACGAAGGAAAAAAAGTTAGTAGCGCATTTACAGCGGAACTAAACACTGATAATACAGATAACTATATTCTTTGGGAGGAGCTTACAGAAGAAACTGTTTGGGGCTGGATATCTGACGAAGAGCTGGCTAGTACAAAGGCTGTAGCCATGCAACAAGCTAATGATAGACTTTTCCCTAATTATACCACTCACGAAGTATTTCCCTGGGGGTCATAAAAAAGGGGCATATAGCCCCTTTTTATTACTCTCCCACTTCTGGAGTTTTTTCTAGTTCTGTCTGAAGTAGTCCTTCGAAACCTCTGCGAGCAACTTCAACTTGATCAAGTCGTGCTTGAGTAGCTGTTTTCTGCTGCATTAAGTCCTGAATTTGTCCTACCAAATATTTTGCATTATCTGATAAATCTTCAATAACGTAAGTCTGTTCATTAAATACCAGAGTGGGTTTTTCTTGAATATCAGTCATTATATTTCCTATTTAAAAATGTCTTGCCAGTTACCAGTAGTACTGGCTCTAGCGTATTCTGTAGAACGATTTTCGAAAAAGTTCGTATGTTCTACTGCGTTTATCATATAGTCTAACCAAGGAAGTGGATTACTTTCAGAATTGAAAATCTTCTTCATTCCTAGACCCATAAGTCTTTTGTCGGCAATATACCGAATGTATGCTTTTACTTCGGGAGCCTTTAAGTCTTTCACTTCAGCACTTCCAAAAGCAACATCAATAAATGCGTCCTCTAACTCTACCACTCTCTCGGCGGCACAGTAAATTTCATACTTTAATTCATCGTTCCATATTTCAGGGTTCTCTTGAATATAAGTTCTGAAAAGTTTTGACATTCCTTCAACGTGTAAGCTCTCATCTCGAATTGACCAAGTAACAATCTGGCCCATATTCTTCATAAGATTGTGACGCGGAAAGTTCAATAGAATAGCAAAACTACTAAACAATTGTACTCCTTCCGTAAAGCCACTGTATACTGCTAGTGTTTTAGCAATATCTTTTTTAGTGTTCATATTAAAGTTAGTCAAGTATTCATGTTTATCGGACATCTCTTGGACTTCCATAAACATTTGATACTCTTCTTCAGGAAACCCAAGAGTTTCTAGAAGAGTAGAATATGCGTCCTGATGAACGGCTTCCATTGCTGCAAATGCAGACAACATCATTCGTACTTCAGGAGCTTTAAACGTAGGCAGATAATGCTTCGCATATCCACAGCAAACGTCTACATCACTTTGCGTGAAAAAACGAAAGATATGTCCAAGCAAACGCTTACTACTATCATCCAAAGAACGATAATCTTTAAGGTCGTCTGCCATCGGGACTTCTTCTGGCATCCAATGAAGATGCTGTTGCGTCTTATACGCTTCATACGCCCAGTTATACTGAAACGGTTTGTAATAATTTCTTTCATCTGTAACCATAAACTACCCCTCACAAGCTAGACACGAATCTTCGTCGTCAAATATAAAATCTCTTAGTTTCTCGTCAGACACAACTTCTGCACGTTTGTATGCTTCACTTCTTGCATAGTACAATGTTTTCATACCACGTCGCCAAGCAAGCATATGAACATTGTGTAGTTCCTGCTTACTTACATCTGCGGGAAAGAATAAGTTTACAGATTGTGACTGGCAAATATGCTGCTGTCGGTCTGCTGCAAACTCTACAACCCAGCGCTGGTCAAGTTCAACGGCTGTTTTGAATACATCTTTCGTCCAAGTATCGAGAAAGTCAAGATGCTGAACGCTGCCTCCATGTGTCATAATATCTTTCCACACTTCGTCTGTATCCATTCCTAGCTCGTCAAGAACATGCTCCAAGTATTCGTTTTTCAGAAGACTTGTACCAGACTTTGTTTTCTGAGTGAAAGCATTCGCACGATAAGGCTCGATGCTCGGACTCGTGTTTCCACAAATAATACTACTACTAGCATTTGGGGCGATAGCAAGAAGATGAGCGTTACGCACTCGACCGCTTGCATCATCGGGGCAAGGGCCCCTTTCCTTTGCAAGCTGTTCTGTAGCCGCTACAGCTTCCGTCTTGATTTGAGAAAACATTCTCATATTAGCACTCTTTGCCATCGCACTTTCAAAAGCAATATTGTGTCGCTGAAGATAGGCATGAAAACCCATCGCTCCAAGACCAATTGAACGCTCTCTCATTGCACTAAACTTCGCTTTTTCAAGAGAAGAAGGTGCGTGCTGAATGAAGAATTCTAGTACATTATCTAGCATACGAACTAAGTCGGGAATGAACTCGGGAATATTCTTCCAGCTTTCATACTCTTCCAAATTCACACTAGAAAGACAACATACTGCCGTTCTTTCTTCGTTTGTAGGCAGAGTAATCTCTGAACACAGGTTAGAGTGGTGAACACGCAAGCCTAAGTTTCTTTGAAACTCGGGCAAGTCATTATTTACTGCGTCTTCAAACATAATGTAAGGTTCGCCAGTTTCTACACGGTTCTGAATGAGCTTCACCCAGAGTGCTTTTGCAGCAACAGTATTCGTTACTTCCCCACTATGAGGGTCAACCAAATCCCAGCTATCATCAAATCCGGGCTCTTGTGTCGCTTGCGCGATTAGCTTCATAAAGCTATCAGGAATGACCACAGCATGATGAAGATTGGTAGACTTTCTATTGATATCGCCGCCAGTAGGCTTGCGTACATCGAGAAACTCCTCAATCTCGGGATGAGAAATGTGTAAATAAGCTGCATATGAACCTCTCCTAGTTACTCCTTGTGAGAAAGCCAGCATCTCTGCGTCAACCACTTTCATAAAAGGGATAACGCCGGTGCTTTCGCTTCCGTTACTTGTGCGTGAACCTACAGAGCGAATGCTGCTCCAGCTTCCGCCCACGCCACCACCTACGGAAGACAAGAATGCATTCTCCGTATAGTGCCCTGTTAGCCCTTCTCTGCTATCTTCAACGTAGTTGAGAAAACAAGAAATAGGTAGTCCACGAGTAGTCCCTCCATTCGAAAGAATTGGAGTAGAAAACATAAACCACAGATTGCTTGCGTAATCATACAATCGCTGTGCGTGAGCTTCGTCATCTGCAAAGGCTCTCGCCGCACGTGCGAAAGCGTCTTGAGGCGACGATTCACCTTCAATAAAATATCTATCTTCTAGCGTTTGAATACCAAACTTAGATAGAAGACGATCTCTTCCATAATCAATTAACATTTATATATTCCTTTACTCGTTCGTCTATTTCTAGTAGACTATGCCCAGGATGTTCAATTGCTTCAGCACAATAGCTTATCAAATCCATCATCCTATAATTTTTTAGTATTAGATCCTTGCTCGCATTAAGAGACTGAATATATTTATACCTACTATCTATCGGTAAAGCATCATAAATATCAAATGCTGTACCATACTGTTGAAGAAGTTCAGTAGCTCTTTTAGGGCCAATCCCTGGAACTCCATCAATATTATCTCCTTTATCTCCTGTCAAGACTTTAAAAGAGATATAATCTTCTTGAGGAAAGTCGAAAAACTCATCCCAGTTAAATACTGTAGTCTCTTTACGAGTTACAGTAGAGAACCTAGACACATTTTCATTTACTAATAAATCCCAATCTCGGTCACTAGAAATTAGCCAGATATCATTGATACCGAACTTTTCTCTATGAACTGCAACATAAGACGCTAAATCGTCCGCTTCTACTTGGAAGTATCGAAGAACCAAAAACTTATCGTTTAAAGTTTCTAGTGTTCTTTCGTACTCTTCGAAGAAAAGTTTAATGTCTTCCTTCTCTTGCTCCGTTTGATCTTTATATCTTTCCTTTCTGTTTTCTTTATACTGTGGGTCTATATGCTTTCTATATGCGCTACTTCCCCAGTCGCCTGCAATAATAATCTTACTACATTCGTATGATTGAGCTAGACTTTCCACTGTTCGCACATAGTCTAGTTCAAAATCTAGTTTTCCTTGATGCTTCCAACGAAATGCTAAATTCATTCCGTCAACAATAAGAGCATTCTTATTTGGTTCCATTATTCTTTCTTTAAAGTTGGCCACGAGTCCACTCCATAGTTTCATTTTCTAGCCATTCTTCAGCTAACATTACATAGCAATCTAACCAAGAAATATACATATGTTTTGTACTTTCCGGTTTAATACTAGTTACTACGAATACTTTTGAGCGTGAGTACTTAAAGAATAACAATGGTTGTTGTAGTTTAAGTTCCGCTTGTTTTACTATCTTTTCCCACCACAATAAAAGGTAATTAGTTTTATTTGTAAATACCTTATCACTTAGGGGGGATTTTTCATAATTCTTTACTTCTATACAAAACGCATTATTAGCGTCTGGTATATATAAATCGCCTTTCAAATAAGCGAGAGCCCCCGAACTGGGGACTCTCTCAAACTGTAGGCCAGAGGCATCACGAAGCATATCTCTTACAAGATACTCTCCTCGCTGTCCTTTCGCTCTCGAATCTACCATTATGTTACCAACCTACTTATACTTGAGCTTTTAATTACTTCTACTTTCTCTAGTAATGGATGAGACCACCCATGATTTACTAAATAAGTATTAAGCTCTTCCTCTAATAGAACTTCTACCAGCTTTTCTTTTCCTACCTCATCCAGTACTGTCATAACTTCGTCTAGAAATAGAACATTAATACGACTAGAGGATAAACTGCTCATCAACTTGCGAATAGCAAGAAGAGTAGCCGTGTTTACTCTTGCCAATTCTCCACTCGAAAGTGCTAGAATATCTACTACGTTTCCATTATCTGTGATTTCTACATTGAGTTTATCGTTATTCACGGCAAAGTTCAATGTAAAACGACCGTCTGAAAGTTCTGCGAGATATTCGCTCGTTAATTCTTCCAGTTCTTTAACAAGATTTTCGATCTTGTATGCAATGAGTCCGTTTGTACTAAAAGCTTTTTTCAATATTTCAAGATTACCTTTCTTAATTCCTAGAACATTATACCGAGATACTACTTCTTCGAGTTGTTTTTCAAACTCAGCCGTTTGTTCAGTTATAACTTCTATTTTAGCGTTATAAGCTGAACGAGCTTCGTTCTCTCTTTGCAATACATCTATTTCATTTTTCTGTGTTGCAATAGTATTCCGGATATTAGTAATGCGAACTTTGAGAACTTCTTCGTCAACTAATACAGTAGGAAGTGTACTATCAACCGAGCGATATAACTCCTCCCACTCTTTCTGTTTCTTTGACTTTAGTGCGAAGTTTTCATTGTTCTCTTGAATCTCTTTAATTTTCTTCTGGATATTTGTGTGCTTGTCTTGCTCGATTTTAACTTTCTCTTCTTCTTCAGAGATGTGTTTTTTCTTAAAATCTTCTGTAACGGATTGTTCACAGGTAGGGCATACATTTTCCAAGTTCTCCATCTTTTTGATGATTTTCTGTCCTGAACCGATAGACCCCGCTATAGCGCCTAGCTGTGACTGCAACTCATCGTATGAAATATGCTCGGAAGCTTCAATTGCTTGAATTTCCTGTATATTAATTTCTTTCAACATACTTTTATATTGATTATTTTGAGAAATTTGACGATTTGTTGATGAAATATTTTTAATTTCAGCCATAAGAGAACTCAATGCTTCCTCATCCTCATCTGAGATTTTCGGAAGATTTACAAGTTCTCGTGGGGTAGTATCCGTCAGTTTATTATTTTCCAACCATTTCTCAACAGTGGAAATACGACCTTCAAGCTGGGCATATTCTTGTTCAACCCCTCGCGAAGCTTCTTTAAAAACTTCAAAGAGATTTACATACTTTTCTAGACCAAGCAAGTCTATCAGGAACTTTTTACGGTTCGCATCGGTAGCAGTAAGAAAATTCAAACTAGCGTTAGGATGTTGATATACTACTTGTGTAAAAGTTTTAAAGTCTACGCCAAGCACTTCTTGAATAGTTTTATAAGTATTGGTAGCCGTATGACTACCAATATCTTCACCATTCTTAATGAACTTTACTTTTAAGTTAGACTTTCTTTGAAGGTCGATCTCATACTCATCAGCTTCTTTACTGAACGTAAGGCTAATAGAGTATCCATTCTGCAACTCTCTATTTGGAATATCAGCTTTCTTAATACCTTTGGAGTTTTTATTAAATAGAACTTCTTCCAAAATGAGAGGAATAGAAGATTTTCCAGCGCCATTGTAACCCAAGATTTGGGTAAGTCTGGTGGAAGCTAAATCGAGTTCATTGCCTTCTCCATAAGAGAAACAATTACTCCATTTCAATATTTTTAGCGTAATCATTATATAGTCCTAATATTTCGGGTATTTTATCTTCAGCTATTTCTAGCACGTAAGTTAAGTATTCTACTAACTCTTCTCCAACGGAGAACTCTTTATCCAAAACAAGTGTCGCTTCAGAACTTCGTTTTACAACTTTCTTATCAAGAAGGTCGCTGGAGCCTACTTTTGCTAGGTCTCCGAGATCTCCCTCTAGTTCGTAAATAACATGGTCATATAGCCCCGTGGTCATTTCAGCAGGGTCACTGACTGTTTTACGAATAAGCTGTGGAAGTTCCATCTTCTCCCAATACCAGTCCCAGTCTTCAAGTATAACTAGAACTCCGGTTTCTACTTTCGATCTATGAAAGCTAGTAGTCATCGGACTTCCTGGGTATACTATATTTTTCTGGCAATTAGAATGGGAATGCAAGTCTCCCGCAAATACTTTTGGAAACCTTGCAAATCTTTCTAAGTCTACTTCCGGCTGAACATGAGGGGGTATTTCACCCCTCACATGAGTAAAGACCGGAAAGTTCTTATTCAGCATCTCAATAGAATTCTTCTTGTGTAAATCACAGTAAGGAAGAATACTAAAACCTCTTTCATCTTCGTATGCTTCGTCAATAATAGTAACCTTATCATTTAAGGAATGGGTTACTTCTTTTAACGCCGTAAAGAATGTTTTATTCTTTCTAGTCGCCTCATGATTACCGTCATAAATGAGAGTTTCAATCTGACAACCTTTTACAAAAGTGAAGTATAATTCTAGTTCTTCAATAGTTGGAACTCTATCAAAGATATCGCCGCCAATAATATGCAAGTCGGCATCATCTTCCAACAGATAAATCTGATGAAAGAAGCTGTCATAGCGAGCACGTGCCCAATTGACGGGTACGTTCTTCTGACCTAATTTTATGTGCCAATCGGCGGAGAATAGTATTTTCATTCTTTATGTATTAACTCTAATTCTTTTAAATAACTACAGACATATTGTCTGCAGGATAAAGGCCTAACGTCATATATAGTACAGCTTCTAATTTCTTCAGAATAAAAAATACAAGGAAGAGATTCTTTAGTTCTATCCAATTTTATAGCTGGATAAGACCCCGAATCTTGATAAGTATTTTTATCTGGAAATAGTCGTGAACCTTCTTCGTAGGAGTATAAAACATCTTCAAATTTTATGTTTCTATTATTATAGAAATGTTTTAAATGTTCTATAAACTGATAAGAATCTACAATAGGTCCTATTATATAGTTTCTAGAACCTACCGTACAGCAGCCTCCGTAGTTTCCCTCAAAACCTTGACATTTTTGGCTACAAATACTAGAAGTATCCATTAGCTAATGTCAAACTCGTCTTCAATTGAGGAATCGACTTCATCCTTCCCAGAACCGCCAGTAGCAATTCGTTCCAGTAACTCTTTCTGAGCGTCTGGAGTTGGTCTAGGAAGTAACTCATCAATAGAAGTAGCACCAGCTACAGCAGCTCTCTCGTCATCATTTAAAGGACGAATACCTTTCTGACATTTGAGAGTTTGAAGAGTATATTCAACATTATATACGTTTGGTCCAGTCTTGGTACGCTTAAAGTGAATGTCCCAACCAGCATCTAAGTCGGTAGGGTCGCCCAAGTCTTCAGCAGCAACTAGAATCTGATCCATTAATTTTTTCTTTAGATTAAATACTTTGGTTTTACCGTCTGAAGGATCAATACACTGTACAGAGTAAGACCAACCGCATTTTAAATCAGGGTAGAAGTCTCTAACCCAATCTTTTTCTACGTTTACAAATGCTTCTTTCTGTCGATCAAAAGATAAACACTCCATAGGAATGTTCTTTTCGTTTTCGCCTTTCACCCAGTAGATATACCGAGGAAGAAGATCTCCAAAAATACGAACGCAGTTATCGCCGTTCTTGTAAGTGAATTGTTCTAGTGAGGACTTCTTAGCCCCACCAGCAGATGATGTAAATTTAATACCCATAGTTTTTTCCTTTAGTGTGTGACTTCTTCCCAGCAGAAGAATACTTCCTCTTCTATTCTAGATAGTAGCCTGTTGTTGTCAATAAGTTCAGTAGGAATCGGTGCTAAGAACAGATTCAAACTGCGTTTAGTTGTGGCTTCATATTCAGCATAGCTGCGAAAGCTGGCCAGTGCCACATACTGGGCCAACTCATTATCACCGAACTTGCTTCGGTTTGATATTATTTTTTCTGGGTGCAGTATAAAACTATTGCCTGACCAGTCTTGTTGTGACAAGCGATAGATAGAGTCGTACCTATTTCTAGGTAGAGTAGGATATGTTAAATAGGCAATCAGCGTAACTATGGAAGAAGAATCTCCACGCGTTGCCGCATACATTTTTGCCCAGTTAAAAAGAATCACTGCTATGTTCTCGAAGTCAAGTGTATATTATACGGGGAAATAGCTCCCGTGTCAAGAAATTTTTTTCACATGTCCTTAAAGAAAACATTATACCCTTGCTGAAGGTAATGACCTAACCGAAGTTTGGCTTGCTTCTCAGCCGTCTTTCCTTTAAGATTAATATCTACTACTACAGGATCTATCTTTCCTGGATACTCTCTAATAACTCTCCCTACAAGCTGGGTTAGTAGAGGTGTGTTGCTTACTGGAGTGGCAAGTATTAAACAACTTAAAGGATTAACACTAATGCCTTCCGAGAAAATACTTTGAGTCCCTAGGAGTATGTCTACTTTTCCACTTTGAACTCGTTCTATTTTCTTTTCCCTCTCTGCTAGAGGTACTTCTCCAGTAATCAACTCACAATGTTCGCCTAGGGTTTCTTTTACTCTCTTTAGAAAGTAAACTCGGTCAGACAACAAGAGAACTTTATGTCCTTGCTTTCTATACGCCGCAGCAAGAAAACAAATTAACTTTCCATACTCTTCTTGCCTAACCAAATCATTAATACGGTTCGCCCAAGGTATTTTAGCCCCATCCATAAATCTTATCTTTGTTTGGATAACCTCTATAGTTGGTTCCATATAGTTTTCTTTGGGTGGAGTAAACTTAGTATGCCCAAAATAATCAGGCATAATAACATGTTTTCCATCCTTTCTTTGAACCGTACCAGACAACCCTATTTTATATCTAGCATAACTAGCATCTACTAGCTTACTGAAAGTGTTAGCGGGTATATGATGACACTCATCAATAATAATGGTTCCGAATTCTTTTTCTATTTTTCCACGCAACTTGTAAAGTGTTTGTATATTGCCAACGACTATAGGAGGAGAAATGTCGTACTTCCCAGACCCTATAATCCCTGGCTCTATACCAAATACCTTCCTTATCTCCTTCTCCCACTGGGTTCGTAGAGACACTGTATGCGTAACTACTAGAGTTTTTTGCCCAAGCTTTGCAGCAACGGCTAATGCAGTAAAAGTCTTCCCCCAAGATACAAAAGCATTGATAATAGCATTATCTTCTATAGCGTCATATACATCCTGCTGACTTTCCCGAAGGTCAAATCCGAACTTTGGAAAATCTACGGGCAGTAGTACTCGCTTATCTTTTATTTCATACCCTTCAGGAATTAAGTCGAAGCGTCCAACAGGTATAGATACTAACCCATTTCGTATCTTCCTAACATTTTTAATCATGGTAGGAGCTACGTCTGATCTATATGAATCTATTTTATAGGTCAAAGCTTTATCCAAGGCATTAAAAGCCTGGGGATCAATGTCCATATAAATTCTGTTGGATACTACCGCTTTCAACTTTTATTCATCCCAATTAGACCTTTTTGTCCAGAGAACAAAACTATGTTTTACTCCCTCTATTAACGGTAGAGATTCGTGCGGGTGCGTAACTTGTCCTGGCCATAAAAGAAGATCCCCTATTTCTGTCTTCCTATTACTATAGTTTTGTCTAGGGAAAAATAAATCTCCTCCTACATAAGAATCGCTAAGCTTTATACTGCCAGTAACCAAGGAGTGGTCATGGTGTAAATCCAGCGAGGTCTGAGTCTCTGTAGTATATTTTATTATAAAACAGTCTCGTATACCCCACAAAGTTAGTTTTTTCCAATATTTTTCAGAAATATAAACTATAACATCATTGTACATATCTTCAAACTGTTTGTATAGCTCAGGTAATTTATTTAATCTTATTTCTTGCCCAGGGTACGAATCATTATCTACACTTCTCCAGCTAGATAGTTTTTCACACTCTTTAATTATTTCGGAACAAAGCTCTTTGCGCATAAAGTTTTTTACTAGTATTATTTCATTCGATACTTCGTAAATTTTATGAGTTCCTATATATTTTAAGATCATTTAGACCACATCTCTTCTTCTAGCTTTCTTTTTTGATACTCTTCTTTTCTTTTATGAACTACGAAGTTTTCTACCCAGGCTAATCTATCAGTCAAAGTGTCTAATCTACTTAGCGTTTGGTCCAACTTTCGAGTTAGCTCATCAATAACTACGTCTTGTTTCATATGATACCTTTTGTATATTTCTCAGTAAGGTAACTTCTTACAAAATCACTTCTTACAATATCAGGTATGCCAAACTCAATAAAATCAAACTCGTACATACCATTGATTATCTTAATAAAATCTTTCAATCCACTATTTTTAAGGTCAGACTGGAAGAAATCACCACAGAAAATAATCCTACAATTCTTGCCTACCCTAGTGATAATGCTATCTAGCTCATGGAAAGTCATATTTTGACATTCATCCACAATGATCACACTATCATTAAAAGTTGTTCCTCTTATGTAAGAAGTAGTTAAAAAATTGATAACTCCTTTTTGCTTTAGCTGTCCATAGGGATTATCTCCACGACTAAACAGCTCTTGCATAATACTTACATAAGGAGCCTCATAGACTTTAGATTTTTCATCTTCTGTTCCAGGAAGAAACCCCATTTCCCTTGTGGGGACGGCACTTCTAACTAGAACTATTCTACTGTACTCTTCTTTTTGTAGGTCATCTAATGCTAGATATAGTGAGATAAAGGTTTTACCCGTTCCTGCACATCCATGTAACATTAGGTGCTTGTCAGAATCAAAGACTGCAACTTGAGACTTTGTTAAAGGCTCTATCTCTTTTAAATAAAAGTTAAGCGCTGATAGAGCATCTCTTTTTTGATTCCTTCTTCCCATTAAATTTTCCTCCTGCTATCTTCTAGCTTATCCTCTGATAAACTATATAATAGCCACGGGCGAGAGTTTAAATGTAAAACTTGAGCCCAGTCCATAGCTAATGGAGGTTCTTTTACTATAAAAGCGAAGTTTACTCCTTTTAGCCAAATTCTTGAATGAGTATTTTGTAAGTCTTTTCTTACAATTTTTATTGATTTTATTTTCTGAAACTTTGTCTTTTCGTATGAGAATATAACTCCGTTATTGTCTATCAACACTGTAGTTTTATTTTTTACAATGTCTAGAAACTCTTCATATACGACAATCAGTCTTCTCTTTTTATGTGGTGTCTGTAGTCTCCTTTTTCCAAGAGTATCTCCAGGCTGGTTTCTATCATCTACTACTAGGTCATTGACAAGTAGCAAGCCATCTCGAAGATAGAAATCCTCAGTGCCTAGAGAATACACAGGAAACTTTATAGATCGAAGTATCTGTTTATATGTTAACGATATTACCATACTTTTTACTGAACTTACCCATTGAGTAATCCTCGCCAATCTCAAAGTCACAACCTACAGGAGCGCCGGAGATATAAATACCTCTGTCTCTTTGTATTTCGGTTTGTAATATCGAACAATATTCTTCTACTTCATCGTTCGGAACTTCTGCAAGCACGGAATCGTGAACCAGTGCGAAGATTTTACTCTTCATCTTCTTCTGGTTTAGTATTCCGTGAGCTTCTATAGCCCCGATTAAGTTTATGTCGGAAGCAGCAGATTGAACTAGGAAGTTAAGTCCAGATCTAATGGCATGTCCTTGAACTCCTTTGTTATCAGACTTAACATCAGGTAATCTTCTCTTTCTACCGAAATGAGAATAGATACTTCCATTCTTTCTGATAAGCTCTTTCTGAACCTCAATCCACTCCTCTAGCTTCCAGAAAGCACCAAAGTATTCTTTGATGATTTGTCTAGCCTGGACAACTGAAAGCTTGCCTCCATCTTTAGTAACCTGCTCACTGATTTTATTTGCACCGGCTCCGTACATAATACCAAAGGTTACTGCTTTTGCTGCTTGACGATAGGTCGTATACTTCTCTGCCACATCTTCGACTTCACAGTCTAGTTTAAATACTTTGTGTGCAATCGTAGAGTGAAAGTTTCCTCCAGAACGAAATACGTCCTGAAGCTCCAAGTCATCTGCCAATACGGCAGCGACATATACTTCGGCAGTTGTTAAATCCATTGCAACAATCTGATGGCCTTCGGGAGCACGAATACACCCTTTCACAATCGGATTGTCTCTAGGAAGTTGCTGCATATTCAATTTACCACTAGAAGATAGTCTTCCAGATGTAGTTCCATGAATATTGAAGTTGGTCCGTAAGTGACCGTCCCTATCAAGCTGTGGAATAATCTTATCGAGATAAGTATTCTTAATCTTAGTTTTCTTACGAACATCTAAAATTAACTGTGGAATCTCATGTTGAAGAGCGAGCTTCTCTAATACTTCAGCATTAGTTGAGTTTTCTCCCTTCTCCGTCTTAATTCCAGTAGGCTCTAGCCCAACATAGTCGAACAATAACTTACGCAATTGTAGAACACTGTTTGGATTAAAGTCTTTACCTTCTGCTGCTTGGAAAGCGGCCACACCAGGATGGCTTTGCAATTTACCAACAGCATCAGTAATTTCCTCTAGCATAAGATCTTGACTCGCTATGAGCCTTTCCTTATCAAAAGGAACTCCGTTATCTTGAACAGCCATAAGGAACCTACAAGCGGGCAACAAGATAGTCTTGTACACACGCATCAAGTTAGGATTACCCTTCTTCAGTGCTCTTTCAAACTTCTCAAAGATTGTGAAAGTAGCACAGGCATCGATAGCAGCATAAGTCTGCATAACTTCAAAAGGAATCCACTCCCATTTGAAATCATCTTTTAGCACACCATTCTGCTTACGATACTCGTCCATCCAAGTATACATAGGTTTTTCATAATCGCCGTAGTCTGTATACTTCATAGCGAGCATCTTCAGGCCGTGAGTGCCTGGGTTCTCGTCAAGCATATAATGCATGAGCATTGTATCTTCAAACTGTGAGAGTTTCACATTGAAATGATACTCAAACATTGGAATATCGAACTTAGCGTTATGGAATACCATTCGCTTCTTATCAAATAACTCCTGAAGTTTCTCTTCTACAGACTCATCAATAGTATCGGCATTAATATAAGCACCTGAATCAGGTTTATAGCATAAGCTAATACCAAGAATATACCCATTCCGAGGATACAGACCAGTAGTCTCTGAGTCGATTCCGATAAAGTCGTAGGGCGAGTCAATACATCTTTGAATGTAATCCAAAGTCCCTTCAGTTGTTGTAATACCGACAAATTTTTCGTCATTTATTTCGGCCTTCTTCTTGTCGCCAGAAATATACCCGATGATATTGTTTCTAGCATCTTCCCAAGTCTTCTTAGCCTCTGGCTTAAAAGATAGCATTGCAGGATTAATAGTAGGAAGAAATTTATCGTCTACTATAGTTCCGGCATATTGCATAACTTGAGTTACTTTCGTGTAATATTTTAGTGGTTCTGAGCCAATTAGAATTATCCATTCATAGGCATCAGGGTCAAACTCCAGATCTACGTCCTTCATTAAAACTTTGGATAGCGTAGGGTCTGAAGCAAGAGAGAATCGGTCAAATTCAAACTCATTCTCGAATAAGCGAACGTAATCGTTTCTACTTGGTTTTGATTCAATCAAGGCTATACTAGCCATATAGTTTTCTCCGCAGTCCAGTTACTTGGTTTTGTCCGAGTGAGCCTGGATCTCCAGACTTTAAACTAATTACTCGAACGGGAAAGTCTCTCGCTAATTTCTTTACGTGTTCTGCTGCTTGAACTCCTGCTTGGTCAGCATCGAAAATCAAGTCAAGGCCCGTAACGCCTGAAATCTTTAAATAATTAAACTTTGTTTCGTTAAAATTCTTAACACCGAAACAACATACTGCATTCTCTAGTCCTTTGTCGTGAAGATTTATCATATCAAAGATACCTTCTACGAGAATAACACGCCCCTGTAGTGGGCGAACTTGTGGAAACAGAGGTAGCTTTACCCCACTAGGGTAGAACATATACTTATTGTCTAAGGTTCCTGTTTCATCACGACCTTGGAAAGCGACTATTCTTCCACTGGCGTCCTTAATAGGAAAGTTAATCCTCCCTATAAACTGCTTATCATGATGACGAAACGCTTCAAATTTTCTATAAGTTTCTGGCTTTATGTCTCTCCAGTTTCCGATATAAGACATAAATCCTTCGGGCATCGAGAGACCTACACCAGCAGCTCGTAAGTTATTGATAAGTCTTTTTAGTTTTTCCCTACGCATTTCTGTTTCACTATAATCTACATTATAGTGGCGGAATAAACTACCTTTGTAGCCGCAAGAGAAACAATTGAACACCCCAAGAACTTTGTCAATCCTCATACTAGGATTGCCATCGTCATGTTCTGGATTGAGGCAGCGAATTAAAACATCTCTGCCAGAGAGTTTGTAATAAATACCTCTCTCTTCAAGTAGTTCAATTACTGCACTCATAGTTCGTATACCTCTTCATCGGGACCGTCTTTGTCTTTAATATAACCCGTCTCAGGGCCAATAGCTAAAGACGCCCAGTCCATAGTAGAAGTAAAACTTACTTCATCAGAGTTTCTCATTTTTGCACAATTAAAGCTAATGATATTATCTTCTTTAGCATGTGCGTCAAGAGTAAAGGCTGCATCCGCAGCATCTAATATACCCTTAGCAAATCGAGCTTCGCCGGAAGCATCAATCTGATAAGGAGACACCATAATAAAACCATAGTCTTGTGCATAAGTTTTCAACGCCTTACTTACTTCTATCTGTTCTGTCCAGTCATACTGACCCATACGCCCATTGGAAACCATAGAACGCTTTACTTGGTTGATATAGTCAACGATTACAACTCGTGGCTGTAGTCTTGCTATCTTCTTATCTAGCTCTGTACGAATATTTGCTAGAGTAAGAGACGGTGAATATACAACGTCAATCTGCTTCTCTCGCAAAGGCTTCGCTGTAAGCTCATTGTGATAAACATCAAAATCACGATGTGAAAGATAGCGAGAAAGTGCTCTCTCGCCGTCTTCAAATCGTTGAGACCACCAACGAGCAACCTGTTCCCACTCACCTATAGATAGGTTACGGTTACGTATTGCAGCCGCAGGAACGCCAGTAGATATACTACATATCCTCTGCATAGTTGCTCGTGATGACATTTCTATCGTAAAATACATTACGGAATGACCGGCTTCATAAGTGCTAGAAGCAATATTAGCGCAAGCAATAGACTTACCAGCACCACGCTTACCACCAATAAGTACAAGATCGGACGGGCCAAAGGTTTGAATACGGTCGAAATCGTGATTCAATCCTAAAGGAACATTCTTCTCCAACTCTTCAATCGGGTCAAACAGTTCCATTTTTCTCATGTTTGTACTTGTATCTTTGAGGTCAACTTTTTCCTCTACGGATAATACAATATTCTGTAGGCTCTCAATATTTTCCTGTGCGGATTCCATTGCAATCGAGTCAGCAAGATAGGTTTCTAACTGATTCATGATTTCAATTTGAGTGTATTCATTCTTGAGATACTCTAGTAGAGTAGCACCGTCTATATCTACTTCATCTACTTTCTCCAAGGCGAAGAAACGGTCACGAAGGGTCGCGTCTCTTACGGAAAGTCGTAAGTCATCAAAAGTAGGAATGATACTATGAGTTTCTACATACTTATTTATGTAAGACCATATAGAGGCAAACTCAGTTGGAAAGTAGTGCTTTTGGCAGTTCGACCAAGTTTCTATATCGCTTTGCGCGATAATAGTCTTGAAAAGAACGCTTGCCAGGTTCACTATTGGTCATCTCCGTAATAAGTATTAAGCGATAAAAAGCCAGAGTGGGGCACTACACCCCACCCCAGCAGGGGGAACTAGGGATTAGCCCGCAGCTTTAGCTGCTTTTGCTGCACCATCATAGTTAGAGGCAGTAAGACCACGACGAGTCAACATAGTCTTGACACCTCGGGCAGTTTTGCCAATTTGCTCTGCGATTTCTTCGACAGACAAAGAAGCTACATCTACACCTTCGAGAGGATCAGCTTTAGCCGCAGCCTTGCTTTCCTTTTGTGCAGGAATAGAAGCAATAGAGCCTTGACGTAACAAAGATAAAGCTTTACCACGAATTTGATTAACGGTTCGGCCAAGAGCCTCTGCGATATCTTCGAGGTATGCGCCGTTAGAGGCGTGCTTAACAAACTCTGCTTCTTCAGCATCGCTAAAGGTACGAACACTTTCTACTTTAGGAGTAGGTTTGACGTGCTCGGTCAATTGCATAGACAGCAATTTACCTTGGATTTGCTTGGAAGAAAACTCGCCACCTTCAAAGGCTTCAGCGATTTGGCCGTAAGTATACTGGCCAGAGTTATCAGTTACGAAACTATTCAGAGTAGTTTCTTGTGCATCGGAGAACGCACGAGTAGTTACAGAAGCAGAAGATTCTACTTCGTGACCCATTTTACGCAGCTTAGAGGCTACAGAACGGGGTGATGTTTCGAGCTGGTCAGCAGCTTCGACAACAGTTGCGTAAGTTACTGGGGATTCAGAACCTACGAAATTGGTAAGAGCGGAAGTTCGCTCGTCAGTCCACTTTGGAATTGCCATAAAATTAATTTCCTAATAATTGGTTAAGGTTAGTTGTGATAGAGACCCCACTATCTCTAGCTTTCTTGGTTTTTGAAGATTCTAGTCCACTCTCATTCACTAGGATTGTTACTTCTCTTGTTAAGGAGGATTTCACAATATATCCCTTGCTAATGAGAACTTTCTCTGCTTCTGCTTTAGTTTTAAAGGATGTCAGTTTTCCACTAATGCAGACAACACCCTTAGGCTCAATAACAGAAACAACTTCATTTGACTCAAATGAAAAAGGTAGCCACTTGTACTCGCGGAGAAACATGGTATTGTACCAGGTTAGCAAATTATTGCTCGCCTTAGGGCCAAGCCCCGCCTTAGTACAAGCCTCCTCGTTCAGGTCATAAATACTACTTACTACAGAACATAACTTTGATGATGCCGATTTACCTATTAGTGGAATAGAGAAAGCGGGTAGGATTTCAGAAAGACTAACTTTCTTGGAATCTTGAATCTCTTCAAAGAGTTTTGCTGCAAGTTTTTCAGAATTAAGAGCCTCTACCATCTCACCCAAACTCAGTTCATAGATTTGAGGTATTGAAGTTATTCTGAGTTTCTGAATAGATGATGGCCCTAGTCCCTTAATTTTCAAAGTAGAGGAAAAGTGTTCGATTAACTTATAAGTCTTAGACTCACAAGAAGTATTATAGCAGAACAACTGATCGTTTTCCCACACCAAAGGTGAAGAACAACTCGGGCAGTGTGTTGGTGCTACAATTTCTCTCAAAAGACTTTCTCCTACATTTGAATAGATATTATACGGGGTTTGAGTTGAAAAGTCAAGAATTATTTTTTCGGAATAGCTAAAATAATCTCCTTCTTTATTTCGAAACACTCTGTATATCCACCGAACTTTTGTTGGGGTATATACTTGAATTGTTTGTATTCTTCGTGTAATGCTTGTTCTAGCGTCCACACATTAAAAAGTGAGTCGTGGTAAGTTCTCTGTATACGAATTTCGTAGCCATTAAACCCACGACTCCTTTTCAAAACGTCTTTCCAATTTCTTCCTGAAGCGATGCCTATCTTGAGACATTCTCGTTTCATAGTAAGTTTATTAACTAATACTACGCAGTAGAGTACCCCTTCGCGGGTAGCTTCTTCAGGATGATTTTCAAAATAAGTAAGGTTATAAACTCCACTCATCTTATAATTTTAGGAAAAGGGATGATATTACCACTTGGTTTATCTTCTACCGAATCTGCTGACTCGGATATATAGATAATACCGTCTTCGGATTCTTCCATTCGTTCCTCGAATCCTGGGTCAAGATATGCTTCTAGAGCAGTAATCCATCCTTCCAGAATCTTGTCACGAGTTTCTTTTTTGATAGCAAAGAAATAATCATATAAGCCTGCGGCAGATACATAATGACTTCCATTGTCTTTCAAACCAATCCACCCAAAGATGTTTTCGTCTTCTATACTATCATCAAACATTTACTTCCCCTTCTATGCGTCTCACGACTCTTGGTATAATTTCACCGGATCGAATTACTTCGACAGTACAACCTATTTCAAGGTTAAGCTCGTTAATATACCGCATATTATGTAATGTGGCACGACCAACAGTAGCTTCTCCAATGAGCACAGGCTCTAGGATAGCAACAGGGGAAACCACACCGGATTTACCCACTTGCCAGATCACATCAAGTAGTCGCGTAACGACACCTGGAGGTCTTTCTTTCAAAGCAAAGGCACCACGAGGGTGGTGAGCGGTGTAACCCATCTCTTCATATTTCGCATTGTTATCAACACGGAACACTAGACCATCCTGCGGGTATCCTGCCCAGTTAGACGCAAGAACAGTGTCGAAATTGTCCGAAGAGAGATTCGACATGTCTTCCGTCCACAACTTTTCCACACGAGGCTGAATATCATAAGCTACGAATCGAACTTCTCTAGTGAGAAACTCTTCTTCGGACTTGAGATTCAGCGCACCAGAAGCATAGTTTCTAGCGTTAGGAATAGTCTCGGGGGCAACAACTTCTCCTGTAATCTGAACAACACCCTTGCGAGTAATGCTAGTAGGAACAAGATGTTTAACTTTATTCATAATATTTCTACCCTTCTTACCATTACCCCGAGTAAGAGCCAGCACTAATTCACCATCGTAGTAGCCCAGCGAAACCGCTGCTCCATCTAACTTGGGTGTGATTACTGTTGCTCCAGTAGCGTGGTCGTAAGGAGGATGTTCTTCACCTACAAATGCTTTCTGTAAACTGTACATAGGGTACAAGTGATCGAACTCGAAGAATTCGTCAGAATATCCTACGTCAGTATAGTTAGCATCAGCGGCAAGAACATCAAACTCAGCATCAGAAATTATGGGGTTGCCCTCATAATAAGCCTTGGCTGCTTTGGCAAGAAACATATTAGTCATAAATACCTTTGATTTAAAAAGAACATTATGAGGCCATTTCGTTAAAATGTCAAGAACTATTTTTGATATAGGTCTCGAATAGTTTCTCCGAAATGTTCCTCCAATACTTGTTTACTCTCGGCTAAAGATAGTATCTCCGCCATAGCAATAAACAATTCTTTTGAGGTTTCAACTTCAAGAGGAATAGAGAGACCCTTATTAGAGGGCTTCCATTCTTCTTCAAAGTCAAGATAGTATTCCCGAAAATGAAGATATTCTTCTTCTCGGAACTCATTCACCGTTAGTCGAACCTGTCTATAAGGTTCTGATACGATAATTTTTGAGTATGCTTCCATCATTCATTCCTTAACACGTTGGATAAGGGAACGACTGAGGTAACATTGTCAGCTTTCATAAGGCGAAAAGAATCCGTGTCCCAACAAAACATTAGGACAGTATCGTCATCTTCTTTCGCTCTATTTTTCTTGTCTTGAATGTAAGGCGTGCTGAAGTCAATCGTACATACATTGTACTTTGTCTTACGGGAGTTGGGACTCCTGTAAGTTATAATTGCATCTCCAGCACTATTTACTTTCTTCTTTAGCTCTTCTTTTTTCACTAATTAGCTCCAGTATTACATTGAGCAAAACCTCTTTTGTCTTTGTAATTTTTGGACTATTAGTGGTTGCCTCACGAGGGTGAATACGCGGCTAAGCATACTCAACCCCCGTGTGGACTTTTAAGAAGCTACTTTATTCATAGCATCTGCGAAGTATTGTGCAGCTTTACCAGTGAGCTTTGAAACAATATCCTCATCAATAGCTACACCAGCATCATTAAGAGCTGCTGTGAGTGCTTCCTGTGCGGCAGCTTTGCTGATTCGAGTTCCGCCAGTTGAAGCGGCTTTAGCACCGCCACTAGAAGCAGCAGGAGTTTTCTTTACATATACTCCAGCTTTGGTTAGAATCATTCGCACACCATTAGGGCTCTCACCCATGTCTTCTGCGATAGCTTTTACAATCTCCATAGAGTTCTCTGGAGTTGGTTCTTCACTTGTGTAGGCATCAATTGCCTGTTGCTTGGATTCGTCAGTCCACGCCATTTTCTTTCTCCTGTTTGGTTTAAAAGGTAGACCGGCAGCATTGCCAGTCGCTTCAAGTTGTCGCATGTAAAAATTATATCCCATACTTTCCTCAATTTCAAAAACATATTATACTAGCTTTCGTCATCTGAGTCAACATATATTTCGGTGATATAGTTAATTAAACTTTCGTAGTAAACATCGCTTCTAAAGATAAAAACAATGAAAAATGCGGGAGCACCCACTAATACTATAGGTATTGTGGTTCCATAATAAATGAGACCACCCGTAAAATTCCATCTGAAACCTACTTCTCGAAATGCTTTTACATTGAGGTAGATTATACAGATGACAGTTGTTAAACAAAATATGGCATAATAACTAAACTCTAGCGGTATTGATTCCATAAGTTTTCAAATGCTCCAATTTACCGAGGTCATATGCGGGAACAAAAGCATTATAGCCTCCCCCAAGATTGTCCTCATTACTAACCTCTCTTATCCACACACGATAACAGGGGCCGTAGCCTTGTTCGTGTGTGGCGTCAAGAGTTGCCATTACTTCACACGAAGTGTGGTACTTGGCTGACCAAGCAACTTCTCCAACAGCAAAGCTATCGGATACACACTCATCGGGCAAGTATTCCATTTCATATCGTTCATCACCAGCGACCCTTCCTGGGACTCCCAGTTTCTCAACGATAGTTTTGACAAAAGCAACAGAGCGAAATATTCTTCTAGCAATATCGGTAAAGCTTTCTCCCGTAAGGTAAGACTCTACGATTTCTGCAATTTCAGCATTGTCAGCGGGTCTGCCACGCTTCTGTGCTTTTCGGGTTCTTCGGTACTCTTGGTCGCTCTCATAATCTTCAATAACTTTAGAAAGGCGACTGGTATTATAGCTAATATTAAGAATACTACACGCTTCTTTTTTTGTAATCGGCTTTTCCGCTGACAAAAGTCGTATAACCTTTTTAATGTTTGCATCAGTTAGATTTTCTCCTTCTTGTTTTTTAATACCTCTTCTCATGCTACCCTCGTAATTCGTTGTTGATAATCTGCAAAATCTTCATCCCACCAGTAAGGCTTGTCTCTATACTTCCAGCTTGCAAAAGTAGCTTTGTCAAGGTGATAGTAGCGTCGATAAGATTCTACTGGGTCGTCATAATCTTTTAGTTCTTCTGGCATGGCTAACCCGAAAGTAGTAAAACCTACACGCTCCATTCTTTGAGGTTCTGGTAGGTTATTTACTACTTGGGCTATAGACTTATGATCTTTTCCGTAACGGTAACGATACTCCTCATTAAGAGCATTACCGTAGCAGTGAGTCCATTCGTGATTGTCGAGAGAGGAGCGAGCCCATATCGTACAAGGATGATTATACATCATTGGTAGATAGGGGGTCAAAGGTCTTTCCTCTGGTGGAAGATGTTTGATTTCTGCCTTGAGACCGTTAAGATAGTCTCGTTCATTCTTGTCAAGTGCGCGAGGCACAAAGCCAAGGTACTCGTCAATCCAGACTGAGGTACACAATATCTGAGCTACTTCTAAAGGCATTTTAACAATGTGTTTGTCGACATGAAACTCGGCACAACGGTCGAGGTCGTCGTCAAGATAAAATAAATTCATAACACACTCTTTTCACAATTTCCATTATTATAACAGCAGAAGAAAAAAATGTCAAGATTTATTTTTGCCCTCAACTACCAATGACGCAGTGTATTAGCAATTATGAAGAAGCAGGTAACAAAGTTTACTAGAACGAGAATGCTACGAAACGCCATAACGTAGTTGTCGTAGCCCTCTGTTTTGTCGTCGCTAAAAGAACCAATTGCAAACTTCCAGATTGTTATTAGCTTACGCATAATCCTGCCGCTTCATTTTTGTCAGTCTTTTCTGAACTAAATCTTCTAAGGTACTACTATCTATATGGTAAGATGTTCTAAGGATGCGTGTCATAGCGATGACATCTGCTATTTCTTCAGTAAGATTTTGTAGATACTTAGGGTCCTCTTCAGTTCCGTGTCTCAACACTTTGGAGCAGGCACGAATTAATTCACCACATTCTTCCATAGTAATTACTAATTGTTTCAACTTATTCAATTCCATTCGTGTATTCCATTAGTTCGTCAAACCCTCCGATACATACATCATCTACAAAAATCTGAGGAAAGGTTTTAAATTTAACCTTTGCCCAGAGTTCCATAATAGTATAATGATCGTCCAAGTGATAATATTTATAATCTAGTTTAAGGTTTTTACATACGTTCTGTGCTTCTACACAATAGTTGCAATCCATCTTTCCATAAATTTCTATCACAGATTCTTAACCTTATAAAAATTAATATGGTCGGTCCAACCCTGAAAGGATTGCCGAATATGGCACCAGAACTGCCCATTATAGGGTGGCTGGTTAGTGTCTTTAGGGAAGTTTAAGTTAGTTTGTTTCATTTACTTTTTCCTTATCGTTATAAATAGCTACTCGCATATTTGTTTCTTTATATTAGTACCAAGTTACGCTACGTGGCTTGCTCGGCTCTATTTTATAATAATAGAAAGCCAAACTGATTCTATCCAAGTCATTTTCAATAGGTTCGGGATGTCCATGAATTGAAATACTATTTGTTTCAAAGTATACTGCCTTATTAAACTCCGGAGAAATTCTCTCTATAGTTTTTGTACCTTCTTTGAGTAGTAAATCTCCGCCTGGATCGTTCCAATCAGGGGTTAGATAAATCAATAAATTAGATACTCTAGTTAGTCCTTTATTTAAGGAAGCAGATTGTTTAAAATCTGTGTGTAAGTTTAAATAACCTCCTTTCTTTGTGATATGAACCCCCCCTCCTTCCATGGTAGGGTCTGGTACTATATTTCCTAAAGGAATTATAGAGTTTAAAATATTCAAATTTTCTAGGCTTGAAAAATAGTTTAAAGTATTAAACAAAGGATTATAAGGTAACTCTGAGTAATTTCTTACATAATATTTTTGTGGAGAAGCAAGGACTCCTTGCTGGGTTGTGTCTGGTACGGCCCTAAAATTATTACCACAGTAAAAAGAATTAATCTGTTTATAAATTAATTTAGCTATAGGTATGCTTAAGAAATTTTCCATAATAACGTAGTTAAAAGGCTCTTTGCACTTTTTTAGTATTTTAAAATTATGGTTTATCATGCTGTTTTTATCATCTCTGTCTCCAAGTCTCCAATTCTGAAACATTCTAAAGCAGTATTGGGCGTACAATTAACTATTCTAGCAGCTATTTCTGGCTGTACATCGGCTACATATTGGAAACTCTTCTTAAAACTATCCCAAGGACTCGCTTGCAAACATTGCTCAGGGTGGTCCCCAAAAAAGTGTTTTTTCTCCCCTTCTTTTACACCCATATTAAACCCAACCATAATAAACTCTGAACAACCCATTAAAACAGCTAAATTTAAAACTTGAAATCCGGAGTTATCCCCCCAATGTATGCTCCTAGGGTCTAAACTTAGTCCTTCTCTATCTCTACCGTGTATATACTGTAAGTTTAAATCATCACATATATCTCGCCACCCACACCAGGACACTCCCTTATAAATATCCTTCACGGAATTTCCGTGGTAGTCCCACCAAGCATGATCTAACGCGTAATGTTCATTTAAAAAATTAACTTTTCTATAAGCATCGTTACACCCGAAAAAAACATGGGAGTTCTTATACTTTGAAATAATTTCTACAGTTTCATCTGTTAGTGACGGTCCTGTAGCAATTATTACCGCAGGTTTATTTCTATACCTTATATCTATCATAATATTGAAAAAGCCTCTTCTCTATGTTTTTTCCATAACTCTACTAAGTCTTGTCTAGGGTGATCTTCAAAAGGTTCGTCAAACCAGGAGGGCTTCCAAGGCTGCCACTTAACTTCCGTAAAATGAATGTGCCAAGCATCTTCTAGCAAAATATTATTACTGTATACAAAATCTACGTTGTCAAGAGCATTCCATCGGGTATCTAAGTCCCCCCTTTGTATATCGAACTTATCATAGTTAGTTCTATGATAGCTAGGTTGTTGTTTTTGCTCGCTTATAGGAGCAAAAATATTCTCGCAGGCGGCACAATCAAATAAAATAACACAGCTTCTAGCTTTTCTAGAAAGAAAGGGTTTATTATTCAGGTCTAAAGTGTACAATTCTGTTATGTCTCTCAGATTTAGTTGATCAACATCCATATAAATAGCTCTGCTTTTAAAATTACAGTACTCTGGTATAGCCCATCTCATACCCGCAAAAGGAGTAGCCCACTGAGAAGAATCAAATTCTCCCATTATACCCTCTTCCTTATTTTTAAGATAGTGTATTTTTATAGGGGAAGAGGAGTACTTACGCAAAGAATACTCTAAGGTTATTTCTGCCTCCCTATCTTCGTCGTCCACCGAGGTACCTACAAATATATTTATTGTTTCCACTTAATACGTCCCTTTTTAGGTAAATGAGTGTAAATTTTCAAATAGAGCATTGACTTTATGCCTGCCAGTTTCTAAATAGTTTTCGTTCATTTCAATGTCTTTAGCTACAGAGCTTGTCTTCCACAAGACTCCTGACCCAGGCAAAATATTGGTGCAAGGTATTCCTAATATGTAGGATACTAGTATTCCATGAAAGCTTTCCGAAGTTACTGAAGAGTATTGGCATAATTCAGGAAGAAATTTATCCAATATCTGTAGAGTTTTTATTCCAGAATGATGTCTAATATTTCCTACTCCTTTTCCTTGTATTACTCGTTTCTGTTTTATAGTTTCTAATATATTAGATGTGACTATTATATCCGGAATAATATCGCAGTTTAAATTTTTTGCGCTAATAGTTTCTCTAGCGGATATGTATTTGAATTTAGTAAGATCGACCGAGTTATCTTCAAAAACAGTATTTATAAGTATACTAGGAAAGTAATGAGATACCTCAGCCAAGTCATTTCTTCTATTGTGGTGAAAGGAGCCCTCTCCATTTACAATCACCAAATCAGCTTTTTCTAGGGTCTTGCTATGAGGATTTTTATCGTTTACTTTAACCGTACCAACTAGCTCTATACCCACTCTATCTAACTGTTCTTTGAATGTTTTCATCACAAGCTCGCAGCCAAAATGAGGGCTAGCAGGGAGAAAAGCATCATTATAAATAGCTACTCGCACAGAACTTCCCTTAAATCTTTCTGTTTAAACATTGTTAGAGCACTGTTGGGTGTACAATTTATTATTAATTCTTTTATTTCTGGTTGTATTGTATTAAAGGCTGTAACAAACTTATTGTAGGGACTATTTTTACTTAATCCTGGGGGGTGTTCTCCAAAGTAATGTTTTTTACCTTTTATTGCTCGCATATTATACCCAACTAAAATAAACTTACTACAACCCATTAGAAATGCTATATTTAATAGTTGATAGCCAGAGTTACTTCCCCAATGAATTAAAGAAGGGTCTAAACTCAATCCTTTAGCTGACTTTCCTTTTATTATGGTAAGTTTATCTTGATATTCCTTTGCTTGAGTCCAAGCCTGTAGATGAGGGTACTTTTCTTTAAAAGTATCATAGTGAAACCCCCACCACTTATTATCGCAGGCATAATGAAAATCTAAAAAGTCTACTACTTTGTAGCTATCATTGCAGCCAAAAATAACAAAATCATCTTTATAGGGACGAATAGTTTCAATAACCTCTTCAGTAAGAGAAGGTCCTGTAGCTATTAAAATGGCTTTCTTATTTTTGTATTGTTGTTGAATCATAATAAAAAAGGGGTCTCGAAAGACCCCCTCCCGCTTTAAGCTGAGATATAGCTAAGAGCTGCAAAGACAACAGGGGTACATAGTACCAAACCAAGTTGCATTACTGCCCCTAGTACATCCCACTTTTCATTTACGAAGTTCTTCATTGAATCTCCAATTTACCCAATAGGTATTGACGTGGGCTTACTAGAGGGCGAATACGATAACTCTATTGTTAACATACCATTTTCCATGGAAGCAGAAGAGACCTCTAAGGTGTTGTCAAGCTTTAGATGTTTCTCGAAACTTTTTCCTGATATACCTTTGTGCACCCAGCTTCTACCATCGTTATTTTCTTTTTTCTCACCCTTAATGGTAAGAATATTTTTGTGAACGTTCACTGAAATTTGGTTTTTGTTCCATCCCGGAACAGCTACTTGAACTACGTAGCCGTGTTCTACTTTTTCAATGTTATAACGAGGATATTCTGGCGCCTGTTGAGTATACAATGGGCTGTTAACTAAATTGTCGAAACCGACAAAGAATTTTTCTAGATTTACTGCATTCATAAGTTTTCTCCTTTTAAGAAAGATGAACTTGCCCCTTTCGGAAGCGTAACAATCGTTTTAATTTACGGATTTTGAAAAAGACACAGTTAGACTGGTATCAATTTCAGGGTATATTATATCACCTACACCAAATTGTGTCAAGAAACTTTTTTGCTCAACTACCATCGGCTAAATAATTCTTGACATAAAAGCCTTAACATCGTATAATATACACTTAATCAGAGGAGATTGTATGAAAGTAAACCTAGTTTGGATTACCCCCGAAGCCATGAAAGTCATCGCCTATTGTGCGAGAGTTAGTAATCCTGCAAATCAAGACAACGAGAGAACAGCACCGAAGTTGTTGAAGTACCTTAAAAAAGAAGCACACTTCAGCCCATTCGAAATGGCAAGTGCTTGCATTGAAATCGAGACTACGAGAGACATTGCTCGCCAGATTCTGCGGCATCGCTCTTTTAGTTTTCAGGAATTTAGTCAACGCTATGCAGACCCTACTCAAGCATTAGATTTCTCTACTAGAGAGGCTAGGCTGCAAGACCCGCGTAACCGACAGAATAGTATTCCTGCGGATAATGATGGGCTGGAAATTGCTTGGCACGCTAAACAGAGAGAAGTAATCGATGTCTCTACTGAAGCCTACAAATGGGCTATAAGTATGGGTATTGCAAAAGAACAGGCGAGGGCAGTATTGCCCGAGGGTAACACTCATTCTCGATTATATATGACTGGTACACTTCGTTCGTGGATGCACTTCTGCGACCTACGAGGTGGGAACGGCACTCAAAAAGAGTGTTCAGAAATTGCAGTAGCCTGCAAAGAGATTCTCTGCCAAAACGGTGGAGACGTCTGGGGAGACTCATGAAACGTATTAGAAATACAATTTTAACTATAGCAATTCTAGCTGGATTGTTATATACTAACTGGCAAAGCAGTATGATGCTTGTCAAACACCCTGAAATGTATCAAGGAAATCCTTACTTATGAATGATGTTTGGAATGGAGAGTCAAGAGGAAACAGTGATGTTATGCAAGAGCGCATACGAATCTGGCATAGAGACCGCAATTTGATTGATGGTAGTACCGATAAAGATCAGTTCTGTAAGTTGATTCAAGAGTGTGGGGAACTGTCAGACAATATGTGTAAGGGCAGAGACATGAAAGACGACATTGGCGATATTATGGTTGTGCTTATTAATATTATGGAACGTAATGGATACTCTATGATGGATTGTCTAGAGACTGCGTGGATTGACATTAAAGACCGCAAAGGAAAGATGGTTGATGGCATCTTTGTAAAGGAAGCAGATTTGTGAAACTTGTTGAGGCATTGAGAAAAGGCAATGTCGATATAACGTATGAAAGTTTAAACAGCGGAAAAGAGATTACAAAAACATATACATTAAAAACTATATTTAAAGTAAATTTTAGTCTCTTGTCAAACAAACTTATTGCTTATGATGTAGAAGCAAGAGAATGGGAAGACATTGAAAAGTCTACCATTAAAAAATGGAGTATAAATGAATAGAGAAGAAGTGTTTGAGCAATTAAAGGAGGACGAAGGTGTCAAGTATGAAATCTATAATGACCATCTTGGCCTGGCTACTTTTGGTGTTGGTCATCTTGTTATTGAGAGCGATTCGGAATTTGGTTCGCCCTTGGGTACGTCGGTATCAGAGGAGCGAGTTTGGGAAGCGTTTGAGAAAGATCTGGACACATCTATTGATGAGTGCGAAGTTCTTTTTGGCCCCAAATGGCATGACTTTCCTGGAGAAGTTCAAGAAATTGTGGTAAACATGATGTTCAATATGGGGCGTCCTCGTTTGTCAAAGTTTAAGAACTTCTGCGCTGCACTAGAGGAAGGCGATTGGCCGAAGGCTGCTGTCGAAGGACGAGACTCTCGCTGGCATAAGCAAGTGACGAATCGTGCGGAACGCCTCATGGTACGACTAGAAAATGTATCTTAAACTCATACTTGTTCTAGGTATAGTCGGAGCTGCTGGTGGTGCATACGCGTATCACCAAGTCACTGTTGCAAAGTTAGAGAATGCGGTCATTCAGTTAGAAGCTAATAATCGTACTCTAAAAGAGAACAACAATGTATTACAGGCAGCGGCCGAAAACAATGCGACGAAGGTCGCGGAACTAGAGGCTCGAAGAGAGGAACAGCAGGCTCAGGTAACTGAACTCACTGCTGTAACAGCCTCTTTACAAGCGGAGAAGTCTAGGTTTATGAAAGTATTTAAAGACCACAATCTTACTCGCCTCGCAAGAGCAAAGCCTGGCTTAATTGAAAAAAGAGTAAATAAAGCCACCGCAGGTATCTTTAGAACAATAGAGGAAGAGTCAAAGGAGGTTGAAAATGCGGACGATTAGTATAGCATCATTACTACTTGTTAGTGGATGTTCTTGGTTTGGTGGTAAAGACATGCCACCACCATATGTAATGCCGGAGCCTGTTGTAATTACTAAAATAGAGACAGTTCCTATTCGTATTTATCAGCCGCCTCTGCCTCGTGAAATAGACATGCTCGATGTTAACTTCTGGATAATAACTGAAGAAAACTATCAGGAGAAACGAGCAGAGATTGAAAAGATGCTTGATGGACAGTTTGTAGTATTTGCTCTGACGCCAGACGGGTACGAGAAGATGTCCGAAAATTTACAAGAGTTGCGCAGATACTTTAAAGAAACAAAAGAAATTATTCTATACTATAAAAAGGCCACTACTTATGAGACTGAAACAGAAAATCAATCACAGAATGGACAAGCTCCAGGAGATGATGGAAAGCAATCAACACCTGGAGAATGAAGAAGCGGCCTACGATCTTACTCTCGAAGTAAGTAGGTTTTGGTCTATATTAGATGAAGCGGATAAAGACTACATACAAATGTGTCAAATGGCTATTGAAGAACAAAAGGAGTGGAATGTATGAGCGCGTGGGACAGGCAGATTGGTGGAGACCACTATAAGAAGTATGCTATTCAACCTACGGAGTTTGCGGAGAGAAATGGACTTACTTTCTCTGAAGGTTGTATAGTAAAGTATATTACTCGCTGGCGTGATAAGGGTGGTATTGATGACTTGCGAAAAGTTATTCACTATGCCGAACTCTTAATCGATCTAGAGATAAATTATAAGGGAAATACTGAAAAAGTTCCTGATAAGTTAGTTGCAATAGCACCTTCTGTAGAAAGAGAAGTACAAGATACTTCTATAACTCTTTACTCTCCAGAGTATGAACAACAACTTAAAACCTTACACAATACTGATCAAGGTTGGGGCTCCTGCCCTTATGCTAGAATTGATGAGGTTTTGTCTTTATTAAAAGACACACCAGTAAAAGAAATACTAGATTATGGTTCTGGAAAAGGATCTTTCCAAAGAAAATTATTAGAAAGAGATGATAGCATTTCCTTTGAAATTACTGAGTACGACCCTGGGATTCTGTCTAAAGAAAATAATAATATCCCTAAAGAGTTTGTTATATGTTTAGATGTTCTGGAACATATAGAGCCTCTGTACCTACAAAATGTACTAGAAGATTTGGTAAGAGTAACTTTAGATAAAGGATATTTTTGTATTTCCTGTAGACCTGCGATAAAAAAGTTACCCGACGGAAGAAATGCTCATTTAATTATCAAACCTGTAGAATGGTGGCATAAAAAAATTCAGAATTATTTTTCAATAGAGTTTTTTGATTATGATGGTGAAGATCAACTTGGAAAATTCTACGTTTCAAAGAAGTAAATAGTATTTGACACAAGAAGCTTTAGCCCGTATAATATGCACATCTTAAAAGAAACAAAGGAAAAATATAAAATGTCAGTAAAATTCAAGCCTAATGAAATTGTTGTGGATCGAGCTACGAAAGTAAAGACGAAGAAAGTATTCCCAATTGCGGGAGTGAAAACTTCAGAGCTTGTAGAACTGTGCACAAAATCTGACTCTGATTTACGTCGGGGTGAAAGGAAAACCCGTGCGAAGGCACGAAACGAACTAGCAAAACGAGGAGTAGCGCTATGAGAAATTTTAATTTTAGTATGAGAGATCGAGACCATAACGATGAGTCTATCTCTTTTGACTTTGATAGTAAGAATGACGCTGATGTACGACATAAACTGCGTAAGTTTTTCAAGGCTTGTGAAATGTCTGTAAATGATGAATTTACAGATGAGTTGTTTGAACGTCGAACAATGGTCGCTATAAAACTAGAAGCAGTTTGCGCTGAGGGTACTGACCCTTCCGCAGAAGAAGAGCTTTACGACTTACAAGAAGCTTTTGATCTGGTGATTGCACATGTCGAATCCGAACTATAGACTACTTCAGCAGGCGTTAACCGAACTGAATGCAGACGGTAACGAAGAACGTGGGCGAGAAGGAGAAGAACTCAAGATAACGTCTGACGGCTATGTGAATACAGCCCCGTCGGGCGAACTTCCAGTATGGAAAAAGGTAACAGCTCCGGGCCATCACGCAGGTGTTACAGAGGAACAGTGGGCAGAAGTATTAAAAGCACTACATCAGGAAAATAATTCTTGACAAGAATCCTCTTTGCCAGTATAATTATATTTCAAAAGAGGGAAAACTATGATAATTTCAGGAAGTATTGATTATTCTTACTCAGGTAGGAAGCGTAGTGTGAAAAGGACTCGGAAGACCGAACCAGTGTTTCGCCCCGCTTCCAAGCCTTTGTTAGTAGGTCGAGAGGATAAATACTATCCTTCTGCTCCTATGACGAAGTATAAGCCACCAGCGGATGTTTCGTACAAGCGGGAGGAAAGTAAGAATTATACTGTAGCAATCGCCTATAATAAAGGTGGTTACATGGTAATTGGCAAAGATAACATTAAGGATATTGGTAAGTGATTCATACACCGCTATTTAGAGCCAAGGAAAGACATATACAAGATAAGCTTGTTATGGTGTGCCTTGAATTTATTGAGCTGAACTACGATAAAAAGTTAGCACAGCTCAGTAGAGAGGAAATGAAAGAGTTGGATGATTTTGCTTTTCGTAATGTTAACTCTGTAATGTGCTATGGAATACGAGAAAATATTAAAAGGTGGGAAAGAGCACACGAAACCACCGTAGAGGGAGGCGAATACTTGAAAGAGTTAAACCTTCGAGAAGGAGAGGACTAAGTGGCATACAGCGAACAGGTTATGGATCATTATGAAAACCCACGGAATGTGGGAAAACTCGACAAAGATTCCCAGACTGTTGGCACGGGCTTAGTGGGTGCGCCTTCGTGCGGTGACGTAATGGTTCTACAGATAGACGTAGAAGATAATATTATCTTAGACGCTAAATTTAAAACTTATGGGTGTGGAAGCGCTATTGCTTCCAGCTCACTATTAAGTGAGTGGGTAAAGGGTAAGAGCTTAGAAGAGGCGGGTAATATAAAAAATACGGACTTAGCTAATGAACTTGCACTTCCACCTGTTAAGATTCATTGTAGCGTATTAGCAGAAGATGCTATAAAAGCTGCGATAAAGGATTACAAAGAGAAACAAGTATGATGATGGATAGGTTGTATCAGGAAGCAGAAAGCATTGTTTTAGCAATGTGGGACGAAGAACCTGAAGAGATGGCAGCAGAAATTTCTGTTCAGCTTTCAATTAGCGCAGATTATGCGTGGGAGTTAGTCCAACAAGTTATTGTAAACGAAATTCGTATTGAAGAAGGTTACAATGATGGAGACAATGATTTATTTGATTGGGACGGAGACGCATTAGCCTCCGCAGGATTCGGAACTGATGAAGACTACTTCTAATATTATTGATTTCGCAAAGTATAAGAAAGCTAAACAGAGAGCAATCTCTGTAGTAGTAAATGACAGTTTTGACACTGCTACTTTTACTTATACCGTAACAAATGATATTGGAGAAATGTTTGAGTTTGAGATACCTTACCCAAATTATGATGATTTTTTCGACAGTTAATAAAAAATAGTTCTTGACACTTAACCTATTTACCGTTATAATTGTATTCATAAAAGAGAGGAAGCTCTTTAAAAATCCACTAGAGATACCCCCTAGTTATTTGGAGTATCGCCCATACCCCTCAGGCGTAAATGAGTGGAGGATTCTAACTTCCTCCTAGTTAGACGGCGTAGTTGCTACGATAAGTGACTCTTCGGCAGGCAGTCCGATGCGGATATAAACTGCCCTTGGGGAGCTAATGACCCCGTTGCCCCATAAACTGGTACCGATTCCTATGGGCACGTCGAGTCTTTCAGGCTAGAGACGACGTTAAAACATAAACCCCTGCCGAGAAGAGAACTCGTAGACCATCTCCGTGTATGCACGCCACGTTAATCAAAAGGATCTAATCCGGGTGTAGGTTTTAAGGCTTTTTTCCTGATAATAAAAGGCCACTATTTCTGAGATGAGGCAAACTGTCATGGAGTAGATAAGACTTCCCCGAAGAAGCACTACACCTCATCGAACACCTGGGGGTGAGCAATCAGCCTTAAAGCGTAACGCGCCCCCGCCTATTTTAGAGGTCTTTATGTATGTATGTATTTGCAATAATATATCAACTAAAGACTTAGAAAGAGACCCGTCCCTTATTGATAAGGTGGGTTCAAAATGTGGTAAATGTATTGCGCCAATGGTTGCGCAGAGCTTTATAAACGGAGTTTATACATGCCAGCAGGAAAAGGTACTTACGGTAAAAAAAGAGGTCGTCCCGCCAAAAAAGGTAAGCAAAAGCTGCCAATGTCTTTCATGAAGAACATGAAGAAAAAGAAAAAATCAAAGAAGAAACGTAAATAATGGCTGCTCGTGGATTGTATGCAAATATAAACCGCCGAAAAAAGAAGGGTACTAGTAGAACGAAGAAAAAGTCTACTATCTCGCCCAAAGCTTATTCCCTGATGAAAGCAGGGTTTAAGAAGAAGAGAAAGAAAAGTGGCAGCAAAAAAACGAAGAAGCGTTAGAAAGAAAGATCCCCGCCTTAAAAGAGCAGGAGTTTCTGGTTTCAATAAACCAAAAAGAACTCCCAAGCATCCCAAAAAATCCCATGTTGTCGTAGCAAAAGCTGGCGGCAAGGTAAAAACAATTCGATTCGGTCAGCAAGGTGTCTCAGGTTCTCCCAAGAAAGCGGGTGAGTCCAAGGCAGCTGCTGCTCGTCGTCGTTCATTTAAAGCCCGTCATGCAGCTAACATCGCCAGAGGGAAGTTGTCCGCAGCGTACTGGGCCAATAAGGTGAAATGGTAATGATACTAGGAATAAACGGTTTCTCTGCTACTAAAAAACGAACTGATGGGAAATTTTGGACTCATGTTCATAAGTTTGGATCGAATTCGGCAATAGGAGGATCTGCGGAAAGTATTTGGTCTGCCGGAGGTCTATATCCATGGAGCGCTTTAACTAATCCCGAAATAATTTATGTTTCTAGTTCTGATGCAGCGGATGGTGGAAATATTACTATAGAAGGTCTGGGAGCAAGTTGGAAGACACAAAAAGAAACTGTGGATCTGGGTGGAAGCCCTTCTGAAGTTGCTACTACCCTCACTTTTCGCAGGGTTTATAGAATGACTTATAGCGAGACAAATACTGGGGTTATTTCCGCGAAGACGGTAAGCCACGCAGGAACAGTCGTTGCACAAATTCCAGTGGGTAAAGCTCAAACATTGTTAGGGGTTTATACAGTTCCTGAAGGGTGTATTGGCTATTTGGTCTCGTATACGGCTGGCGTAGGTAAACTAGATGATGCTCTTATAGAGCTTTATGTAAGAGAAAAAGCTACAGGGGCTTTTCGTATAAAAAGTGAGATGGATATCTATCAAAGCGTTCAGAGACAAGAATTTAGTGTACCGTTGGAATTACCCCCACGAACTGATATTGATTTTCGTGCTACAGGCAGTAGCGGAAACAGTATTTGTACTATTAATTTTGATATAGTTTTACATAACTATTTAAGAGACCAATAAATGATAAGAATTTTACTGTTACTACTAGCCTTCCCCGTATTTGCGGAAGAAGCCCCGATTATTGAGGACAATACTATTCGTACTGACTCTACTACTAATAGTACGGTTACTACAAGATCAGATACATCAACAACTTTAAGAGCCCCTCCTGCGTCTGCTATTACGCCTACTATCAACACTTCAAACAGCGATTTGTGTACTTTTGGAGTTGCGGGGGCTGTTCAGACGCAGATTCTGGGTATCTCTATGGGTTCTCAGATAACTGATTCAAACTGTGAGCGGTTAAAACTTTCGAAAACTCTGTATGATATGGGAATGAAAGTTGCAGCAGTATCTACACTGTGTCAGGATGAACGAGTATTCGACGCAATGCTAATGGCTGGAACTCCTTGTCCTTTCGAAGGTTTGATTGGCAATGAAGCAAAAGCAGCTTGGGCAGCAAATGAGGAACTGGAACCGTCCGTGGATGAAACGACGGAAGAAAAGGAAAAAGGACTCGGTGATGGTACTAAGACACTCATGGGTAGTGCCGGTGTTGTTAGCCTACTGCTCTTACTCGTACTCTAGCGAAGAGGTATACGGAACAACCACCAACGCCGCGAATATTGGGTTGAATTGGGTCATGTCTAATATCTTACCACAAGCGACAGGATTGACCGTAAACAATGTAATCTATAGATATACCACTGAGAAAGACCCAGAAGATGATATGTTGGTTCACGTTCAAAATGAGAATGCTCAAGGAAACGGATATATCTTTAGAAGCACAGACGACTGGTCAGGTTTGCCAGGCAATACGATTAACAAAACAATTCCTGTAGGGGGTATAGGAATTGATTTTTGGGGTGATGGTTCTATCGAAGTGGAAGGCTTCGGAACAGTTTTAGATCCAGAGGTTTATTACACATATCAGTATGTTCCGTGTGATAATCCTCAGTCGGACCCAGAATGCCCAGGTTATATTGACCCGCTCACGCTAATTCAAGAGCCTGAAATAGATACCTCGAGTGAAGAGTATATTCAGGCAGAGTTAGATCGTGAAACGAACATGAAAGCACAGAAAGAGGAAGAAGAGAAGGAAGAACGAGAGAAATTTGCTAAAGCCACTGAAGAGAAAGTAAGAGATAGTTTAGAGAAGATGTTAGGTTTATCCCTCGGAGCAAGCCTACAAGAAGCACAAGATACATTATTGCATAACGCATTAGTGTCAACGAATTATTTGCCTAGAGGTTACTTTGGGCAAATAAAAGGGGGAGAGTATCCGGATGCAGAGATGCTGAAAGATTCTGACCTACCTGACAATGCAAATGGTCGCCGTGTAAACTTTGCGCAGCAACTTTTGCACCAAAAAATGGTTCAATCGCAGTATGATTGACAGAGTATAGAGGGGGAACTCTATTATGAAAAAATTAGTTATTTTACTATTTTGCGCCTTTAGTGCGCAAGCGGAGGAAATGGAAGTAGTAGGGAATGTTGCTTCGAAATGTGTAGTAACTCCTGATACCGCAGGTGTATTTGGTAACCCAACATCAGATGTGTTAAGCACTGATCCTACGGACGGTGGAGTTGATCCTGTCGTTCGATTTGACGTAATTGAAGCGAGCAGCTATAAAGCTAGGATTTCGTATCCTACATCCTTTTCGGAATCACCTACATTGAATGACACTGTAGTATGGACGGGCGACGTTGCTACATCTCAAGTATCAGATACTGGCATGTCTGGGTATGACGCAGCAAAGGTTGAGTTTGATAATGTTACTGAATTCAGTTTGACCGTTGCTGGTAGCACCTGGTTCAAAACAGAATCACAAGCAGATTATGGCTACGGCAAAGCATTTCCTGGCGGCGTATATCGTGCGATAGTAAGTGCTGAATGCATCGCTATCTAATTTTATTACTGGTGATGAGTGGGTACGCAAGTGCCCATGAATTCACCCCAACTTATCCAAAGTTGAAAAATTCTTACGTTGAGGGTGTATTATATACTACAATGACCCTTTTCAATATGCGAAAAGATGTAGAGTATTATGAGTTTGGTGTTTTTAATGCGGAGTGGGAGAAAGTACCCTTTGCTATGCAGCAGAAAGTTATGCGTTTCAAACACCTTGAAAAAAAGAAGGTTGACATTTACATAAGGGAGAAGGACAAGGAAGAAGTGGTTTTCATCTGTTCAAAATCAAAATTGGTTGTAACAGGTACAGCAAAAACATCCGTATCTTCTAGGATTTGTTCAAAAGTTAAATGAGATTTATATTATTAATGCTAGTGTCAGCTTACGCAATGGCGGACTCTAGTTCTTTGAATTTAAATTTACCTAGCACTCCGGGTTCTTATGCGAGTGATAGAATAAGAACAAATGGCAACGTCGAGTGTTCCATGGCGATTGGCGGAAGCGTGAATTTAGAGTTTGGTGTAGTCGGAGTTCTAAATCAGAATGGGCCCTACACTAGCAATATAGGGAGCTACTCAGAAGACTACGATGAGGAAGGTTTAGTAAAAGATGTTGGAGTGTATGCGAAGATTATCATACCACTCAATGCACCGAAAACGAGATTAGATTGTAATCAGCTTTATAAATTGGAGCTGACAAGACAGAGAATAGAACTACAAAAATTACAGCAAGAGGTAAATAACCTAAGAGCATTAAAATTCGAGGACGATGATGGATAAAGTAGAAGCGGTTGCTAAAGTAAACAACGTATTTGAATATCAGTACGATAGTGATCAGTATCAAGTTGCTGACTATTGGCGTGTACTTGATATGAGTCAGGATAAAGACCAAGGAGATTGTGAAGATTATGCACTTACTGTAGGCTGGATGCTTGCAGGGCAGAGTCGTATGAAGTTTCTTTGGATGATTCTCACAAAAAAGATTAAGATTTGCTTTATTAGTTATGTGGATGGTGGTCATGCAGTACTAGAATACGAAGGATTATTGGTCGACAACTGGAAGAAAGAGTGGACTCCTCGTAGCACATATGAAAAAGATTACGCACAGTATAAGTGGGAATATAAATTTTACTATAACCCTCTAGTTGTAGTAAAGAAACTCATTCAAGGTAAGTTCTGGAAAAAATAATGGCAGAGTTCGAATTTGCGGGTACAACATTTCGTGGTGGCAAGATGGCAGTTATATTGACTGCACTCTCTACACTGGGTGGTGGTGCATGGGGTGCGTTTGAGTTCTATAAAGACTACATGGACATGAAAGAGATCATTGCTAACATAGACACTGACGCAATAGAAGTAAGAAACAATGAGATAGAAGTAAAACTTGATAACGTGTTGATGACTGTGGATGAAGCCATAGACTACTCTCGCAGTATCAAGAATGATCTAAGAGACGATTTCAACAGAATGGAAAAGAATGTTGATCGGATTGAAGATCAAAACAGAGAGATGCAAGATGATGTCAGAGCAATGATTGACAAAGCATCCGAACGTTTTGACACAAAGAGAGAGAGTTTACAAACTGACACTGAACTGAAGATCAATGCTCTTGAAGATCGCCTTAATAAAAAAATACAGAATGTGCTTGATAATCCTTTAACAGACTAAGGAGAGAGACATGAGAGTTAAAGTAACATTTACGAATACAACATCGATGTTTGGTACACTGCCGCATGATGATTACACAGGCACTTTAAATGCAGAACATTTTTTGCCTTGGGTTATGAACGATGAAAGAAATTTTATTCCCTTCATACAACCCAACGGAAAGGAAATTCTGTTGAGCAAGAACGCAATCGCATATATAGTAGAAGACACAGTAGAAGACATATATTGAACATAACTGATAAAGCGAGGGAACGCCTAGACTACTACTTAGACGAACGAGGTAAAGGCGGTGGTGTGTATGTTACAATTAAAACAACTGGCTGTTCTGGATATGCATATCATCTAGAGTTTGCTAATGATCAGGAAAGTATACTGGAGGTTGATGCTAAATATCAACACATGTTCGAAGGAGTGACTCTGGATTATATTAGGCGGGGTCTTAACGAAGGATTTGAATTTGACAACCCAAACGAGAAAGCGAAATGTGGTTGTGGAGAATCCTTTACGGTTTAACCGGATTATAAATTATGGCATATTCTGAACAAGTTTTAGATCATTACGAAAACCCACGCAATGTGGGAAAAATGGATGAGACTAATGACAACGTAGGCACTGGTATGGTGGGTGCACCGGCGTGTGGTGATGTGATGAGATTGCAAATTGAGGTGAATGATGATGGAATTATCAAAGATGCTAAATTTAAAACCTACGGATGCGGAAGTGCTATCGCGTCTTCCTCATTGCTTACCGAATGGGTTAAAGGTCGCAGTCTTGATGAAGCTGGGAGTATTACCAACTCCGAAATTGCAGACGAACTCGCGCTCCCACCCGTCAAAATCCATTGTAGTGTCCTTGCAGAAGATGCGATCAAAGCTGCGATAAACAATTACCGCAATAAACACGCCGTATAAATAACAAAAACAACAAAGGAGATCTAAAATGGATCTAGTAGTGGAGTTAGTAACAACTTTCTGGCAGTGGGCAATCCTTGCTGTGCTAGTATTGGTTGGTTTTGTAGTCAGTCACTTTGATGGACAAGGCGAACTACGTGTAGGGTTTACTTACAAGAATATGCCTAAGATGTCACCTATGCCTATCGAGACCAAAGACAAAGGATTCTTCAAAGGAGTCTGGATGTGGTTGATGGGTTCGCGTCATTGGGAAATCGTAGAAGATTGGCATTACGAGTTAGACGGTACCAAGTTTGTTGTTCCTGCTGGATTTCAGTTTGATGGTGCATCAGTGCCTAAGTTTCTCGCAACGTTCTTATCACCCGTGGGTGTGTTGTTGATGGGTGGATTGGTACACGACTATGCTTACAAATATGCAGGATTAAAAACAGCAGGAACTAAGAAACAACAGCTCGTTGAGTGGGAACTCGATCAAAAGATGTCAGACGAACTTTTCCGTGACATCTGTATTGAAGTCAACGGTTTTAAAGTACTGAACTATCTCGCATACTGGTCGCTCCGTCTTGCTGGATTCGTAGCATGGAATGGTCATCGTAGTCGAGATGAATTTGATCTCAAAGGTAAGAGGATTGTACCATGAAATATGTAAAGAAACTTATGGGTGAACGTACAACTATGGACGGTGTGGTAATCTGCGCTGTCTGTGGTATGGTCATTCTCTTTGGTGGTCTTGCTAAGATGCTTGCATGGGGCGGATTAGCATATGGTTTATGGACATTGTTTAAATCTGAATCTTAACATTATGTGAGATGTGTTGTGGCACCAAATCCGAAAAGACCTACAGAAGAAAACTATGCGGCGTTTTACGGTGGCCATGATGCGTCTCTTTGCATCTATAATAAACCCACAGACACTTTTCATACCATAGAGTTAGAAAAACTTGTTGGTGTTAAACACGCTCGCTGGCCAGCTCGACCAGACCCAGGATTTTATACTAGAGACTTCTATCGCGGGGATCCTAGGTCGATGGTTTTTGCCTTAAAGCTTGAAATGGAGCGTTTAGGCCTAAGAGCCGAGTTTAGACATGTTGTAATAGGCTCTACTTGGGGAGAAGTTAGTGATGCTTATACACAATGGATGCCTCTGGATCTACTCCTTCAAGAATTCAAAGTAGATAATTTTTCATATCATAAAGGGCATCATATGGCCCACGCTTGGTGTGCAGTAATGCAATCGCCTTATAGCCGAGGTGTGTGGGTAGTGACTGACGGTGGTGGTGATGATGCTTACTTTAGTGTAGGTGTTTATGATCGTACCGCCAATAAATTTAAACGTATTAATTTCACACAACTAGAAGAACACAATCTAGGTGGGTGGTATGAAAGAAAGGCTGGGTTCTATTGTGATTCGTTAACACAGAAAACACCTATGGTTAATGACTTGTCTGGTAAAGTCATGGGTGCTGCGGGGTTTGGTATACCTGGAACTGAGTTAAAACCTAAACGATGGCACGAATTAACAGATCTTGGACCACACCCTTTAGCCTTGGCCGCTAGATCGTATATTGGTGAAAATAATAGAACTAGATTTGCAAATAAAGAACACTTGACTTGGCAAGAAGAGTGTAACATATGTTATACGATTCAGAATGAGCTAGAAAAAGAGTTTATGCACTCATTATATGATCTGATGCCTGATATAGAACAAAATTTATCTGTCTATGGTAATAATCTAATTATGTCGGGTGGTGTATCATTAAACATATTAAATAATAAGAAGATACAAGAAGAATTAGGCGTTAACGTCTGGGTACCGCCTAATCCAGCGGATAATGGATTATCATTTGGTATGCTGATGAAATGGTTAGTAGAAAATAGACCTAATCTAGTCGCTTACAAGTGGAATGATCCCAACGCCAAAGTATATGATCTTACGTTCTCAGGTCCTAGTATACGAGATTTAACTGATATTAACCGATATAAAGATCTTTATAAAACAACTCACTCAGAAATAACATTGGATGAGTTAGTAACATGTATTAAAGATGGTGAGATTATTGCTCTGATGCAAGGTAATTCAGAGGTTGGATTTAGATCTTTGGGCGCTCGCTCAATACTGTGTGACGCCAGTATAACAGGAATAAAAGATAAAGTCAACCTAACTAAACGAAGAGAGGCTTATCGCCCGTTTGCACCTGTGTGCTTATGGAAAGATGCAAGCCAATATTTTGAAGTAGGCGAACATAATATATACAAGCATATGAACATGGCGGTTATGGTAAAAGAAGAGTGGCGAGAAAAACTGTCATCGATAACGCATGTAGATAATACTGCGAGATTACAGGCGGTTGAAGAGCAAGACGGTTTTATGTTTGACTTACTGACCAAGCATGGTGGTGTCTTACTTAACACTTCATTGAATCTCAGTGGTAAACCTATCTGTAACTCGTTATATGAGGCTCTCCACATACTAGAACGGTCCGATATAGATAAGTTGGTGGTAAGTGATTTAAACAATAAACTAGTGTGTTTTGAAAAGTATAAAGAATGAAACTATTTGAAAATATTAACGATTCGAACTTTATGCTATATGCGGCGAGAAATTATCATAATCCTACATGTATTGACGCAGAAGAATTTCATGAGGATTTAAAAAGATTTAAGTATATTAAACGATTGCTGACAAGATATAAAGATACCGATTTGCTATCTGTAAATCTGATTTTAAATCATTTAATAGTTATCTTCAATGTGTTTGGATATGACGCTGGGTTGAGGCTATTAGAGTATAAATTGCCTTCTGATACTAGCTGGTCTATAATTAAACCGTTTTTAGTCTATCTTAAAGTAATAGAAAATGATAAATACACTGGTATACCAATGAACGATGATGTTATTCAGGCCTTAAGGAAAATATAGTGTCTTTAGCAAGCAGAGCCGGTGATTTATATTTCACCTTTAGATTTTTAAAATTACTAACTACGCCTTGGGAAGAAACCGATGCTTTTAAGTTGGGTCTTTTGGATGAAAAGGGTGCTAGAATCAAAAGCAAGAAAGCGCAGAGTGACGCTGAGAAATCTGCCTATACTCCTTTTCATCGTTTGGTGTACAACGTAAAACGATTGATCAACAAAGTTCCTGGTGGTAGCAGCAAGATTGCTAGTTATGCAGCAGCCCTATTTCTATTGAAAGAAGAAGTAGGAGTCACGGATAAAGCTATTCTAAAGATTGTTGAGGGTAGTGATATGGACGTTGGTTCTTTCATCACTGAGCAAAGCGAATGGTATTTGTTAGAGGATAAGCAGTTATCTCCTGGTATATACAAAGTCCGCAACGAGAAGATCACCACACGGTCGCATTGTGTGGTCAAATCAGGTGATAAAATTAGAATACTAGATGAATCCTATCCTGAAGGTGAACTGTTTGGATTAGATGTATATAAAGCGGTTCATCTAAACACAGAGCACGAAGTGTTTGTCACCCTAGGGGAGATATACAAATGAAAACGTTTAAACAAATGTATGAGGATGCTATGACCGCAGGTGATGCGGGTATTCCTCAGGACACCAAAGACATGGGTCCAAAGAAAAAGAAGAACTATAAAGTTATTACCCGCAACTATATCGAAGTTAATGGTAAAAGAAAAAGACAGGTTCAGTAATGATTTCATTTAAAACCTTTACAGAAGAGCGAGACTACGCAAAAGAATACGCCAACTATCACTCTCGCCCAGACCAAGTAGAACGTAGAACAGCACGTAATGCTGCGAGAAGGAAACTGCGAGGGCGCAAGGATCTTACTGATGAGATGGATGTGCATCATAAAGATAATGACCCATTGAACAACGATCCTAAGAACTTAGCGATTGTTACACAGCACTATAATAGACGAGAGCCCAGACTCAGGGATAAATAATGTTTAAAATGTATTTGATAGTGGCTTTTATTGGGGCTATCGGTGGTGGTTACGCTTATCATCAAGTTACAGTCTCTAAGTTTGAAACAGGTATTGCCAAACTAGAAGCAAACAACCGAACTCTCAAAGAAAACCAAGTGCAGTTGGATATTGCCATCAACACGGCAGAAGCATCGCTCAAAGCGGCAGAAGAAAACGCTAAGAAATCTGAAGCAGCAATGAGTGCCCTCACTTCTCGCAACCAAGAGTTGAATCGTGAGAAGCAAACCTACTTGAAGATCTTCAAGGATCACAACCTTACCCGTCTTGCTCGCGCCAAACCTGGCATGATTGAGAAACGAATAAATAATGGAACACAGAAAGTGTTTGAGGCATTAGAAAATGATACGAAAGAACTTATGGATATTGATGATACCGATGCTGGCGAGTTGCCAGATGCTCCCAAGACTGGAGTGGGGTCCGAAACCGATAGTGGTTCAACCAGAACCACAGATAGTAACGGTAACTGAGAAGGTTCCTTTACGGATCTACCAACCACCTCTTCCTCAAGAGATTGATTTACTCAACGTAAACTTTTTTGTCATCACCGAAGAAAACATCGAAGAACAAGTCAAAAAGATCGAGAAGATGCTCGATGGGCAGTTCGTTGTCTTTGCTCTGACCCCCGATGGTTACGAGAAGATGGCAGAGAACTTCCAAGAAGTTCGACGTTACGTGAGACAACAGAAAGAGTTGATCATTTATTACCGTGAAGCAACCACCGAGTCCGAAGGGACTACTGCAAAAGAATGGCAAGAAAATAACTAAAGTATCTCTTGCTTAACCTGCCAGTTTGATATATAATAGTTCCACTGAAACAAACATAAACCTTGACGAATGAGGAAGTCTAAACATGCCCAGTAATTATCTACCCACCAGTTACCAAGAATTTATCCACCTGTCACGTTACTCAAGGTGGTTACCAGAAGAAGGGAGGCGAGAAACGTGGGAAGAAACAATCGGGCGTTACTTTGATTTTTTCACCGAACATCTCTGGGATACGTGTGAATACAGGCTACCTGCAAAAGTCCGCAACGAATTAGAAGAAGCAGTACTGACTCAGAAGGTCATGCCATCTATGCGGTGTCTAATGACTGCGGGTGAAGCACTCAAGCGCGAGAACATCGCTGGTTATAACTGTTCATACATTGCAGTTGACAAACCTTCATCGTTTGATGAGATCCTCTATGTGCTGATGAACGGTACTGGTGTTGGATTCTCGGTAGAACGACAACACATCTCATTATTGCCTGTTGTAGCAGATGAGTTTCACAGTACCGATACCACTATCGTTGTTGGAGACAGCAAACTCGCTTGGGCAAAAGCAATGAAAGAACTTGTTGGTCTGTTGTATGCGGGGCAAGTACCTGCATGGGATATGAGCAAAGTTCGTGCAGCAGGAGAACCGCTAAAGACTTTTGGTGGTCGTGCGTCTGGTCCACAGCCATTGGTCGATCTCTTTCAATTCTGTGTTGAGACTTTCAAGAGTGCTGCCGGTCGTAAGTTGACTTCAGTAGAGTGTCACGATATTGTCTGTAAGATTGCAGAGGTTGTCGTAGTGGGTGGTGTTCGACGTTCTGCGTTGATCTCACTGTCTAACCTGTCAGATGATCGTATGCGACATGCTAAAGCAGGGCAGTGGTGGAATGACTACGGGCACAGGGCACTAGCAAATAACAGTGCGGCATACACAGAGAAGCCTGATATCGGTATCTTCATGGACGAGTGGAAAGCACTGTATGACTCCAAGTCTGGTGAACGTGGTATTTTCAATCGTCAGTCTGCAAATCTAATTTCAGAAAAGTCTGGTCGCCGCGAGGTGGGTAACCATGAGTTTGGTACCAACCCTTGTTCGGAGATCATCCTTCGCTCTCGTGAATTCTGTAACCTATCAGAGGTTGTGGTTCGTGCGAGTGACAACCGCGAGACGCTACTTGAGAAAGTCCGTCTCGCAACTATTCTAGGAACGTTCCAATCTACTCTCGTGAACTTCAAGTATGTCTCTAAGGGATGGGTCAAGAACTGTGAAGAGGAACGTTTGCTTGGTGTGTCTATGACTGGTATCATGGACAACAAGTACACCAATGGTAAGTTGGGTGATCTACCCTCTCTGTTAGAAGAACTCAAAGCAGAAGCGGTCAAGGTGAACAAAGAACTTGCTACTAAACTTGGAATCAACCAATCTGTAGCAATCACCTGTGTTAAACCCTCTGGTACCGTCTCACAGCTCGTTGACGCCGCTTCTGGCATACATGCTCGACATAACCCCTACTATATTCGTACTGTACGCGGAGACAAGAAAGATCCACTAACCAACTTCATGATTGATAAGGGCTTCCCTGCTGAAGACGATGCGATGAATCCATCACAGACTGTGGTATTTTCTTTCCCTGTTAAAGTAGACAAGGGTGCTGTATTCCGCACTGATATGACTGCTATTGAACAGTTAGAGATGTGGTTGATCTACCAGAAGCACTGGTGCGAACATAAGCCTTCTGTTACTATCTCTGTCAAAGAGCATGAGTGGATGGACGTAGGCGCATGGACGTATAATAACTTTGACTACATGAGTGGTGTATCATTCTTGCCTTTCAGTGATCACACGTACAAGCAAGCACCTTATCAGGATACTGATGAAGCAGGATACAAAGAGTTGCTGAAGATTATGCCGAAAGATGTAAACTGGGCAGATCTGAGCCAGTATGAAATGACTGATATGACGATTGGTTCTCAGGAACTTGCGTGTGCCGCAGGCAACTGTGAGATACAATAATGGACGAGTTTAATTACACACTCGTATGTCCTTCTTGTGAAGTGAGTGTGGAATTAAAAGTTTATGTTGAGGACGAGTTACCTGTCTATTGCTCTATGTGCGGCGAAGATGTCAACGAGGAGTGGACTATAGCCGACTGATATATAATACCATG
>Ga0209632_10000297_pt1 | contig 52539 bp, 40 predicted proteins | sample COG_10_FD_184754 | JGI IMG/M metagenome (GOLD analysis project Ga0209632, IMG submission 184754) | Pelagic Microbial community sample from North Sea - COGITO 998_met_10 (SPAdes) (version 2) | ecosystem: Environmental > Aquatic > Marine > Neritic zone/Coastal water | place: Helgoland, sampling...
TTTGAGCGCAAGACAAGTAGCCTCAATGGTTTGTAATGTACATGTGATATCGTGTTTAATGAGACATTCTTGTAACGTGGTCCCCGAGCCCGAGGAATGAAGAGAGGATACGAGTGTGACAGTGGAGTGTACTATGGGAGATATAGCTGTTGTGACGACCATTTTCCCAGCTGTTCCTGCGATATAGACGAGTCCTGGATTAAACATTGTGTCCATGTGTATAAAGTGACGTAAATAGTTATAAAAATTTAATGTTGTTTATCTTTCCAATTCTATTATTTGGGTTGGCGGTAAGCACGATGATCCGAGAATTTTCAGAGGTTCATTCTGCCGGATTTAACATACTGATACTAATGGTGTGTGGTGGAACCCTGATAGCAGATCGTCTGGCAAGCCGGAGTGAATTTTATTACTGGGCCTTCATGTTTGTCGTATGGTCATGGCTCCTCACAATATATTCATTGTTTCAATTCAATTCGACGGATCTGAAAATTGGATGCTGGTCATTCTCAGCCGGTTGTTGGCAAGCGATTCGATTAATCGTTTTAAATTAAAGAACAGCGGCAATCACTCCAATGGCGATCGTAGCAGAGACAGTTATTCCTATCTCTGTAATAAGAATACTTACGAAAATACCATATTTAAAGAATATACTTTTTATAACATGAAATATTTCTTATTATCTTTAGGGTTATTTTCTATAAATGGTGTCAACGCCTCAGGAAATGTGGATGATAAATCTTCAGGGTGTGTTGAAAGACCTATTGAATTTGCATACCCGACACATTTCCCAGGGTGGGGGCGCGCGGGGAGTGGTCCGACGACCGCCGAGTCGGATTTCGTTGCACCGTTGACTGGAAATACAAGACAGATACCGGGGGTTAACGATTGGTATAGTAGTCCAGGTTCTTTTGAAAAATCACCCGAAGCAGACATTGGCATTTTTGAGGAACAAAAATACATGCAAGAGATGCAAAGCGCCGTTAATACGTTTGAGGAAATGCTAAATTCGTCTCAATATATGGCACCTGTCCTTGATACTGCCATCAACACCTTGGAAAAGGTTGTGGATATACGCGGTATGGGTAAAAAGCGTAGACTTATTGACGATAGTCAGCCCGCGATCCATGTTTCCGACAAGATGAAGAAGATCGAAGAAATGCAACCACATATCAACGACATGGAACGCCGCCTCCAAGTTGCATATCATATTATTCCAGTATTGAAGCACATTGTTGAAAAACTCCAAGAAATTGTCAATGTTGAGGGTATGGGACGTAGACTTTCTGAGGCGCATAAAAACAAAAGAAAAAATTTGCGCAATTCCAAAAAAAACAAAAGAAAAAATTTGCACAATTCCAAAGAATACATAAGCGAATTAACCCATGAAGATAGACTCACTCTTCTTAGTTCTGCCGGACCTCACATAGAACATATACATAAATCATATACAAACATGCTGGCTGAGACACCTGATACGGGAGAATATAAAGAGTACACGGCCCCGCCTAATCTGTTCACATTATTTGACCATACAGTAACAAGAGACATGGTGAAAAATTTGGTCATGGGTGGAATATCGTCATCACTTCTCGATGACGATAAAGACGACCACTCACACACATATGTTTACGAACCTAACTTTGAAGAGTATGATTGTTCTAAACCTCTAATCCAACGTTTTGGAGAGACCTTGATATTTAATAGATATGACAATATTAGTCTAAATATCATTCAGGAGGACCAGATAGTTAAAGATCCGGCGAACGGTGACACAGACAAAACAAACAAATGCGAAGCTCCCACGGGTAAAGAAGAAAATCTTGACGCTAAACAGGTTTTCGAACAACATTTCGAATCAAGTTCTGCGGTTTTGGTGGTTAACGGTGAGCGTAAAAAAGTGCCGTATTGTGAACCAAAATCAAAACGTATGTCACATGATAAAGATCGTAAATCAGTAAACTGGATTGGAACAAGTGATAATTGTCCAGAGGTTCCAACAGTAACATGTCTTATGAAAGCGATCGAAAGCATGCAACCGCAGATCTACGATATGGAGAGACGCTTGGGTATCATGCAATCGGCGGAACTTGCTGTCCAGAATGTCATCAACACATTTGAAGGCAAGACCAACGTGAATTCGGTTGAAATCAAATACCGCAGACTTTCGGGCGTACACGTTCTAGGTTCAATACATGCATTATGTGAAGACATGTCAAGTGACACAGGTAATAAACTGGTGGAAAACTGCAAAAAGGTGAAAGCGATCGAAAGCATGCAAACGCAGATCAAAGATATGGAGAGACGTTTTGGTATGATGGTTGTCATTGAACATTTTATGGAATATAGCATCAAAATGTTGCAAAAGGTTGTGGATGTACGCGGTATGGGCAAAAAACGCAGACGACTGCACACGGGTGTGTTTGGTGACGAGGAATTAAGAGTGAACATCAAAATGGATTTAGGGGAGGAATACGCTAAGCTCTTCAACACCCAATGGTTGAGGTCGGGGGAGGGGTGGAGGGCGGTTGCCATCACCGCGGCAATAAAGAACATTCAAAAGGCATTGACTGCGCGAATCTTGAAGCGTTTGGACGATGGTCAGCCCTTGGTCGAAGTTGCCCGCAAGATGAAGGCGATCGAAGGCATGCAACCGCAGATCAACGATATGGGAAGACGTTTGGGCATCGCCCTTGGGGTACGACCAGATATAACTGCAGTAAACAATTTGCTGAATAAATATATAGTGGACCCCATGAAAGGACTTCATTTATATAAAATCATCGCCACCACCGGTGTTTCGAAATCGGTGACAATAAATAACATTCAAAAGGCATTGACTGCGCAAATTCTGAAAAGTTTGGACGATGGTAAGCCATTGGTCGAAGTGGCGCACAATATAGAAAAGTTGGGGAAAATGAAGTCAAATATTGCTACTGCTAGGTTTGAAAAGATATATACAGATATCCAAGAGCAAGGGTTGGAGAATAAGCTTGAGGAACTCGACAAAACCTTGGAAAAGGTTGTGGATATACGCGGTATGGATGTATGTCCCGAGGGGTGCGATTATTGGTATGACGGTTGCAATAAGTGTGGATGCGATGGAGTCGGCAAGATCGGCACATGTGGAGGTCGAACATGCTTGGTCAATACTGAGGCAAAGTGCATGTCACTATAAAAGTTTTAAAAAATAAAAAATAATAAATATTAATTTTGATACAATGTTTCACAATTGGATGCTGGTCATTCTCAGCCGGTTGTTGGCAAGCGATTCGATTAATCGTTTTAAATTAAAGAACAGCGGCAATCACTCCAATGGCGATCGTAGCAGAGACAGTTATTCCTATACCGGTCAAGATGACCGTATTGGTCATCAACGCCGAATTGGCCGGTGCGGAACAGCCTGGTAAATTTGGACATACGCTACAATAGGCATTCGTTGATACGCCCGCTTGACATGCCAAACAATCTGCGGTCATGGCTCTGCAACAAATTGCATTGACATCCGGCACAAAACAACTGTAATCATCGCAACAATTAGCTTCGGGCTGTATACATTCGTCTACAATGGCCACCGGATTATTTTGATTGCATTCCGTGTGTAATGTATCTTTATTGCAAAATGTAATATTTTCAGTGGGTGTCAAGGTAGAGACTGCCACTGTAGAGGGCCAGAATTTTTGGCAATATTGTAACTTGTCAATCAGAGCCCCAGATTCCATATCTTCGTCCGACTTCCATTGACCATTCTCAAAACGTTGATTCACTTTGCCGTACCAATACGATATTTTCGGAAACTCTGCTCCTAAACATTCGTAAACCGGTTTTGTAGAATTTTGGCTGCAGTTCGCCAGTGGAACATTGCGATTGCAAAATGTAATATATTCCGTCTGATTTGTATTGACTACTTTCGTAGTTTGTGGCCAGAATCTTTGACAATACTCTAACATAGGTATATCCGCCCCAGAAACAAGGTCTTCGTCCGACTTCCACTGACCATTCTCATATCTTTGGTTTACTTTACCATACCAATACGATATTTTTGCGGCTTGAATGCTAGTTACCATAAACAGTAAACGAAACATTTTTAGAAGAGACGAATCGTCTTTTATAATTGATTTTTATTACTATAAAAGGTGCCGAGATATAAATAAATGAAGCTGATCCATTTTTTTATATTTGCAATTATGGCCGCGATTGCTTCCGCCCAAGCAGAAGCTTATCCGGTGACATGTGCCAATACTGCTTCAGGAAGTGCCTTCGATTGTGCCGGTGAAACTAATTCCATTCATGCTAATCCTGGATCTGTTACGTGTTCTTCTCAAACTGATGGATGCACTGCTACTGAATGTTGTACTGTAGTACCTGCTTCCAAAACTTGTGCCAATACTGCTTCAGGAAGTGCCTTCGATTGTGCCGGTGAAACTAATTCCATTCATGCTAATCCTGGATCTGTTACGTGTTCTTCTCAAACTGATGGATGCACTGCTTCTGAATGTTGTACTGTAGTGCCCTCTACACTTACAATAACGACAACTGTTTGTTCTTCTGCTACTGAAGTGCGCATGACCGGTCCATGGTGGAACAACTGGGATCCAAATACCGGGCCGGTAGCGGCAGACAATGGCGACGGCACTTGGACATTTACCTTTGATACTGTGCCGACTGCTAACATGGAGTATCTGTTAGTGGTTGATGGTGTCCAAGAAAATTTAGCAACCACTGACAGGACATGTACCCCTATAGTGGTGACAGTTGATGATGGAACAATTTACGCAAATAGAGAGTGGAAGGTGGGGTCGGAAAATGTTGTAAATACGTATGGGACCTGTGGAAACTGTGGAACGGATCCGGCGGATCCGCCGGATCATCCGGCGGTGGGAATACCCAGACCGGAACTTGCTGCAAAATGGCATCTACAAATAGAGTGCATTGCTGGTCTACAAAATTGTTGGGCAAATGGTGAAAAACAGCATTATACCGACCGTCCCTCAAATGTATACATTGGTAATGATGGGTTTTTACACATAGTTGCAAGAAAAGAGGAATACATTTCTGAAGACGTGACAAGACAATATACGTCAGCTCGTTTAAATTCGAAATACGATTTCAAATATGGTCGAATCGATGTGCGTGCCAAACTTCCGGGAAAGAGTGGGCTATGGCCTGCAATTTGGACCCTCGGATCAGATATTAGTGAAGTTGGCGTGCATGACTTTGGAAGAAGTCCTAAAGTCAATTGGCCTTATTGCGGCGGGCTCGACATTATGGAACAGTATGGCGTCGAACAACAAGTTGGATCTGCTATGCACGGGCCTTCTTATCCTGTTATTACTAACGCAGCGGGTGGCGATGCAATACCATGGAACTTGGACCAAATATCGGTGGATGAATTCCATGTATATTCTTTGGATTGGAGAGAGGATCAAATAAGGTTCTTAGTTGATGGCGTACCGCATAAAACAGTGACAGCACCTTTGGATAGAACAAACTGGCCCTTTGACCATAAACATTTTTTGTTATTAAATGTGGCAGTTGAACCAACAAGAGCGGGTCGGATTGATTCAGATTTTACAAAAGGTGAAATGGTGGTAGATTATGTGCATATTTATGATGTAGATGGCAAACTCCAATGGGTGGATGAATTTAACATGAACCCACCAAATCTAGCCACTCTCGAGGACAAATACAACTATCAATGTTTAAAAGCTGCCGCCGCATTGCAAGCCTCTCTCGATAAAATGCAAGAACTTTACGATGATTATAGAACGGCAATTAATGCAGATTACTTTTCAAATGAAGGAATTGGCCGTCAAGGATTGCGTCCACCCATCATAGAAAATTTTGAGAATATTGGCAAAACAGAAGGGAATACTGGCCAAACAAAAGGCACTAACACAGTCCCATGGGCACAGGAGTATAACAAAACGGGTGCGATAAATGCAGGCGATGCGTCCGAATTCGACGAATACGAGAGACTTTATGGCCATACCAAAGACCCATGGGCACTTCGCACCAAAAAGAAAGCTCTTCGTGGAAGACCTGTTAAATTAATGTCATTGGATGAGTTTTTGAAACCCGATGTAATCAATATTCCAGGTCATTCTGCTGAGCAGGCTCGCCGCTATGATGAATCGAAACATATTATGTTGAACGCAAAAAAAGTATATGGTGAAATATGTTCGGCAGCTACCTTATCACAGGGACCGACTGCCTTATCACATATCACAGCGGACCCCGAAGCACATATCACAGCGGCCCCCGAAGTTCGATCAAAACCAGGGTTTACAATAAATAATATTTATTGGGATGGTAATGATTTGGGAACGGCAGAAAATAAATTAAAAAAACTGTTTGGATGTTCAGAATGGTGTGGCGGTTGGAAAACCGATGATAACTTTTGTGATTTTGGCAATTGTCAAGGTTGTCTAAAACTCCGCACTACTGCCAAATGCAATTAAAAATAATGATAAAATAATTGTTCAAACCACCATTGATTGTATACATGTAACTCATCCTCTTTTCCAATGATTGATGCTATTCCGTCTTCAAATGATTTGGTTTCTTTCGTGTATTTGTTCAAGTAATACCCCTTTGGGTACTCGGGCAGGCTCTTCTCAAAAAGGTCTTCGTGTATGAAGCGCCATTGGTCGCGTGGTGCTGGCAAGTCGGGCTCTTGTGCATTCATTTGTGGTCTTTATGTCGCCGGTTATTTTATGTTAACATATGTTTCACTTATATCGTTTAAAAAAATGTATAAATATATGTCTCTCTTTTTTTAGCTAATGTCTTCTCGGATAATGTGGTGGAAGAGAGCGAAAAAACATCATTATGGTGTCAGAGGTATAGAGCGTTTAATGCGACAGATTCTTCAGAAGACTACAGTTCAACAGAAAGCTTGTCCGACGAAAAAGCTGACCGCGAGACAACACAAACAAAAGACAAAGGCACGCAATCGCCTGCTGAATCTGGAACGCAAATTACGTTCTAAACAACGGATACTAGAACGTAAAAAACGTTACAGTAGTCAATTGTCGAAAGAAAGGAAACGTGCGCAAACCGCCAAAAAAATGAAAAGATTCTTAAAACGACTTAAAAAATATAATTATATGATGACCAAAATTTTAGAAGAGTCGTCAACCGTCGATAAGCATCTAAAAAAGGTGTCAAGTTTGATGATCGAACAGAAGCAGTTGGTGGCTACGGATATAATTAAGGTCCAGAAAAAAATCAGAGCTGCTGGCATGTGCGCCTATTGCCACAAACTTTGTGACCGATTGTCCCGCGAACATCTATTGCCTCGATCTGCCGGTGGCCGCGCTATCATTCGCGTTTGTTTCCCGTGTAATTTCAAGAGAGGCTCAAGCGGCAATTTTGGTCCATTCCTACTCTATATTAAGACAGAGACAGGTCATTGGGCTGCGGCATTGGCTTCTACGTCAGATGTCTCCAAAACAACATCATGGTTGCGTCGTTGGGACCTATAATTCATATAAACATCTATGACAAGCATATCTTCCGGTTTAAATCGAACATGTAGGCCTTCCACTCGTTTGAGAATAGTCGTCGAGTGTTTTTCTTGATATGTAAGTAGTCTTTGGCCACCGCTTCCATTTGAAACGGTTTGTCTCATGGGTTGTCGCACCGGTTCGCCGCTTTCAATGACTGTTAGAATATCTTCTGGTTGCAAGTTATATTGTTCGATTTTTTTGCGGGCGCGATTGGTCAGGATCATGTTGTATGATAATCATTACAACATTATACATTCTTTTTATCTTATGTTCAACACATGTTCAAAAAGATTTAGGAGAGATGAATGAAATTTCCGCCAAAATACTGTATATATATATAGATAACAGTTTGATAAATGAAATCGGTATTCTTGGTAACATTGACATTTTTATCAAAATATGTACAAGGTCAAACTTGTGCTGGTTACCTGTCATGTTCTGGCACCATCTCGAAGTCAGGCCATTTATCAACGGCGATGGGCGTTTCAACCGCAGCGTCTGGCAAATATGCAACGGCTATGGGTACTTCAACCAAAGCGGAAGGCGATTATTCCACGGCGATGGGCTATCAAACCACAGCGAGTGGCAAATATGCAACGGCGATGGGCTATGGAACCACAGCGAGTGACGAAGCTTCCACGGCGATGGGCAAATTTAATGATGACAAATCTGGCGCACTTTTAATCGTGGGCAATGGTGCTGATTCTACAAGTAGAAGCAATGCATTTGAAGTGATGTCGAATGGTGACGCAAACATTGCTGGAAAACTAAAAATCGGAGACACTACAATTGATGAAACTACATTGCAACAATTGCTCGCTTTATTAACTCCATTAAGTGACAGTATCGCCGATCAACGCGAATGTTTGAAATTATATTACAAAACATTAGGAGGATGTTCAGCATAAATTCAATATACATTCTTTTTATCTTATGTTCAACACATGTGCTTTCTGTTTTATGTATAAATATAGTAACATGTTCAGGTAAATGAGTTACAAAGGTCCATGGGCTTCTCTGAAAAAGGCCGCCCCCCAAAGCCCTGAACATTTTATGAGATATTTGCTCACAGTTGTGCCAGAGTTGGATGTCATGGATTTGATTCGCGTGCGTCGGTCGGAGAGATCATCGGTCTGGGTTCACGAAGTATGTGATTTTATCTGGATATGCATGCAAACGGATAAAGAAAAGTGGCAGTCCGAAATGGACCGATTATGGCCGTCTATTGTGGCGATCATGGATGAACAAAATATGGAGGAAGCCTTTGCGCAGTTATCATTTTGAATATAAAAGGTCGTTCCGATTGGTCCATATGGACATTCCAAAAGTTCAAGAAACTGGTTATACAATATACACAAAATCTGAATGTGGATGGTGTCGGCGCGTCAAAGAAATGCTGCCGGAAGCTACTGTGTTTAATTGCGATTCATTTTTAGAGAGCAATAAGGAGAATTTTTTGCATGAAATGTCTAAGAAGATCGGTAAAGAGCATAGAACATTTCCTATGGTTTTTTATGAGGGTGGCTTCATCGGCGGATATGAAGATACAAAGAATTTTAGAGATTTTGATATAAATTTAGAGTTTTAACGTTTTTTTTTCATTGTGTATTTTGTCGAAATAGTAAAACGTCCTCTAGTAGTAAAAGTTTTCGATATGTTTTTTTATCTATGATATCGGGCATGTCCAGGACTATAGATCTGGGATAGACAATGAAAACCATATCAATATTGGGAGCAGCTATGGGTCTGCAACAAATTCTATATTCGCGTGTTTGTCTTTTCCTGTCTGCGGAGCATTGGCGTAAAAGAGGATAAAAATTTCCGTCGGCGGCTACGGATTCCGTTTCAAAAAGTCTGGTCTCGTCTTTGGGCGGAACGATTATAAATCTCCCACGTCTTAGATTCTTTTGTATTGTATAGCACATACTCTCCAATACCACCCGTCCGTGTCCGTGAACTGGTACTGACATTTCTAATACAAAAAGGGCATTTTTAAGTTCTTCTGTCGGATCTTTGAATTCTTCCGAGTTCAAATCATCGTCCGAGGAAGATTCTGTTATGGAGTTCCATACAGACCTGTATTTTTCACCACTATTCATTAATTTCAAAGGTTTTGATTCGTATAAAACGAGCCACCTTTCCGTGGCATCTTCAAAAGCTACTTTCCTATCTGTAAAATATTTCCCAGAGCCGTCTGGATTTTTTCGGCGCATGATGTTTCTGGTATGCACAATTTCTTCCGTTTCTGGTGGCGCACGTGTTTGAACGCGTTTCATGCCTGGTTTGCCGTCGGATTTGACCCACAGTTTCCAGCCAGCAGCTACTTTGGGTAGAGTTTTTGGTTGGTCTTCTGTTTTGGACGCCGACATTTCTTTCAATTGTCATACTTTTATAGCGTCGTTTTTTTGGTCTAAAATTTTAGTCAACTGTCCGAGTAATGTTCGAGACAATCGTTCCAGACTTCATCGTCGCAATGGATCATTTTTGTACGAATGAACATTATTTTAGTTTTTTCTAGACGGTGCAGACACGTTCCCTTCAATGTTTGTGCAGCATCCGTAACGACAAGAACGTCGGGTTCTGATGCTGCTGACGGTAAGGTCATCAATGCGGTAAAATTGTTTGTGAATTGATTCTCTATATTTTTCTGAAAGTCATAGTCCAAATAAAAGTATATTTGGAGGGATGCGGCCGGCGTCCTCAATTGATATAGTTTTACCCTAATATTTGAATCCATATTATCATTTGTAGAAATAAGATGCCAAGATACTGTGTTCACCGGTTTCAGTTGCATGGCAAACTGTAAAAGTTTATCATCGCTATCTCCTGCAAAAAAGGTTAATTCGGATATGCCTTGGAATAAACACCATTCTATGAGTTTGTTTGTGGATTGTGGATTTTGTAACCAAGAAGATGTGGGCTTTATGGCCATATGTTTGGGTATTGATATGATTTTTTTTTGAAAACAGGCCAACATTTTACATCATAAATACTTCTAAAATACTCATTTTTTGCATGAGTTAAATATTATTATGTATAAATAGATTCAGAGTCGGGGGTAATTGATGCCACAGTTGCCAAAGTATGGTTGGCTATTTAAATGTGAGGAATGTGAAATAATAACATCTAGAACAATAACGATCAAGCACCGGCGAAGAAAACGCACGATCCATGTCTGTTTGACATGTCGTCCAAAGTTTGTACATTATTTATTGGATGATTTCCACACAGTAATCATTCAAACGGAGTGTATAGGCCATCAATATTTATTAGTTTATGATTGACTAAGACTGACTATAAATGCCCCAAATGTACATAAAAATGCCAATACAAATGATCATGGCCCTTTCTCGAAACGACGTTATCGGTGTTCACAATCAACTCCCATGGCACATTCCATTTGATTTAAAATGGTTCAAGATGAATACATATGGAGGTGTATGTATTATGGGCCGCAAAACGTGGGACTCTTTACCGGGACCCTTGCCCGGGCGGATATCGATAGTATTGAGCCGTCAATCGCGCAAATCCAAAGATTGTATTTTTTGTAAAAGTTTGCCAGAAGCCTTGCAGATAGCACAAAAACATTCGAACAATATATATGTGATCGGCGGTTCCGACATTTTCACCCAAATATTACTTTTAAAGGTATGTAATGGCATTATACTAACGCGTGTACATAATAAAATACATGAAAAGCGCGCCATTTATGCCACATTGCCTAATTATAAACAATTGACTTGGAAATCACGTGATTTCCAACATAAGAAATTAACATTTCATTTTGAAATATACAAATTAAAGTATAGATAATAATTATTTTTTATTAAAACGTAAATTAGTTTTGAGATGTATTTAACTAATATTTTTTTTTATATAATGAAAGGCGATTGGGCTGACCGTATACAAAACGCATCTTCCGATGCCGACCGCCTTAAATTACATGATGACCGTTTTCAAGTTTGGAATGCATTTATTGATGAATTTGCAAATGGACTAATGATTGAAAAAGAAAGTCGCCCATCTGATGGCGCTTCTGATTTTGAAAAACTAGTGGTCAAAAAGGGAAATACATTTGCGAAAAAAACATTATTTCGAGGCGGAAGACCCGTCGTAGTGTTTGATGCTGCATTTGGTAGCATGGATGCAACTTCTGACCTTGATATTGGCGTTGTAAGTACCGATGGCTCTGTGATTGACGAATGGATTGATTACATCAAAAAACAACAAAAAGACATACCAACAAGTCTTACGTTTACTCAGTATTGGGACTCGAATTTTTATTTTGAGCCAGGCGTTCTCTCGGGCGGCAAGTTGGTGTCTAAAGTACAGGCAAACTTACAACAGGCATTGCCAACGAAAACAACAATGATACAAGACATGCGCCTGATTGAAAAGTACGCAAGGGCGTATGAAGACAAAAGCTCCATGAAATTGGGTAATTATAATCTTTATCCAAATCCCGATGCATCTGGGTTCACTCAGGCTGCCGAAATTAGACAATATAAGGCGATGGCAGAATATGGTAAAAAATGTTTTCGGTCATTTTCTCCAAAATCTGTGCAAGAATTGGCTTGCACCAAAACAGAAGGATTGATATGTGCTGGTTCGTTGGCTATTTGTGGTGTATTCGGAAAAGCCATTCAAGATCAATTTATCGAAGATAAAGAAGGCCAGCCATGGCGTTTAATCGCTGCATTTGAAATGTTGTTAAATCTAAAGATGCATATGCATGGCGGTCTTGTCAAGACTAAATATTTGGAGCGTTTGGACAATGTACTTCGCAAAGGACAAAACGCATGTAAAAGAAAGTCAAGAACATCTATTACGGGCGATATCAGTGCAACAAAAAAAGCACATAAATTGGCGAAATTACCAGGTAAAGTATTGATGTTGATTAATATGGTTGTGGAAGATGAACAAGATGGTGAAGATTGTCCAGACCCTACAAAATCAAGGCGTACGTTTCTTCAAGATATTCAGTTAATGAAAGAATTAATTCGTAAATATGCAAACCGTAAATACGGAGTCGAAAGTCGTGAGCCCGAGATAGCCAGGTTTGTAACATATTGTATGGAAGAATATACAATCGATTAATCGATTTTTTTATGATTTATATACAAAGTACATTACTATCAGACATATGGATTGTAAAAGAGAAACGATCCCCATGCACATAATGGGCAAATCGTCAATGTAAATGCCGTGCGCTATATAGAATCCGTATGCTAGAGCCTGTACCACCAAAGAAATAATAGATAGACCTTCGTGCTTCTTCTTACGGTATAATATGTATATTTGTGGTAATTTATATATTAAAGACAATGAGGTTGCGATCCAACCAAACACTTCTTCCGACATTTTCTTTATGACATGTCAATGTATATAGTGTCAACTATAGCAGATCCGCTTTGGCCTTTGTGAACTCTTCCTTGTTGAGAAGACCATCCCGGAACATCTTTCCCAGCTCTATCAGTTCCTGAGCCATATTTTTGTGGGGAGAACTGGACGGGGACGGTGGAACAGGTCCGCGAATGGAAGACATCCTCCGAGCGGTTTCTCTCTGCTTCTTGGTTGTGAATACTATGGGACGTGTCTCTGCATTGCGCCGTCCACGTTTGTCGGCGGCTTCCTTCTTGATCTTTTCGACAAACTCGAGACGTTTTTGGTGTTGCATCTCCTCGAATGAAAACGTCTTATTCGCCCGTTTTGTGAGACGAAAATTGATCTTGAAATTTTCCCGGTCCGATGGATGCGTTTGGCCCGAAATCGTCGCTGCGGTAATGACGGCGGGACTAAGCGCAAACACCCTGTGACATGTTATTTCTTTGAACAGTCCCTCGCGCGAGCAATGGCCCTTGAGTTGCTTATGAAACTCGTCCGGAAGGCGCTTAATCATGATATGTGTGTTTTCGAATACCAGCTTGTCATCATTGATCGCGAGAATCACGTGCTTTTCGCCGGAAATAAGACGCTGACACCCGTGCATGTTCATCAGCGGGTACTTGTCCGTCATGGTGAACTCATTAGGCGAGCGTTCAAACTCGAGTGTAACTTCAACCCGTGCCGAGGTAAAGGTGTCCATGAGTTCCTTGATGGCCGGCAGCATATGTTCCTTGGAAACATCGGCATTGATCAGAGAAATGTTGTGATATCCTCTGTGTGTGTCGTACTGATACGTCAGTGGGTCTTGCACACTATGTTCAGCGGAAGAAATCGAGATATCCTTACTACCCGGGTACAGATAGTCTGGATTCTCTTCAAACCACTTGGCAAACTTGACCAGAAGCTGCGGAGACACGTCTCGAATGTAGCCGTGCGACACCTTCTCGTTCAGGGCCTTCCAGCGGTTGTATGCCGCCCGATCACCACAAAACTTCTCGTGAATGAGCTTTTCCTCCTTTTCGTGGCGCTTCTTTGAAGCAATGCGCCGCTGTTCAGAAGAAATGACCGATGACCAAACAGAAAGTTTACGGAACATGGCCACTAGCTCATCGTCGGTCTTTCGTTCGTCCGGAAACTCTGCGTAATGGCCTTCTAGTTGATATTTGGCATCTTCTAGGCCGCGGCGAAGCTTCTGGGCCTCGTCAGCCGCGGCATTATCGCGTTGCTTCTGGCGCATGTGATGCCAAACATATTTGACAAAATCCTCTTCGGTGTCCGGACTCAGAACAGAGCGCTTCTCTTCGGCGCACCACTTGTTAATGCCCTCCATCAGGTATTCGCTGGTCGCGCGCTTGGCCGGAATGTCCCGCTGAAGCTTGTGGAGGGCTCCCCGCACTGCTCCGTTCTTTGGATCCTGAACTGTGATGAAGATAGCTCCTGGAGGGTGTGTTGGTCCTGTCTGCCAAGTACCACACCAGTACAACTGGCCCGGGGGTGACTTGACGGCAGAAGCATAAGAACGTTTGACGGCACCTTGTTCCAGAGAACACCGCCGAAGACGCGCGGAAACGGTCCTGGTATCGATGGGTGAAGTCTGAGGGGCCGGGACCGCCGCCATGACTGGTGAAGCTGGTGCTGACTTGGAAGACATGCTGTTACTGATCTTTTGAGTTATATATATAAAAATAGAATATGACTAAATTATTCCTAAACATTCCCTGACCAAAATTTTAGTTCTTCTTTGGAAATTCCCTGACCAAATTTTTCGTTAATCACCCTTCAAATAAATGTCCGCTATTTCGTCAATAGTGAATGACCTTTGATCTCTGTTGGACAAATAAGCCGTCTTTTCAGACAAATATTTCATAAGATCTTTTGCTGTCTTAAAGCCTGCTCTTGTTTCAATGTTTCCATAGGTTAACAATTTCACAAACATATCTTGCGAAAAGGGCAACATAATAAGACGTTCATTTTCGACGGCTTTATGGATAGAACCTGTAATAGGGATTCGAATGTACAGCATTTCAATAGCACAGTCCAAAGAACAACCGAATATACGCTTGATATAATGCAGATCTTTATCGATCTGTGCTGAGCACGATCTACCATTGAAAAAATAAGAAGCAATTCGACAAGATTGTTCTGACGATGGTTTTGTAAGCATCATATTCTCGCCGATAGACACGATTTGCTCCGCTCTTTTCTGCCATTTGTACAGATTTGGGTCGAGTCCGTTGAAATGAATGTCGCCTTGATTGTAGGCAAACATGATGGGGCGATCTCCGAACCCTTCTTCTAAACAATCGTCTGGAAAAACTTGCCACTTGCCGTCCGTTTGTAAAATGCAAATCGCAATACCAAGCACTACTGCCGCCGCAGCGTAGTCGGGAGAATCCGCATATCCTCGCGCGCCGGTGCCTGACAGTTGCCGAGCGGCAAGAAGACCATGAGCTTGGCTCTCTGCGGCATAATCCATGGCATCCTCGGAAGGTTCTTGTTCGCGGCCATATTTCCGAATAAGAACTTTTTGACAGAACTTTTGAGTAATTCGTCGAAGATAGCAGATCTCTGGAAAAACGTCGGGTTCTTCTGAAAGACGCTCGCGAGTCCGTTTAAAATGCGCTACCTCTTCTTCAGTGTACAGCTTTGCGTGTTTCATAAACCGGTCCAATGTCCTAAAAAAACAATGGCCGTCACCCAATGACCAACTTTCAGCGAAATGGCGTTTTGACAAGGCACGCAAATCTTCCTGGCCAAATATACCGTCCCCATCCATATCAAAACAGGTCGCAGTAAACACCACCGACGGCCTGGGAAAGACCTGGACTGTTTTTAGACGCGATACGCGCAATCTTTTTGGTCGGACTCTCCTGCGAATACTTGCAGACATCGCATACATATGGAGCTGATACTTATATAGTTGGTCAGTAAACAATCGCCAAAATTTTAGTGATCATTGGCCAAAATTTTAGTGATCATTGGCCAAAATTTTAGTAATTGGCCAAAATTTTGGTCTTTCATTCGCCACCAAAATTTTAGTGATCATTGGCCAAAATTTTAGTAAAATCTAAATCCAGGACCAAAATTTTGGTCATCTCTTGACACTATTTACATCGCAAAACTCTGAGGAACACTCATGACCAAACTCTCAGCAAAACGTTCCGGAAATGCACGCAGATCCTGCAAAAAATTGTCCACGATGAATCGCAAGGCGAAAAGAAAGCGTCTTAGAGCTAAGAAAAGGGCCTCCCTCACCGCCCTTCGGGAATTGCGCGAGTTGTTGAAAGCTGGCTCGGATGATGATTGTGATTTCGATTTTGACAGTGGTGGTAGAGCATTATGTTCGTCCTCTTCTGACGATTCGGATCTTCCAGAGGGCGAAAACTAATTTAAACTCAAATTCACTAGTATAAATAGCAATATTATAATGACCACCATGTCCTTCGATAAGGTTGTCCAAGAAGGTACAGCATGGCCCACTGTACATATATTTTACCCTGCGGTGGTCGCCATATACACACAAGATATATGGAAATTGCTTTCGATTATCTATATATTCGAATCTTTTGAATTTTTGGTCTCGCAAATTCCGGGAATGGAGTACTGGGCAGAAATTTCATTGGCAGACGGCCTCGTGTCAGATATCATCATGGGTCTTTTAGGCTTTGCGGTCATTCGTTTTTTAAAGATACGTAGTCCAGAAAATCCTTCTAAATGGGCATTTCTTCACTTTGCCAATGTAAAGGGGAGTTGGTACGAGACCGTAATGCCATGTATACACGTTTTGTTGGTGGCTGGAAGCGGAATAACCTTCCAGTTCTTGCCGGAAAATTCAAATTGGGATTTTGTAGTTTTTGGCGTGTGGTACAGTGCCGTCGCGTTTATGTTTGGATTAAAGAAATGGGCTTTATTCTCAGCTTTTAACATCGCCGTTATAGCAATAATTGCATCTTTTATCGGTTATACCCCACTCGTTTCACTGGCGGTCGTTTTCCTCTCAATGTGTGGTATTCATTATTACAGACAAAGGCCCAAAAGAGGGTACAAGTCTATTGATACACAAGAAGTCCCTACCGTGAGAGCCACTCCTTTGACCGATGGCTTACCCCTCAGTTTCTAATATAAATAGAAATAGAAATAAAAGAATGAATACTTTTTTAGATTATTGTTATAGTACATTTCAAAGGAACAACGGATCTTCCCCTAAAAAACGTCCTAAATCACCTTCGCCGTTTAATTCTAAATGGAACGGCCGCCATGACTGTAGAAACTTTAATTGTATACAAGATACAGATGATGTGTCTAACTGGAAAAAGGTTCAATATAGACAAATGGTTTTTTATTTTTGTTCAGAAGATTGTTGGAATGAATGGATGGCCGAACCCGCAACAATGGGGTGTTGGTCACCGCCCGTGGCCCCACAAGAGTCTTTGACGACCGTTGAAGCACTTTCACTGGAAAATTAGACGCAAATACCTTTTGTCTGGCATTTCCACGGCTCATCGTCGTCAAAAAAGTTTACACCGATCTGGTCCAGTGGCATTAGGAGTTCGTCCCCCAAACCCTTGAAAAATTTGTCCAGTTCTTCAGAAGGCCAATCGTCTCCCAAAGAGTTTGCCAGTGGCACGGTAGAGGGCTCTGGCACTATTAGAGAGGGCTCTGGCACTATTAGACGCGGACGAACCCGGCGCTCGGAGACGCGGTACACGTATTCGCAATATTCGCCACGACATTTGAGCTGGCGATTCGAACCTGCTTTGAGTCCACACTCTGGGCATGTTTTGAGACGATCTGTTTTTTTTCTTTTGTGCTGGTGTCTATCGGCAGAATCGACGTCAGTGTGCGTTGAAACCGCGCCAACAGCCGCTTCGTCCAAAACTAGAGCGTCTCCGAGTGTTTGTTCGGGGGAAAGCTCAAGCCCGGAGTCGGTGTTAACAGTAATGGTTGACATGATGATGGCGAGGGTTATGGGATGAAAGTGAATGATGTATATAGAAATGATGTATATAGAAATGTGACTAAATTTTTGGTAAAGAATTTTCTTCAGAAATTTCTCGTTCCTGGTTCGTTTTTTATTTTCCTGACTGCTTTTCTGGCGAACCGTTACAAAACAATACTATCAAATACGGGTTCTGATCTCGATCTATTGTCAATGGGAGAATTTGTGAGATTTGTTGGAAGTTGTGGCCAGGACCGCGACCGTCTCATACGTCGGGTTATTTTGGGAAGATACCCGATCCTTAGGCCCGTCCTCCTCTTTTTAACCCATAAACACGCGCAAATACAGACTAATGGAATGATTGCAAGTAATGATAGCCATTCCAAATGTGATGGACAGGTGCATGCGACCGAATCGTTCGTATTCTCCATGGAATGATTTGTGTTATTTATTTGCACAACTTGGCAAATAACTTTAGGGGGCGGTCCAGACCGCAAATTTGATGACGGGGATGTATTTACATTGGGCGACGGGGATGACCGCAAATTCGGCGACGGGGATGACCGCAAATTCGGCGACGGGGATGACCGCAAATTCGGCGACGGGGATGACAGCCTACTCGGCGACGGTCCAGACTTTACATTGGGCGACGGTCCAATACTCGGCGACGGTCCAGACTTTACATTGGGCGACGGTGTGACAAAAGAAGAAGAAGGTGTATTATTCACAGGAAACGTGATTTCAGGAGCCAAAATAACATTTCTGTTTATTGGACACGACCATAAAGTGACATTATGTATATTGTAAATAGGTACGCATGACATTTAGTGATATTCACTTTAATGTATTTCTTTATTTAAAAATAAACTATTTCTAACTTATGCGAGAAAAATCTCTCTAATTTCTCTGTCGTTTGATTTTTTATCCTTTTTGGATATGTAAACGGCTATTCCAATAACAGCCGACACAAATAGCAGTATTCCTGCTATAATGGGTACAACCGTTTTTGTGATGATAGTCTTTGTCTTTTTGCTTTTTTCTTGTTTTTTTGTTAGTTTTGTAAATTTTGAATGTGCTTGTGGCGAGCACGCCGCCCCTTTCGGCATACATTCTCCACATGCGTTCCATTCATACCCCGAATTGGGTACGTTATCGCATCCTAGACAGGTGTCTCCGTTTCCTCCACAGACTTGGCATTGGTCTAGGACGTTTTTATTGCAATCGCAATAGCCCGGATCTGTACCGATACACTCTCTTTGTTGGAGGATTGTCGGACACTCGTTGCCGCCATTTTTTGGTTCTTTAATAATGCTATAATTTCTGTATTGGAGGCCTTCTTCTCCACACGTGGTATTGCAGGGGCCAAATTTCGGCGTTGTTTTATCCGATTCGGTATTCCATTCTATTTGACAGTTTTGTGGGCAGAATTGTCCTTGACAGGGACGGGTGGTGGTTTTTGGCGTGTCTGAGCATGCAGCGCCGCCATGTTTCGCATCTAATATTTTTTGACCTCTGAATCCCAATTCTTGACCAGTGCCACACCTCACAGAACAACCTTGCCATTTATATTCCCCGAACGTACAGTCTTGTTGTATTTTTAATTCCGTTCCGTTTATTTTGATGAACCCGTCCGAAGATACAACCTGAAAGTATCTGTAATTTAAATCGGTATTGATGGTTTCATTCGCGATGGCGCCTGAGCTTTCAAACGTATATCCCCCACCGCGCCTCGATTCAAATCGGATCCAAGTGTCCACTTTCACAATAATGTCTGCATGATTTGCGTCCAGTATATGTCTTTTACACGTAATTCCCGAACATTTTGTGCGATCAGAGACCAAAGATTCGGGATTAAATGCGCAATCTGTTTCAAATCTGCATCCAAGGCATGTTGGATTATAATTTGGGAGATTATCAAATGGAACACATGTGGAACACTCTCTATCGGTTGTTTCTGTGGCTTCCTTGGATTCATATTCGCTTGTCGTGCATGTTTTCCATTCTTGGCACTCGCGGTCGGAGGTGTTTGTATAGTCGGTGGCTATGAAAAAGCCAGAGCTACAATTGGAAATGGTTCGGCATTTTCTGTCAGTTGTTTCCGTTTTTTCTTCGAATTCATATGAATATGACTGGCATTTCGTTAGATTCTGACAAATGCGGTTACTGTTTGCCTGTCTTTCTTGAGCTATAAATTGTGTTTCAAGGTTGCATTCTGTAAGTGTTTGACACTGGCGGTCGGACGTTTCAGTCCTCGGGCTCGATTCAAATTCATTTTCGGAGCAAGTGACGTTATAAGGAGAACATATTCTATCGCGTGTGGCCGTTGGAGATTGTGATTCATAATGATTTTGGTCACACGTTGCAGTCATCGTAGCACATTCTCTGTTTTCCTTGTATTGTCCGTCTGATGTTTTCGTCGGTGTTTTGGTTTCATATTCATTTTCTTTACATTCAATAATGTCTTCGCACTCTCTATTTGAGATGGCATTGCCGTTGGTATCTGTTTCTTTTTCCTTGGATATGTATTGTGTTTCGTTGCAAACCGTAAGGTATTCACATTCTCGGTTCGTTGTTTGATCTGGCGCCACCGTTTGGTATTGAGTTTCGTGGCATATCCTAATGTCTGTGCATCTGCGGTCGTTTCTTATTCCTAGTGGAATGGATTCCCACTCTGTTGAATCGCATGTCGTCGCCTCTACACATTGGAATCCATTGAGCCAATATTCCGTGTCGCAAGCGATGCATTTTGGCGTTCCAACTTGTGGGCATTGTCTTCCAACTGCTGGTGACCCATTCTCACACGTACATGACAATTCAGCACAACAGTCTTTGGCTTCACAATCAATACCAGTACAATATGCGTCGGGGTCTGTGAATTCGCCCGTGTAAGTCCCACCGACACATAAATTATAAGGATCTTGTGTTTTACATTGTTGCGCAGGCAAGCAACATAAATCTTGGTCGTCCGCGGAACACGTTTTCGAACTACAATAACCACTGTATAACGGAGACATTCTGGAGAGAAATGCGATATAACTCGCATCCTTTTTTATCTGCGTCGCATTCCAATTAATTACTGTGGGAAAGAACGAGCCAGACTGACACAAAGGAATACTTTCATCGTCCACGCTAATGGTCGGGGTACATGCGCGTGTACATACTCCATCTATGACTCTAAATTCGTTTGTGCATTCCCTGCAGCATGTTTTTAGATCGTCTATCGTGCAGGTTGTTCCCGCACATTGAGCGTCTTTTACGAGGCCGGCCCCATAACCCTCAAAGTCACATAATGAATCGGGATCTTGGAAATCACTACATAATTTTTTATGACAGAAACAGCTTCCCGTGCCTTCGCATTCCCGTTTTGGATTGCAATAAAATCCTCCGGAACCGCACGGCTCCGTTCCACATAAACAATTCGTCGGATTTACTCTGAGTCCTTCCTGATATTGACATGATTGAACTGTAGTATCGCCACACATTGAAAATTCGGCATTACAATATTGACCGGGTTTGCATACGGTTTCGCCACATGCGCAGATGTCAGAAGTGTCCAAATTTCGAATCAGGCCGTCCTTGTAGGTACATTCATACAATGATTTGTCGGTACATCCGCACTTTAGATAGTCGCCGGTTTCGGGTTCACTATCGGTCGGCGCGCATTTCGCGTTGTCGTCCGGGTAGTAACATAATTGTCTGGCACTATCTAAAGATGGAGCACAGACGGGTCCAAATGAACTCTTGTTAGGCGAACATGAACACTTGAAACCGATATTTTCTATTGCAAGATTGTCCGAACACATTGGATCCCCACAACGGCCGCCGTTTAAAGCCGAACACGTGAGACCAGTATCCGCTGTACATTTTTTATCGCCACACCAACACTCGCCAGGATTCGTTTCCGAACGAGTGTAGTCGCCACAGGCAGGTTTATCGTCACATTTTACATCGTTTTCATGATGTTCTTTGAGTTTCTTTCCCCATTCACAGGCATTATTACTTTCTGTTTGGTCATAATCACATGTGTTTGTGTCATAACCTTGTTGACAAAAACTGACTAATTTGTCTGTGTTTTCTCCCGCATACGGACCCAGTTCGTTTTTGAATTGTTCGCAAGAGTAAAGGTACCCAATATTGTCCCCGTCAAAGGGAATGCCTCCGATGCAATACTCATCGCCACATTCTTTGGAAATTCCGCATAGACATTTTTTCGATTCTGGCGCCTTCTGTCCAGATAGGTCGCATTTTTGGATGTAGCCGCCGTTTGAAAAGACTTCATTTGGAAATTCGCTGACGCGTCCTGGATCAGAATAACAATAAAGTTTTTCGCTGGTTGTCAGGTGTCCTGAACAATCACACCCTTCGATATTCTGAAGTTTTCCTTCGGAATACAAACATCTCGGACTATCGCGGCATTGTTTGCCGCTATCTTTATGGCAGTATTGGTTCGCATCGCATTTTTCGGCGCCACACCAACACGCTTCGGTTGAAATAATAAATCCCTCTTTTGAATCACAAATTTGAATGGCCTCGCCGTCGCATATACTATTATCATCGTCGTGAAAGCAGTACTGGTCAGGATCACACATGTTATCCACCGAACCACAACGACATTTTTCGGAATTTTGCTCAGAACCGAACATGTTCTGGCAGGGTCCTTCTGGAAGACAAGTCCCGCCGTCCTCGGATGCAATACAATAAAGCCCGGTACTACAATGAACTTTGTTTTCTCCACAAAAACAATCTTCTGAAGTCTTCATCAGACCATCGGCTTCAGAACAAATTGTAGAATTGAAACAAGTTCCGTCATTAAGGTCTTCAATACAAAATGGTTTCTCATCATCACAAGGGCGTAAATATTGTCCACATGCACACGGTTCATTCTGTGAGATTCCGGATGTAAATGGACATTTGGGGTTTTCATGACAGCCTGTTGAACAATATTTCTGATATTCGTGACAATAGAATATTCCGCCTTCCTGGGCAATGCAAGCGCAAGAACCATCATTTGGATTTATTCCGTCCGTTTGTGCGCAGACGGGTGCATATACACACCACTCTTCGTTATTGACTTGTATTGGTGGTACTCGACTAGGTGCTGGCAATTCTCCGCCGGAACAATTAGAGCAATCATTGCCAAAACTTATGAATGATTCTTGTCCATATACTGACAATATAGTTTGGGCGGACGTTACATTCATTGTCTCAGTCAGAATAGACTCTGTGTCCAGTGCTGGACAATCGCCATCTACTTTTGGTATATATCCCCTGAATCCAGGACCGTCACTACAATGCTCAAACTTTGTTGAACAGTAAGAACCACTCTGACAAAGATTCGAGCAGTGTGGGTAATTGACACATGGAGTCTCACCACATTGACAAGCGCGTTCGTTTAATTCGAACGGGAGCTCATTCAAACACGGTTCGTGTTTATAACACGAGGAACCGTCACATATGAGACCTGTCGTGCTTGTGCATGTCTCCGAACCACATGTACAAGCACGCGAGTTTTCTGTATTATTATTACTGAATTCGCATTGAACCAATGGGTCACAGATACCGGCCGCGGGATCACATATAGCAGAACCTTTATGACAAAAGAGTCCATCCGAATCGCATGTACATGATTTTCCGTCGTTCGGAATCAATGGCTGTTGATGCGTACAATCGGGAATTGGCGTACACGTATTTTCAGACGCCTTGCAAAGATTTTTATCGCCGCAAATACTGGTTCCACACAGGCATTCGTTCATATTCGGCTGTTCCTCGTCGATATAATCACAGGCGCTGATAAGTGGACCGCTGACCGGTGGACTCCGCCACTCTGGACCCGCGGAACAGCCATAGTCACGATGGCAATACGGTTCCTTTCGATTGCATTCAATGTCACCACATTTGCAATTTACTTCATTTTCCCCCTCGCCATACAAATATTTGCATTCGGCCGCGAATGTACATTCAAAGTCGCTCGAACATTGAAAGCCAGATGACGGTACACAAACATTATCGCCACACTGACACGTATCGGAATACCAAGCTTCCTGTGTATTACATGTGAAGTGCGAACATTCTGATTTCGAATAGTCACACACCATCCCCGTAGAAGCATCTCTAGAACATTTATTGGAGCCACACCAACACTCGTCAGGATTCTCGACTGTTTTGTCTTGATGTTGACAAACTGGCGAACCAGAAAAGATACCATCGGATGAACATTCCGCCAAATCTCCGGAACAATATTGACCGGCATCACACAGGGCTGTTTTACAATAGCACGCCTCGTCATTTTGTTCGAGACCGTTTTGATGGTCGCACGGGGGCTCAGAAACGCATTTTTCTAGTCCGGTATAACAATACTCACCCGGCTGACACGTTTCTTGACTCGAACCACACCGACATTCGGCAGTAATCGGATCCTCAGAGGTATCGCATATATCGACTGATGAACATTCGCTTTTGGCGGAATTACAGTATTGGCCCGGCTGACAGTCAGCAATACCACACGCACATTCTGGCGTATTTTTCTCGGTGCCATCTGTTTTTTGGCACAGATCTTGAGAACAAAGGTTTTGATTGCGAGTATTGCAAACACACCTCCAATAACCTGCACCTGTACCCTCACGACACTGTTTTGGACTACTTACACTCGGATTCCACCAAACGCCCTGGACAAAATCAGTGCTACAACCCGATGCGAACGTATCCTGGTCAGCAGCACCGATCGACCCAAATCCATATCCTTTTTGTTCTGCCCAAATACGACATTCATTCTCTGACATGAGTGTGAGTCCATGGTCCGCGCAAGTATCAGAGGTTACGATCTCTGACACGGAGTTATGGCAATAGAGGCCGGCTCCAAGAACACATGTTTCAAGGTCATTACATCTACACCCCTCTGCATTCATACCTTCCTGACAGGCGGGCGGATATTCACAGGTAGGGTTCGCGCCATCGTGTCCAGAACATTTTTTACCTTTTTTACAGAAAGTAGAACCACAGATGCATGTTTGGCCATTGAGAATAATATCGTCGTTAGTACATGGCCCATACACGTTTGGGTTATCTGGCCATGCTATATCGGACAATTCTTCCCCAAATTTGTTCGATATTGAACACTGCGTTAGTTCTTGCATGCAGGATTCTTCTTTGGAACAGATAACCTTTTGTTCTGGATTGGCAGTTTTACATAGACATGTCTCGTTACCTGTGTTGCAACGCTCATTATTACTGGAAAACCAATCGTAAGGATAGTTTTCATTGTAGTATACTATCGAATCAACGACCGAACAGAACCGTGGTTTCGACGCGGCCCGACTATCTCCTTGCGGTATTTCTACAAAAGGGTAATCATAAATGGATGCAATTTCAGAACACTCATCTTTCGCCAAGTCTTGATAAACAGGTCCCTTGAAAGTGGGGGCGTTTTGCCCTGGCAGGCATCCCTGCCAATACGTCGTCGGTTGAATAATGGTCTCTTTTGCTTGTGAGGAGCATACGCATCTGTCGTTATTGCCATCGGCGGAACAAAATGGTTCATTTTCGCATGAAATTCCATTACAATATTGCCCGGTGAAACATAGCATATTACTTTCAAAAGTTCCACAACCACATTCGGAGACAGGATTTTTGCCAGACGTGTCAGTACACATTGGATAGTCTTTACACGTATCGCCATGACAATATTGACCATCGCGGCAAATATCGCTAAAACAAGCACATGCCGGCCCTGGTACCATTCCGTCTGTATTTTCGCACGGGATCTCAGCCGTACATTTCCCCACTTGGCGATTGCAATACTGGCCGACGGCACATGTTACAAACTCGCCATTTATTTCACAACTGCATGGGACTGTGGTTTTTTTCACATCTGTATCACACGTTGGCTTTGCGGTACATATAAGATGACCGTTGGCCGATGGGCCGCAATACGGTCTATTATCATCACAATTGGACGCATCAGATGTCGGGGCGCTTCCATCGGCCGCGCATCTGCAAAAAACAGTATTGGCAAATTGACCCCCTGTATGGTCACAATTATCCGGAAATTTACATTTTCCATCCGAACCACACAGTGCCTTGCCATTTATCGGGCAATATTCGGCATTATTCGCACTGCATTCGCATTCGTCCAGTGGCTGATTTTCCTGACATGGTGGTCTGTTTACTTCGGATGAACATGAACTTTCACTGTGTAAACAATATGGCTCATCAGCGCTGCAAATATTACCTCCACAGTAACATTTATTGTTATTCTTTTCGACATAATTAAATGAACATATGTCGATTTCTCCCACCCGATTTCGTTCGGTAGAACAAACTGCTTTGGTCTGTGAAAGGGCTGTTGGATCATAACAAAAGTCGTGAAGGGGAGGCACTGCCGAATCGTGATCACACCCGGGTGTTGGCTCACCGTTATCGCGTTGATGACATTTCAAACCTTCCTCGCATTGGTCATCATTATCGCAATCCCCTTCACAGAGAGAGAGTGGATAATGTGTTGGATTGCCCCCTTTATTCACCGATGGTATCTCCATGGGCGAATTATCTTCCGGGATATAACAATATTCTCCCGATTCGCATGTATTATCGCCACACAAACACTGTTCGTTCGGATCTTGTCCTTTGGTATTGGCGCACGGTGGTCCTTTCGCGCATCTATTTTCAGAGGCCGAACAAAAAAAGCCGGTCGTATCTGTGCACATGGCCTGGCCACACAAACAATCTATTTCACTGTTTTCGATTTGGCCGTCAATATGATTACAAGCCCTTTCTTGTGTACATTGTTCAAATTCACAGAAACGGGCACCGGCGCGACATACATTTTCTGCGCATTGGCAGCCTTCGGGTTCGGGTTCCACTGCGCAAAGTCGGCGCGTTTTATGATGTTCATAATTGGAAATGGAAATGTCGTTGTAATATGCTTTATTATCCACCAATAAACAGCCATCATTGTAAGATCCGAGGCTAAAAATATTTCCATAAGTGTACGTCTCGTCTGGGTTCACAGTCAGTTTTTTACAGATACAATGGTATCCATTTGCTCCACATTCTTGTTCACCGATGTTGTTAAACTGAGGATTGTTAAACTGAGGATTGTTAAACTGAGGAGCTGAACCTGTACCCCAACTGGGGTTAAATAAGCAACCGGGTGGCGATCCAGCGTCATCGACAATCCCGGCCGTTTTGAGGTCCTTCGACTTTCCGAGCTCGAAGGCGGCCAACGTACATTCTTCATGGTCTGTAATGATTGTTCCGCCGCCGTCTTCGCAAGTACCGGTCTCTCGAAGACTGTATTCTACGATCATTATTTCGGTCTGTTCTGCGAATTTCGCACAATCTTTTGCGCTACTTATCTCTTCATACCCCTGCGGACATTCTTCGCTCGGTTCAATCTGTACTGTCGTGGCATCAGTGCATGATGGATTCCATACATTTGAACAAATTCCATATTCTCTATTACAGAATGCTTTTTGTTCAGGAGGGAGGCAGTAATCGCGGTTCCTGCATGCGTCGTACGTGCGGTCCTCTCCGCATACGAGCTCGTCGTACTGGTTATCGTACCAAAGTATCCAAGGGTTTGTAACTTTATCGAAGTTTTTATAATATGGTTCGAAAACACATCCCTTAACTTCGCCAAAGTACTCGCTGACATATTTGACGGCGAAATCTAACCCATTATCCATTGCAAATTTCTCGCAATCATCTTTTGTTTGAGGAAGCTTTTTACAATTTTCTTGCATACATAAGTGTCCTTTACACACAGACTCTTCTCCACAAACTGCAGTTGAGTTTGCGTTCGGGTTCCAGAGACCATGTACTCCATAGTTGCCATTTATAATAAGGCCAGCCAATGAACACCCGGGCGGATACTTAGCCATTCTGTCCGCCTCGTAATCCAGACCGTAATCTTTGCCCAAAATTCCTAAAAATAGAATACCAGCGGTCGTGCTAGCTGTTTTACATTCTTCTATTGTCATCGGTTGATTTTTACACGTTGCGCCAATCGCTCTTATTGCGGATCTGCATGTATCTTTTCCACATGCGCACTCATCCGGGTTGTAATGATTACCTTCGCCAAAACCACAGGGCGGTTCGCGTTGTTTTGTGTTATAACATTTTCCGTCTATATCACAAAATGCTTTTTCTTCGGGGCGTTTGCATACATGTCGTGAACAATCGCCCACACAATCTATATCCGCTATGTCTCTGATCATACAAAGAGGTCGATGGCGACCTCCAGTTGACGTTGTTAAAGCATTCCAAAAATAGCCGTAGTGGCCGTGATAAGAACAGCCGCCCTGAAAATCTGTCCTGCCTGCTTCATAACGAGCGCCATTTGGATTCCTCGGTTCGCCATTTGCCTTAATATTTTCAGGGTCTTCGATTGCATATTTGTCACATTCGTCTTTTGTTAAATGAACGTATTCGCCAAGGGCACCTTTTCCACAATGTTGATTGGTACTAAATTTCGTTATAGTATCCTCGATTTCAAATGTATTGTAAGCCATCCTATTCAAATCATAATCCATAATACAACCAAGTGCATGTCCCGGATTCGCAATAACTTCAAAAAGTATGCCGTTACCGTTGGCTTTTTCCTCGCAGGCGGTAAGCGAAGACACTGACGTCAAATTGCCGTCATATGGGCAAGTATCAGCGCAAACATGGCCGAGACATAAAAAAGAATCCACACATTTAACGGTCGAGCCCCCACTATTTACAGAAGGATTGAAAACGACCTTTTGATTGACCAACAAAACACATCCTGGTGGTATAGAAGGTTCTGATTGTCTTAATTCTCCTCCCCATTTCAGCCCATGACTACGGGAAGTTGCCTCACATACCTCCTTTTCTGTTGGGATCCTTTCACACTGTTCAATATCCATTGTCAATGCCGATTCACAAATATCCTCAATATCACCACTATGACACAAACACTGATTTTTTGCAAATGGATAGACCACGTTCGGATTGTATAACGCACCTTGGTTATTCTCGCAATCATATGCAGCTTGACACATACCTCCATCATTTGTAATTTTACAAAATGGCTCGATCTCGTTTGTGGACACCTCGCTTTTCTTACATATGTGAGAATTGCATCTAAACGAGTCTTTGCATGTTCGGGTATTGCTCTCGTCATACCATACAACAACATAGTTATTCAAAGAATCGATTGTGGGGAAGATCAGGCCAACACAACCCGACGGCATGAAATCTTTACCATTCTCCTCGAAACGCTCAGTATTAGCCCAATAACTGGTTTTTCCTTGGAAATATTGACGGGCGCGTTCACATTCTTCGGCGGTAGTGATTCGGTCTTCTGCGGGACACGGGTCAATAGACTCGTAATACAAACTGTTACATATCTCCGTCGAATGACCACATGTACACTGACTATGTGAGAGTCCAATACCAGTGGGACACTCACCAATTAATTTACAAGTTCCGTCGGGGAGACAGAATTGACCAGCTTCGCAAATGTTATCGCCACAATGACACCGTAACTTCGCTTCTTGGTTTATTTCACACTTATTTGCCCATATATCATTTCTCTCGTGAAAAAAACCCTTAGAAATGCACAATGATTCTTTTTCGACACAATAATTTCCAAGCATTTTATTGATGGTGGTACTTGTGCAGATCTCCGAACAATCGCCAAAAGCACAATTCGCGATGTCGTCACCCCCCTTCGTATTAAAAACTGTGCTTACATCCGCTTCCGAGGTAAATGGGTGCGGCCTCAGAATATTACAACCGGACGGCAATAAGCTCTCTGACCTTTCTGCGTGTCCGCCCTGTATACTTTTAGAAAATTTCCAACAACCCTGCCCACCATCAGATTCCAGACATCCGGCATCCGCACTAACAAATGATTTACATATGCATGGATATGCATCAGAACAAATAACGGCGGAAGATTGTTCGATATTAAAAACGACGCGGGTCATATCGTTTTTACTTTGAATACATCCATATGGAGAACTTGTTTGATTCAGGGTACCACCAAATGTCAACGAATTGATCGTTGCATACTGTTTACATTCTTCCTCTGTTGTCATGACTTCGCCATACTCGGAACAACTCGACGCGCGCGAGGCAAACTCCCAAACAGGCGATTTTGGCATGGCACAAGCATAATTACCACATTGGCAATCCTCCTCATTGGGGAAAAGACCGTTCGTATATTTACATGCTGGCAAACAAACCGGAGTCACACCGTCGTAACAATACTCGCCCGCCTGACATGTAATGGCGCTAGCGCCCGTCCCGCATATACATGGACTTGCATTTTCTTCAGATGGGGCTCGACATTGAGGTTGGTCAGCGCAAACAGGACCACTATCATTGTCATGACAATACTCGCCCGCCTGACATGTAATCGAGTTCCACAGGTTATAGATAGTTATTGTATTGGTACCACATGAACATGGACTTGCATTTTGTTCAGATGAAACGCGGCAACTCAGAATAACAGGCCTCAAACTATATTGGCAGATACATTGTTTATCGCTACTACAGTCCGTTTGACTATCGGGATAGTTAAATTCCCACCCGAGGTCAGCAGACCATTGGCAGCCGGGGGGTAAGAAGAACCATTCGGCTGCGGGGTCAAATAATTCAGTAATATCGCTAAATCTATTTATTGCCACTGGTTGTTCAGCAATCGCTTGACACATTTCGGGACTAGTTACGGTATCGGGGCCGCATGTGCCCGTTTCCTTTGTATAAAAAGACCAAGATTGATCTTGTGATTTGCAAACAGGACCATACTCATTGTTGTCGTAGCAGTATTCGTTCACCCCACATGTAATCGCGCTAGCGCCCGTCCCGCATGTACACTGAATGGTATTTTCTTGGATGTCGCCGAGACAATTACTCAGTTCAACTCGAACAACAGATTTTGAACTATCTTGGCAAATACATACGTTATCGCTACTACAGACCGTTGGACTATCGGGATAGTTAAGTCGCCACCCGTAGCCAACAGAATATAGGCATCCAGGAGGTATAGTGTCATCGGTGCGCTGGATCTGAAGGTTGTTCATAAAACTGCTAAATCTATTCATTGTCCCCGGCTCATTAGCAATCGCTTGACACATTTCGAGACTAGTTACGGTATCATCGCCGCATGTGCCCGTTTGCTTTGTATAAAAAGGCAGAGATTGAGGGGCTGAACCGCACTCCGGACCACTATCATAGTCAAAACAATAGTCGTCCGGTTGACATGTAATGGCGTTTGGGCCTTTCGTCCCGCATGTACACGGGATGATATTTTTTTGGTTGTCGTCGAGACAATAGTCCACAGCAACAGGCCTCAATCTATCTTGGCAAATACATTTGTAAAAGTAATTACAGTCTGAAATGGTTTCGGGTTTGTTAAAATCCCACCCGAAGTCATCAGACCATTGGCATCCAGGGGGCAACCAATCATCGTCGGAACCCGTCTCCAAGTAGGCAGTATAATCGCTAAATCTGCTTATTGCCTCTGGACGATTAGCAATCGCTTGACACATTTCGAGACTAGTTATGGCATCAGCGCCGCATGTGCCCGATTCTTTTATATAAAAGGAAACACCGCCGCAAACCGGGCCATTTTCAGAGTCTAGACAATACTCGCCCGCCTGACATGTAATCGTGTTTGGGCCTTTCGTACCACATGTACATGGATCATCATTTGGTTCAGATGATCCAAGACAATAGTTCGGAACAATAGTGTTAGAACTATCTTGGCAGATACATGCGTTATCGCTACTACAGGTTTCCGTGCTAGTCAGTTGGTTAATTTGCCACCCGAACATAGGAGAATATTGGCATCCGGGAGGTTTGTTATCATAAGCCCAGATGCGATTAAGGTTGGTTGCAAAATCGCTAAATCTGCTTATTGCCACTGGCTGATCAGCAATCAATTGACACATTTCGAGACTAGTTACGTTATCGGCGCCGCATGTGCCCGTTTCCTTTGTATAAAAAGACCATGATTGATCTTGTGATTTACAAACAGGACCATTTTCAGAGTCGAGACAACTATCATTCGCCTCACATGTAATGCCGTTTGGGCCACCACATATACACGAGTTTACATTTTGTTCAGATGGGCCGAGACATTGATTATTCAAACCAACAGGCGCCGAACTATCTTGGCAGATACATGCGTTATCGCTACTACAGGTTCCCGTGCTAGTTAGTTTGTTAAATTGCCACCCGTAGGCAGCAGAATATTGGCATCCTGGAGGTTGGTTATCATAATTCCAAATGCGGTGATTGTTGTCCGAAAAATCGCTAAACATGCTTATTGCCTCTGGCTGATCAGCAATCGCTTGACACATTTCGAGACTAGTTACGGTATCATCGCCGCATGTGCCCCATTCCTTTTTATAAAAAGACCATGATTGATCTTGTGATTTACAGATCGGACCATTTTCAGAGTCGAGACAATACTCGCCCGCCTGACATGTAATCGCGCTATCGCCCGTACCACATGTACACGGACTTGCATTTGGTTCAGATGAGCCGAGACAATACTTCCGAACAACAGGCGCCGAACTATCTTGGCAAATACATTGGTGTTCGCTACTACAGGCTATTGTACTATCGGGATAGTTAAGTCGCCACCCATAGACAGCTCTGTATTGGCATCCAGGAGGCATGCCGGGATCCCTCCGCCCATCCTGAAGGTTTTTCGTCAAATCGCTAAATCTTCTTATTGCCTCTGGCTGTCCAGCAATCGCTTGACACATTCCGAGACTATTTACGGTATCGAGGCCGCATGTGCCCGTTTCCTTTTTATAAAAAGACCATGATTGATCTTGTGATTTACAAACAGGACCATTTTCAGAGTCGAGACAATACTCGCCCGCCTGACATGTAATCGTGTTTGGGCCTTTCGTACCACATGTACACGAGTTTAAATTTTGTTCAGTTATGGCGAGACAATACTTCGGAACAACAGATTTTGAACTATCTTGGCAAATACATACGTTATCGCTACTACAGCCCGTTGTACTGTCGGGAAAGTTAAATTGCCACCCGTAGGTATCAGACCATTGGCATCCGGGGGCCATATCGGGTTTTTCATACGCGAACCGAAGGTTGTACACATAATCGTCAAATCTATTCGTTGTCCCCTGCTCATTAGCAATCGCTTGACACATTTCGAGACTAGTTACGGTATCGGCGCCGCATGTGCCCCATTCCTTTTTATAAAAAGACCATGATTGATCTTGTGATTTACAAACAGGACCATTTTCAGAGTCGAGACAATATTCGTTCACCCCACATGTAATCGCGCTATCGCCCGTACCACATGTACACGAGTTTGCATTTTGTTCAGATGAGCCGAGACATTGAGGTTGGTCAGCGCAAACAGGACCACTTTCATTGTCATAACAATACTTTTGCGCATCACATGTAATGGGGGTTATGCCTTTCGTACCACATGTACACGAGTTTGCATTTTGTTCAGATGAGCCGAGACAATTCCGAACAACAGGCGCCAAACTATCTTGGCAGATACATGCGTTATCACTACTACAGGTTTCCGTGCTAGTTAGTTTGTTAAATTGCCACCCGAAGTTAGCAGACCATTGGCAGCCGTCGGGGTGGGTAGGGAGCCATCGCGGGAACCGAAGGTACCACATATAATCGTCAAATCTATTCGTTGTCCCCGGCTCATTAGCAATCGCTTGATTAGCAATCGCTTGACACATTTCGAAACTAGTTACGGTATCATCGCCGCATGTGCCCGTTTCCTTTGTATAAAAAGACCAAGATTGATCTTGTGATTTGCAAACAGGACCATACTCATTGTTGTCGTAGCAGTATTCGTTCACCCCACATGTAATCGCGCTATCGCCCGTACCACATGTACACGCGTTTGCATTTTGTTCAGATGGGGCGAGACATTGAGGTTGGTCAGCGCAAACAGGACCACTTTCAGAGTCGAGACAGTACTTTTGCGCATCACATGTAATGGGGGTTATGCCTTTCGTACCACATGTACACGAGTTTGCATTTTGTTCAGATGGGGCGAGACAATACTTCCGAACAACAGGCGCCGAACTATCTTGACAGATACATTTGAAATTTGTGGAACAATCTGAAGGGGGATCGTAAAAGTTAAATTCCCACCCATAATTGTCGGAATTTTGACAGCCATCAGGCTGTCCACTGTGTTGGGATTTTGGTGCTACAGTATTATCATTTCTCAACCCGACAATGGACTGTTCAGAAAAAAATTGGCACATATCTAGGTTATCTTCGGCGATGATCTCATCGCCACAAGTGTTTTCTTCTTTTATGTAATAAGACCAGGTTGACGGATATTCTCGACAAAAACCCGGGGCGCTAGGTAGGGCAAGACAATATCTGCCATTCGCGTCATTGCAGATTGTATCTCCTCCATTACAGGAACAGTCGGCGGTATTCTGGGTTATTCCGTCGGTTATCAGACATATGGGGTCGAAGGTGCATTTTCCCGAGCTGCAATATCTGCCTTTCGCGGTATTGCAGGTCTCTCCTCCATTACATGAGCAGTCGGCGGCGGTATTCTGGGTTATTCCGTCGGTCTCTGAACATAAATTGATTATGGGGTTTGAACTATTATGACAGATACATTTGAATGTGGAAGAACAGGCAGAGTTATCATAGAAGTTAATTTCCCACGCCCAGTCTTCGGAATTTTGACAGCCATCCGGCTGACCTGAATAACCACGGTCCTTTATGTCATATTCAATTTTATTGTTTGCCCAGGGCAAACCCTGTTCAGAAAAATATTGGCACATCTCTGTGTTATTGATGATATTATTGCCACAAGTGCGCCCATCATTTTCTATATAATAAGACCAGGCGACTGGATGAATATGACAAGATCCCTGGGTGCTAGGGAGGGCAAGACAATATCTACCATTCGCGTCATTGCATGTATCTCCTCCATTACAGGAACAGTCGGCGACGGAATTCTCGGTTATTCCGTCGGCGTTATCACATGATGCCGCGCCGGAAATGTCTAAAAAAAAAGAAAAAACGATTAGACAAAAAAACGTAATGACCATTCTTCTTCCAAACTTTTGACCTAAATACTGTCATTTCAGAATCATTTCCGAATATTCGTTAAGTATTTAGTAAATGACTAAATAATATTAAGTCATTATACCAAGTTTACATCATGAAACAAGGTTGGAAGAAGAATCTCACGATCTATGTTCGCATTAAAAAGAGATACCGTCGTGGCAAATTAAAATCCAAAAAAGGAGCGAAATGGGATTTCCTGGCCGACGGATACCGCAAAACCATTCGAGTCTGTCCCATTAAAGACTTGTGGCACTATCGCCTCGCAGTAGAACACCAAGAATGGACCCAAAAATTGAAGGTTTTATTTTTAGATGACAAACCTTTCAAACTTCAGCGCGAACGATACGGTGCATGGCGGGGCGCAAAAACTGGGCGCACAAAGCCGCGCGCATTGAGGGTATGGCAAATTACGGGGACTTCGGACGTCATCGTCGGCCATCTAGGTCGATATACGCTCGCAGTTTCCGACGGACAGAAACTTATTCCTTTCAAAAAAATGCCTCTACCGACCGACTCTTTTTTCTTGGGAAGGGGACCTCTGAATCCGCGCCAGTTTAAAACTTTAAAGACCGTTTGCAGACATCCTCGGCCAAAAATGGTAACGCTTGTACGCGCGCCACAGTTATACAAGATACCTACAAGAGATGAATTAGGAGATAAACACAAATATTAAATTTAATATGATTTCTATGTACAATTATTTTTAAACTATTCTTTGAATGAATCAGACTTCCAAATCACAATGCCTACCCCCAATACAGACAGAAGCCATGCCGCCTGGACACCTACAGAATATATTTGAGCATTCTCTTTCAGAATAAACAAAGTAAGCTCGCCAATGCCATAGAAATCGATACCTTCGATCACAATGCCCGTTAAAAAGGCGTTGACTATAATGTCAAGAAGAGATGTGAAATCGGAAAACCAACAACTAAAGAAGCCTGCAAACAATGCATGATGGACATGCACATATTTATGATCTTTCAACAACGTTACCCATAGAATGAACCATGTTACAACGACGCCCATCCACGGAAACCATTGTTTTTGGCATGACCGCCGTTTTTTGGCGCGAATACCCTGCCAAATCACCAGCACGGCTATCAGGGCTGCGAGGCCCGCCACAATGAGTTTGCCTTCTGGCGGGAGACGAAGCCAAAATCCCGGAGTAAGCGCAAAGCCCTGCAAAGGACCATACTCACCCGCAAGTCCAAAGATGATAGCACCAGTATGACAAGTCAATGTATACAATATTTTGTCACGTTTATTCTTCAACTCGATGGCTTGTAGTTGATGGAGGCCCAGAACGAGTAGTATACTGTACAATGCGTTGTATGTGATATTGAATTGTGTGATCGGGTCATGTGATTTTGGATCAATGAGGGATGATTGTTGTAAACATTGCGAGGCAAAATATACAGAAAAGGCGTTGAATATTAAAAAATAATACATTCGTATAACTATACAATGTTTAAATAGAGTCAAAAGTCAGAGTCATGAAGCCCGAATGATTTGTCGTTCCGACGACCAAAATTTTGGCCATTGAACACTAAAATTTTGGCGAATGAGTTACCAAAATTTTGGCGAATGACCAATTTTTTGGCGAATGAGTTACCAATTTTTTGGTCCTATGAGATTACCAATTTTTTGGCCATTGAGTGACCAAAATTTTGGTCATTGAGTTACCAATTTTTTGGCCATTGAGTTACCAATTTTTTGGTAATCTCTGACCAATTTTTAGTGTTCAATGGCCAAAATTTTGGTCCGAATGAATGACCAATGTTGCCGGCGAATGAGTTACCAAAATTTTGGCGAATGAATGACCAATTTTTTGGTCCGAATGACCAATTTTTTGGTAATCTCTGACCAATATTTTGGCGAATGAGTTACCAAAATTTTGGTCATTGAGTTACCAAAATTTTGGCGAATGAATGACCAATGTTGCCGGCCATTGAGTTACCAAAATTTTAGTCCTCTTCATCCGAATCTGAAAGAATGCGTTTTCTCCCAGAACTTTTGGACCCCTTTGATAATAAATTTGCCAAATCATCGTCTTCATCCGAATCTGAAAGTGCATCATCCTCGGCCGAACGTCTTTTCTTCATAGATAATTCACGTCTATATCTCTCGCTTTCATCCTCAGATTCCGACGAATAGGAACCGTCCGATTGTACTTCCTCCTCCCTGAACAATGCTTCCAGTTGTTCATGTGTTAGATATCCCGATACGTCTCTCAAGCCATATTCTCTGCCCTTCGCTGTTAAGGAGGCCGCGGCGGAACTCTCTTCTTTTTCTTCTTGTCCTGTTTTGACGGGGCCGGTTTCGTCCACTACAGAGTCATCGAACATTTCCCGGTCTTCGGCCGTTTCTACTAAAGAATAGGGCCGTGTCAAGGCGGTCCAAATGGTGGCCGATTCATTGCCAGTGATTTCTGGTAACGACGCCGAAGTTATCCTTGGAGCATAATAATGTATGTACAAATAAATAAACTTGTTAAAGCCGACACCACGCCCAAACATCACTGGATTATGCCTCCAATAACTTAACAAAGCTCCATGGGCAGAATCGTTTTCATAACCATTTTCTAACAAATATCTGTGCAAAATTCCATCATCTCCACGCAATGAATACGCTTCCAATAGTTCGGAAGGCATGCGTCGGACGCCGTGTTCATGTCTCAAATGTTGTTTAAGTCCGGTTTTGCTTGTACTGAGGGAACCCACTAATTGCCTGAAGCCATCTATATTCTGTCTTGATTGGGAAAGAATATAATCAATGATGCGCTGTATAGGATCTGTTCTTTTGCGGAGTGATGTGATTTCCGCAGAATCTCCGAATTGATCAGGCGAACAAGTCATATGTGACCAACAGATTGGGCAGATCCACAACTGTGAGGCGTTCATATGTGCCCTTGCCCACGTAACCAATCGTTGATTATTGGACACGCGCTCTTGAACGCGATCCTGGCCAATCGGATTGGCGGATTGCTTTTGAATCGGTATGTTAAAAGCTTTGGATACCTTTTGAGCGTCTGAAACGTCCATCGGTATGCGAAAATGGGGTGGCTGCAATAAAAGTCCTTGTGGAGAACGGCATCTATCCAGAGTCGAAGCGTTGTAACAACATTTGAGATTATGATCGGGTGCAATGTACTCAACGTGTTTCTGTTCCAAAGGTTCTAGAGTAATCGAGTCGTTCCTATCCGGAGAAGAAAACTTGTCACCATCTTTGCATTGATTGCAGTCCAACTGATGTTCATCGGTGGCTCCTATACAAGAGTGAATTTGTGCTTTGGATTTAGTTTTCTTTTTGGGCGGTTCTGCAGGAGCAAACAAACGATACATATTTATAAAAAAAAATCAAAGTTTATAGTTGTAATTTGTGAATATTATCTGCGACGAGGGTGACCTGTTGTCCGGATATAATCCTCTTCAGAACGCTGACGACGAAGACGAGGAGGAGGACTGGTGGCATGTCGTCGAATTAATTCACCGGCTCCAAGCACAACCGCGCCAGATAATATAGACTTTTGCATGTCAGACATTCCTTCTTTCTTTTTTTGACGCCGTTCCCTTTTACGCCGATGTTTAGCTTTCTTTTTGTTTGATGTCGTTTTGTGCTTTGCATTTTTATTTTTTGATCTTCCAGAGGCATGTCTTCGCATTCTAGGTGGGCCATCGCCCGAATTATTAGTACAAGATCCAAGGGCTTCTTCTTTTGCTTCCGTCAGAGTAACAAAGTCTTCTTCGTTGCCATCTTTGTCAGGATGATGCCTTAAAGCCAAATCGCGGTATTTTGTCTTTATTCGTTTGCAATTCTTTAACCTTTTCAACGAACGCACGTCTTTATGTATATTGTGGGCTCCCGCGCTTGCTGCGAGACCGCCGGCAATTAATGTAGATAAATGTTTGCCTTCGGCTGTGACAAATTGTGAATACATATTTGTTAAAAAAGATCAAGACTAATTTATACTAAGGAATGACCGAAATCATCACACACTAATGTTCTTTTAGATCGTTCACTTTTTAGTTTTTATGCGTCCTTCGGCGTTCACAGAGACACAGAATTCGTATCCTCCGTGGAACCACAGTCTTTTTACATCGTCGGAGGCGGGATGGTACCAATATTCGAATTTGTTGACATTCCATGAAGATGGGTTGAAAACATTAGTAGATCTGGCAATTCCCTTTGAGGCAAACCAGTCGTTGATTTCTTTTTCCTCCTTTCTAGACAGTTCAGGGACCGTACAGCCACCCGGGCATGTTTTTCCTAGCCGCATGCGATAATAAGAACCTTTTTGGACATCGTTGATAAGGATCCAGCGCTGTGTTTTGACAAGATAAGAATACACCATCGTCAACCAACGACCAAAATTTTAGTGACGACAATGACCAAAATTTTAGTGACGACAATGACCAAAATTTTAGTGACGACAATGACAATGACCAAAATTTTAGTATGGCCAAAATTTTAGTAATCGTGGCCAAAATTTTAGTGACTATTTAAGTTCCATGAGGTTTCCCAATGGATTTCTGCTGTTGTTCGAATACGCGAGAAAAGAACCCGAAACGGCGAAAAATAAAAGATCATAGTGTTCAGCCCGTGACAATAGCACGTCCGGAACTATTAAAATGTGCCGAAAAGTCTTGTGAAGCCGTTATTGTCAAAGAAAAACTCGGGGAATGGCGCGCGGCGATTTGTGGCAGATACATCTTCAGGTTTTGCTCTGATGAATGCTGGACAGTTTGGCTGAAAGACGTTACGCCAAATCAGTCCATCATTCAGTTTGGTTCGCCAAATACACCAGCAATTGAACCCCACGAACGTTTGAATGATATCCCACTACTCAATATATAAAAGACACAATAATGAATTGAAATGTACATAATTAATCTTCTATATTTTTAATATCATCTGTTCTTGTTTTCATATATTCAAAGAATGTCCAAAAGTCCAAGTGTTCACCCCCTCCTGGCGATACCGCCTTCATAAATGCATCGGCTTTGCCCGATTCATCTAATGATTCATACCACGCTATCTTATTTTCTATGCGTCGAACGTCTGCGTCGTGTATTCTTTGTTCGTTTTGGCGTCTTGCGTCTGATTCTTGTTTTATTTTAGCGATTGCGGACGTCTCATCAATCAATATAGCGTTGTTAGCTACCTTCAGTGAAAGTGCTTTGGATTCGAACGTGTTTGTCATCCTTTGAATGGCGTTTTCTACATGTAAATTGGCAATATCTTCGATTTCATCTGACGATACTCCGAAATTCGAATCTTTGTCCAATTTGTCAAAGAGTTTAGTGATTTTTTTGAATTTTTTGGCGTCAAATCCGGGAGGACATTTTAGAATTGGAACTTTGGAGGGTTGACTTCCCATGTAATTTAATGGAGCACCCCTTTATACTTTGCATGAGTTAGTATAAGAGTCGGCTCTTTTTAGATGGAATGCAAGCGGTTGCCACGTATATGGCTGTATCGTTTAGCGGGCCTATTTTCAGTAAGATGGGCATTGTCGGCAAAGATCTGCATAAAAAGGATTCGAGTGAGATACCAGAAGCGATGGGCCTTGTCGCGGGCCTGGTTTTGTTAGCGTTTTTGCCGCGAGATTCGACATTATTTTTAACACTTGTGGGTCTATGGATCGGGGCACTGGACGATATTCTAGATATACGATGGAGATATAAACTATTGTTCTCGGCGCTGGCCTACCTTTTCCTAATGGCGGAGAAGAATACGTCTGTAAATTTATTTGGGCATTTGATAGACTTGCATCTTTTCTATCATGTATATATGATTTTATGGTGTATATGGTGTGGAAATGCTATCAATATATATGCGGGAATAAACGGTATAGAAGTTGGACAAACGCTTGTCATTGCGGTCGGTCTGCTTTTTTTTACGGAAGCAACGGACGCGTTAATCAGTTATATTTTTGTTGCCGGTGCTCTGTTGATCCATAATTGGTATCCTGCCTCTGTTTTTGTGGGCGATTCGTGGTGTTATCTTAGTGGTATGTTTTTTGTCGCGGTTGCCCGTCATGAAACAGAACAACTTGCGATTATAATGTGGCCACAGGTTTTGAATACTTTGATCTCTATTCCCGAATTGACTGGTTATAAGGAGTGTCCTCGACATAGAATGCCGAAATATGATTCTAAGACCGATACTTTATATCATTCGGGAAAGGGTACACTGATAAATATTATTCTTTGGGCACTCGGCCCCATGCATGAAAAAAAGTTATGTCAACTATTATTGGCGATGCAAGTTTCAGGCATCGGTCTAGCTTTTTTAATTTGAGAAAATAACGTCAAGGGTTATTTAAGGACTTGGACTCGTTTTAATGTTATTCGATCGGTTTGTATTTGTATTGTATGTACTATTCTGTTACAACTGGTTTTTATTAGGATATATTTATAATATTTGGCCGGCGATCTTTCCGATGATCGCAATGATCATGTCCTTGACAACTGTATCCGTAGTGTCTATGCTCCAATTACAGACAATTATCCGAGAAAACCCCTTCAAACAGCACGAAAAATGGGCAACGTTGACCTGGGCAACAGTACATATTATACTTTCTAGTCTGATCATTGCAGATAGTTTCGAGGCGGCCAATATTTTGGTCATTGGTCTCATGATTGGCCTCTTATTGACGGGAGTGATCGTGGTCGTCGGAACGTGCGCCTGTTATGTCATCATGCTCAACGGAAAGGAATGGTACGCTCATGTGCATATGACATGTATTAGTTTTTGGGTGATGGCACAATTCTGGTCGATACGTCTGCCTTCGGATCAATTAAATTACTTGGGAACAGCGCCAATCATTATGATGGCCATCCTTCGGATTGTGTCCACAATTGAAGATGGCATTGATGGTCGTTTTTGTGCCGAAATAGTGGCGTGGACAACCTGTATTGCTTTACATATCATTGGCGACCAAGGGGGACTGCAAAAAGAAACGTTCTTCTGGGGAACTTGCATCACAGTCACTGTGCTAATATTGTTGAACAAACATGTCAAAGCCATTGCGTTTATGTTTGCATTGCCATTTGTCACTCTTGCCTTGCTCCTATATTTCTTGCTGACGCGGGAACGAGGCCAGTCTTTCCGTTGCATGTTGGACAATGCCAGAAGAGCGTATGATGATTATACGAAAGAGCCGGATTTATTACCGTTAGATGTCGAGTTTGGTTCTGAAGATTTCGACGAAAAATTATAAACTATAAAGTCATTGTTTTGTCTTTAAAAATGTTAGAATCCGAACCGGATCGTTGTTATGTTTGTCTTGAAGAATGCGAGACGAAATCGCCCTGTGAATGTCAGATGCCCGTCCATGAGCGTTGTTTATCAGAGGCACATCATGTATCACAACGAAAAAATTGTAGTATTTGTCATTCAGCCATACAAGTGAAGAATTTAGATCTTTTCCCAATTCCATCAACTGTCTTCAGAAGACATCCCGAAAATCAAATAACGGGAACCGTAATAGGAGTCGCATGCTATCTGATTTTCATTTATTTGGTTTTTGGATGGGTCGGTAAATTAATTGCATATGGGCTTGGGTTCCAAATGGATCCAGAATGGGGGGCCTTCTGGACACTAGAACATTTTGTGGCATTTGTTGGTTCTTTTGTGTTCTTCACCTGTATATACAATAGTCTAAGACGTATTAATTAAAAAATATGTACATATTATTTATTATTTTCATTGTATTTGTATAGAGGTTGTGCGGCCATTGCTGGAAATGTTTCTACGTCTGTGACAGTCATTTTGAATCGTTGTAAAAGTTGTATATCACATTCAGACGAGTTGTTGAATCGTTTTGCATCCTTTTTGGCGGCTTGCACCGGATCAATGTTAGAATCGCTGTAAAAATTTCTGATGCCGGTCGATTTCAAAAGTCCATACCATGTAGAACACGAATAACGATAAGAATATACGTCCATGTCCTTTAAAAAATTCCACATTTATATACGCTACTTTTTTCTCCGTTTGGCCGCCTCATTCGCGATAAGCGATGACCTCCCTCGTTTGTTTTGTACACGAATGTGGTTTTGATACATGGAAGTGTCTCTAAATTGACCGGGCTCGTGTGAAATAAAGTAACAAGTTCTTTCGGGGTCCTCTTCACACCAATCTCTCAAGGTTTCTTGTATGGCAGAGATCCCAGGCTGGTCCATAGATGTGCAAGCTTCATCCATGATAAGCAACGGCCATTGGTCTGCTTTCATAGATTTCCATGCTAAAAAGGATGCTATCTGAACTCTGCGCCATTGTCCTCCCGACATAACGCCCGAAAGGCCTGGAGCAATGACTTTCCTGACAAGTCTTTCTTTGGAATCGAATCCGGCATGTAAATGACAATCATCGCCAAAAAACTTTTGAAGCCAGTGCGACGTTTTGGCGGCCAATTTTTTAATAGTGTGTTCCATAACATATGTCTGAATACCTTTGGAGCCTGTCCACTGAATGATCTGTTTCATATGTTGTTGTTGCAGCCTAGACTTACATGCGTAAAGCTCTGCCACCCTTTTTTTCCTCAAAGTCTCGACAACTTCTTGGTCGGATGTATTATATGGCGAAACTTCGGCGACAAGACCTTCGCGCACTCGAGAAAGCGCCTGCAAAGCTCTTTCGAGATCATGCCTTTGAACCGTTTTGCGTTTATAGTCGTGGAAAATCTGATATTCGCGCTCATACACTGTTTTTAATTCAGATACATGGTTCTCGAGTTCATATACTTCTGATTTGGCTAATGTTTGATTGATTTCGCCGATAGTACCGATCTTTTTTTGCGCGATGGACCACAATTCATACTCTTTATGAGCTTTCTTTTGTGCTTGTAGATTTTTGGCAGCTTCTTGCCAATCTGAAGACGCTTTTGCATGGTTCACGCGCGATGCTTCTGTATTTTCATGCAATGACCGAAGATGAATATCATGCGAATCATCTTTTTGAAATGGGCGTTTGCATGCAGAACATATCGCATTCTTTTTAAATGTTTCTAATGTTTGACGAGCAGCCGATAATTGTGCCCGTCTGGCGGCCAAAGTGGCCTTACACTGCTCTTCACGAACTTTAAAGCGTTCCAGCTGTACCGGCGGGGGAGCAGGGCTCAATTCTTTCCAATTTTTTGGCAATGCCTCTATGATGGTGTCGCGGCGTGTTTCCAGACGGATTTTGGCCGTGCGCGCTGCATTAAGATTTCGCTCATACGATTGAAGGACTGTTTTTTGGGGTTCGACCGGCTCTAGTTCTGGCACAATAACTCTAGCGAACGATGTTCGAATATTCGAGACGTCTTGACGATTTTGTTCCAATCTTTCTGTGAATTTTCTCTGCCATTCGACGTCCATTCTCAGCGCACGCGCATGTCTTTCAGCGGCCTTGCAATAATTTTCTTCGGCTGTTCTTGTATCTATCTCTATGCGTTTTAATTCGTCCACTATCTCTTTAGCAGTTTCTTTCGCCCATTTGTGCAAATTATTCCACATCTCCATGTTCGATAATGCCTGTATTTCCAATTTTGCCTGCGAATCCGAGGCATCGCAGAAGCGATTCACGTGCTGCTGTGACCAACAACAATTTCTCAAGATCCAACTCAACAATTCAGAAGCGGACATTCCAATGCCAATGATCTCCTCGGAAATGGCACGCTGAGTCGCGGAGATCGTAGACCTAGTGCGGTCTACATGGTCAATCTCCAACTGTAAGGTATGCTTTCGTGGATTTGCCGCCAATGTCCGTGTAATTTTGAACGGTTTTTGTTCGGTATTGCCCGTCAATGTGATACAAGCGGGTCCTTCGCCGTTATGAAGTACAGAAAACCCATTCTCAAAAGACATGTTGTTACGACCATCGATGAGGCCTGTAAATGCCCACAATAAAGCGCCGGCAGTGACCATAGACTTTCCGGCGCCATTCGAAGCATCAGAGTCGTTCATTTCGCCAGATATTAGAGTGAAGCCTTGGCCTTGTAAAGACACGACGACAGGTCCTACAAACGGTCCAAAGTCGGAAATAGACATTCTTGTTGGCGTCACACGTTTTAGAGAGTCTGCGTTCGTTTGTCCGACCACCAATGCGTCTATTTTTTTCTGCATAATCTTCCAAGCTTCCGCGTCTTGGTCTATTCCGTGTATTTTTGCGTATTCGCGCAGGAGTTGTTTCTCTGACATGGATGCCGGCTCTTTGATTCGCGTTTCTATTTCGACGATCTGGCGTTTAATATCTACTTGGACGCCTTTCTCGCGCAATTCGCGCACAAGTTCTATAGGTGTCTGTCCCGTAACAGACACGCGGTCATTGCTCCGAAGTTCGGCGGAACGCGCAACTAGTTCGGAAGGGGTCCACTTGTATTGTTTACGGCCGATGTCAATAGGAATTTTGCAATCAATGTCGGCTTTTTCGTTCAAAACTAATAAAGCCTTCTTGTCTTCGGCCTCAGATAGTGTCAACTGATAAGGAGAACCCAAATAGACGATTCGCTGATAACTTTGAGGCGTATGGTAGTGACCAGTGTACACAGGGATCCCCGGAGGAAACATTTCGAGAGATAAACCTTCAGTAGAAACACGCTTCGCATTCAATTTGAAACCAATAATGTCGAAATGGCCGAATATAACATCGACGTCCGGATGAGCGTCGATTATTTGCTTACAAACAACCGGATCTCGCCGCCAAGGCATCCACAGTCGATTGTTGATCACAGTGGGTTCGTCCAAGACAGTGACCAAATTGGAAGCATATTTGAAAGGCGTCAGGCCGTGTTCCGTCTCAGAGGCATCGAAATAATCGTGGTTACCAGGGATCATGGTCATTGGGACGCGCCATTCCTCCGCAAAAAAACGCAAAAGTTCATTGAGTATATCTACGGGCAATGTGCCTTTGTTATACACATGATCGAAGAAATCTCCAAGGAATCCAACAGGAACATTGCGCGTTAGAGCTTCGCTGTGAACTCTCCGAAGAACTTGCATGCATGTGTCAAACGTCTTTGGACTCAAATGAAGATCTGAAAACAAAAGCATCTCATTCGTATAATCTTTATTTTATATATCAAAAACACATATGTGTTATGGACGATAAGTTTCGTTTTTTACATATATAAGTTTGATGGTAATGGTTAGATTTTTAAAAGATTACAGATGGCCGCCCATTTTGAAATAGGGGATATCGTCCAAATACAAAAACAATTTCAGAGAAATAGTAGAAATAGACAAAAATATACCAATCAGTTCGGATATATTGTATCCAAGGTGGAAAACGAAAGGTATGGGGGTGCTGCATACTCTATACGAGTGAAACTCTTGTATACGTCAGTTCCAACAGAATCCGCAGACAATACACCCTATAGATTTCAGTACAACTACCAATTCGAAAAGGTCAGGGGGGCTGGCCTCCTAGTAGATGTCGATACTTCACAAAAAAACCAAATGGTCACTTATCCATCAAGGCCACTATTCTCACTCTTTCGAATTGAAGCAACTGCGAAAGGATATGATCTCTATTCTATTTTTTCAGACAAGACGTTGAATATTTTGCCGAATCATACTTTTAAAACTCGATGGGCATCGGTTATGAGCAGATCGGGCGATACGCGAGCAGTCGTTTCGAAAGCGATTGCGCGCAGTCTGACGCGCGGACATAAACTTTCAGCTGCACTGCTTTCAAAAGTCAGAGAATTAAGAGGAGATCTTCGAAAAAAACGCGGGAAAACGCGACAACAATCGTGGGATGAAAACGGAGTCGTGTGTTTGTATTGTGGAGACAAAGCCACAGACATTGACCATTATATTTCTGCCGTTCAAAAAGGTGACCAAAAAATTGGTAAATATTTAGAAACGGAAATTAATTTGGTACCTTCGTGTCCGAAATGTCACAGAGCCGGAAAAGACAACAAACAATATAGAAATGCCACTGGAGGCCAAAACATTATGATTTGGTGGAAAAACGACCAAAAATCACACGGAACAAATCACCCACAAATTTTAATCAAAGAACGATTAAAAAGAGAAATTAAAGGTCGCAACAAAAAAGAAAGAAGAAAACAAGCCAAAGAGGCCATCGAGGCCAAGTTGGTCGCTTTCCACACATTCCACGAACAATACGCACCATCTATGCCAGCAGATACTCATGAGAAAATGGCGAAACAGGTAAATCATGCCCTAAAAGTTGCATACCAAACACTTCAAAGAGAACTTACTTACATTGATCTCACCGACGAATTCTACAATAATGGTCCATCTCTTATCAATGAAGCCAACCAGAGATTTGCTGCCGCCATAGGCGAGGCGGCGCCCCAACCCGAAGAGGCAGAGATATCGTGGTCGGATTTTGAAGACGATTCACTGAAGGATGTAGATGACCCTTCGAAATGGGCATTTGAAGAAGAAGAAGAAGGAGGCATATCTGACACACTGAGCTTGGATCACATTGCGTCCTTGCCTGTTTCGGATCTAAAATTTTGATACATTTTTGCGCCTATAACGGCGAACATTTTTGCGCCTATAACACGGCGAACATTTTTGACACATTTTTGCGCCTATAACGGCGAACATTTTTGACACATTTTTGCGCCTATAACGGCGAACATTTTTGACACATTTTTGCGCCGTATTAGGCGAATAACATTTACTTTAAAATAGAACTAAACTTTTAAATTTATTTTTTACGCTTATTTTCTTCGGCGGTTTCAGCTTTATGGCAAAGACAATGTAACAATCTACACTTGGCTCTTTCGAGCGGCCACTGTTTTTGGAAATACTTATCGGTTCTTTTGGCGAGATTGGAGATGTCTATGGTTTTTGTTGCACGATCCTTGTGAGCCCAGTCGAACGTGCAAACGTTTTCCGGTGTGGCTTTACGGCCACAACCACACTCACAGGCACCCACTCTAAGTTTCTCGTCGCTAATGATATTTCGCCGGCGTATGTAGCACGGGTTTGTTGTGGCGTTTCTTTCTTTTTTGCTTTTGAGGCGATGGCACGATAGGCACAAAGGCTGACACTTAGCCAATTCTCTTTTCAAAGCTTCTTGGCCACCGTTAATGTTCCACCAATGATAGTCACTACATTTATGGACTTTATCCCCTAAGTGGTCGGCTTCAATCGCGTCAGAGCAGCCACAATTGTTGCATATCTTATCCTTTTTCCAGTCGAGCCAGGCTTGCCGACATGCTCCTACTTTAGTCTCTGGGTTCATTTGAGAGCGATGGCTAGAGTCCCTACATCGTCGGCACGCGGCCGTGAGCTTTTTGCGGCGGCTGATGGATGATATAAACTGATCTTCGGGCTTTGTTTTATCGCATGTGTTACACAGTCGGTGGCCATCCGGTACTGTTTGTTCGGCTGCCAAGCGTTTGCGCTTTCTCAAATTTTTCCGGTGTCTGGCAATACACCTTGGACATAACTTCCATTTGGTAGTGTGCATGTGTTTGCACCATGTAATACTGCATTTCTTGGATACCATTACGTATAGTTCCGTTATTCTATAGTCTATAATTATAATTACAAAAAAATCACATATAATTAACTTATATTATTAAATCTATTTCTTACGCTTTTTTGACGCTCTCGCAACTTTCTTGGCCATAAATGTGTCCAAAATACTCTTTTCGAACGCGGCCCCATGTACATATCTTAATTCAGGCCACTGATTACGTCCAAAAGCCCAATCGTAGCCGCCAGCTTTCTCACTCATAAAGTAAATATCTCCGTGGTTCGCTCTTAACGTCGCGGCCAATCTCTGCTTAATGGCAGCGTCTTCTTCCGGAAAACGACATTGGTAGACAAGCTGAGTCGATTTTCCCAAACAAAGGCAAATGATGATCTTACGCTCCTGGTCACCGTGGTAATTTATATTTGACTTTGGTCCATGGTAGAAATTGCCTTCTGCATTCAATCCAACGGTTTTGGGCGACAATTTGCCCAACTCTTCTCGAATCATGGACAACAACGGCAATTCACCAAATGCTTTTACGGTTGAAGTGCAATCACCTTCACGGATCGTTTGAAAGTATTTGACAGGACTAGGGGGCGTAAAAGCCTGTGCATAGGGAAGCCACTCGTTTTTACGAGCAGGATTCACCTGCTTGCCACTCATAGGGTTGATAAACGGCTTCATCGTTCTCGGATCGACCAAATTATAAGAAGATACCAACTCCTGATATGCCGCCATCTTTGCCTCGAATTCCGGGTCATTAATGTCTGGAACAGCCGCCCCGATGCTCGGAAACCCTTGCTGCTGCCCAACGTCGCCAAATTCGATGTTATAACGCGCATTCTTCTTCAGCATCTTGTGCTGGCGAACGTTTTCATACATGCGGTCATAAGGGAAGGTGGACTGTTCCTCAAATAAACGATTCGCGCCATTCTCTATACCACGTTGACCAAGGATAAAGTCAGCGCCATTGCGCCAAATAAGCACCGAAGCTTCCAAATCGGCCACAGAACGTTCTCCTTCATGCCCTTTGACAGTTGAAGTCCATTTGCCAGACGCGGGAGGCTCCCAACCACAGGTGGAAAGAGGAACAATATCAGCTGAACCTCCAACCTTAGTAATAAGGGCGGCAATTGTTTCAAACTCTGCCGGCGAAAGACCTTCTGGGGCCATTTTCCCTGAAGCGTCCTGACCAACGCCGCCTGCATGGACCGTAGCCTCGCAAAACGTTACTGCGAACCGTTCTGAAGCCATTCTGGCCTCCATTGGTGTCAATGCTGGGCGTTTTGCGGCCGCCGAATCTTTATGGGCAAATGTTCTAAGCATGTTTATGATCAATGATAATGAAATTATATACTACCAAATATTTAGTGAAATGACCAAATTTTTAGTGAAAGAAATTTCTTCAGAATTTTTTTACAGAAGAACCGTATCCTGTTTACCTCTATTGTTACCTTTACCTTTTGTAATGAGGAGTTTCTTATTTTGTACCGATTGAGTGGGAAAAAAGTACATGTCGTAGCACGTATGTTCTTCAGACTTTCCGGTCCAGCCACCCGCGCGAACGACGATCTCACCCATGGCAAACGTTTCGCACTGGTATCCCGTCACGTGATGCACCAATGGACGCACGGATTTGACGGCGGCAATTTTTGAAAGTTCGGCCACTATATTGTCAACATTAATGGAGGATGCTTCTATACCAGCGACGATCAAGTCAAAGTCTGCCTTGTACTGGAGACGTCCAGACTCTTCGGCCACGCGCTGGTAAAAGCTGCGAATTGACGCGGAGACCGTCCCACAGCCAGTGGAACCAGGCAAAGACCCCGGCGGCGCGTGAAATGACCATGTAAGCGGATATTCACCTTCACCCTGGGAAGTCAGTACCACAAGTGTACATTCTGTGACACCATGGCAGTAAATGGCTGCTGCCTTTCTTTTTCCTTCCTGAGCGCGCGCATGGCCCCAAAAGTGCGTGCCAATGGCTCCTGTCGCGATTGGCGATACTGCCACGGCGAAATCAGTGTTCCCTATCTTGAGGGGGTGCTCTCCGCCGAAGTTTTTACAATCGAAGTGGGCTTTGGGCATGTGTAGTGCAACCTAGAAAGAATATGTACTAAAATGTTGGCCAGGAAAAATGACCAAAAATTTAGTCAGAGAATTTTCTCGAGAATTTTCTCAAGAATATTTGTCGTTCCGACGACCAAAATTTTAGTCAGAGATTTACCAAAATTTTAGTTATCAATAACTTTCTTAAACATGTCTGTACTCTTTCTACTCAACATCGCCCAACACTACCAAAAGATCGCCAATAACGGAGAGCGAGGCGGGACACTGGCTAAAAACATGCGTTATCATAACCACGGGCCAGATAGACGCATTTTCAAGGTGGCTCGCCGCCATGGGCGCAACCCCGGTCGTGCTAATCGCCACGTATACACAAACAAAGACATGAGATCTTGGTAAATATTAAAAAATAATACAATATAAATTATAATTCGATTCATTTTATATCCTTCTATTTGAATAAACTACTCGGATTCTTTGTCCACGCATCTACACGGGTCGTCTACATTATGAAATGCATCTTATATACTATCACAATTGAAATCTTGTCGTATGGCTAATCTTTCCTTATAGTTGCAACTTGTTGCGCATCCAGTTGCGATTTCTTCTTCTGCTTTTGCGCAAGTGTTTACTTCTCCACATGATGAAATACATTTAGGGTCTCTGGAGTCATCCAAACGGATTTCGCCTGTCCATTCTGTTGAATCTCCGGAAATCCAACTCGCTGGTTCGGCGGCGAGGACGGCTGCTTGTTCGTCTATTTTTTCTTGTGTAGCGCATAGACACGGATGTTCCTCTGTACACTCATCGGCACAGATATCACATTCACCATTCCACGAAACATGCCATTCGCCATGAATTAGTTTTGACGAACATCCGGAGGGATCGGATTTCGAACCTTGTACGAAATCACCCCACCCCGATTGAGCAGCCGCCCGGCAGTCTTTTTCTGATAAATCACGACCGGTTGCACAGTTATTGAACACAACCTCGTATTTTGTATATTTGTCTGTGGATTCTTTACTGTGAGAATGCCCGTGCCCATGGTCGTCGTGAGAATGCCCGTGCCCATGTTCGTCGTGAGAATGCCCGTGCCCATGATCGTCGTGAGAATGGTCTTGACCCACATGAATTTTGACATCATGTTTACCGATACCTTCATGAGTCTTATAAAGACCTTCAAAACGTTCCAACTGTTCATCTAGCGACGCATCAAAGCCGTCAACATTGCCCGTTGAGCCCTGGATTTGTTCGTGTAATTTTTTGATGTCATCGCGTACATGTTTACGCATTTTATCAATATGTTCGTGTTCGTGCAGATGATCGTGAATATCAGAGTTCCAGAGGTCATCGTCATGGACATGATCATGGAGATGGTGATGGAGCTCATCATCGTCTAAATGGTGATGGTCATCGTCGTGATCATCGTCGTGGAGCCCGTCCAAATATTTACGAATATCGTCTAAATGTTTGTCTATATAGTCCTTGTCGTCTAAGTGGTCATGGAGCCCGTCCAAATGGTCACGGATGGCGCCCATATGGTCGTGATGGTCGTGATGGTCACGATGGTCGTCAATGTAGTCTTCCAAGTCATCGATATGTTCGTGCAATTCGTCCATGTGTTCATCTAAATGGTCGTGCATATGTTCGTCAATGTAGTCTTCCAGAACATCAATATGTTCGATGATATTGTCTAAATTGTGGTCGTGGTCATGATGGTCGTGGTCATGATGGTCGTGATCATGATGGTCGTGATCATGATGGTCGTGATCATGATGGTCGTGATCATGATGGTCGTGATGATCATGTCCGAAATGGTCATCGTCTTTCCCGAACCATGCTAGTTTATCAGTCATAAGTTTATAGGGATCCGTATGCGCGGGTTCCGGCTTTTTGCAGGTATCCCATGCATTGGGCGTCTCGCTGCCACTGAGACAATCTTTTAGTTCGGTCATATACACTGCATCATCATCATCATCATCTGCGGTCGCTAGTGCGGTCGCGTTATAACATAATGGATGGCCGCGTTTACTAAATATATGAAAGAATTTGTCAGCTTTTTTAATTGTGTCGGCGCCATCGTTAAACATGCTGACAAATTCTTTCATATATTTAGTA
>Ga0209632_10000301_pt1 | contig 52240 bp, 58 predicted proteins | sample COG_10_FD_184754 | JGI IMG/M metagenome (GOLD analysis project Ga0209632, IMG submission 184754) | Pelagic Microbial community sample from North Sea - COGITO 998_met_10 (SPAdes) (version 2) | ecosystem: Environmental > Aquatic > Marine > Neritic zone/Coastal water | place: Helgoland, sampling...
ATTATTTTAAATCCAAATAGTGATGCCAACATGACCCTTCAAGAAGGAGACATTATCAGCATCCCCAAGGCATTCAATACCGTACAAGTCCGGGGTGAAGTGCTCAATCCCAGTAAGGTCAAATACTTCTCTGGCTTATCGTTAGGAAAATACATAGGACGTACTGGTGGGTTTTCATCAGCTGCCAAAAAATCTAAAACTTATGTCATTTACGCCAATGGATCCTCGCAAAGAACAACTAATTTTTTAGGTCTCCGATTTTATCCCAAAGTATTACCTGGAACTGAAATCATTATTCCTAGAAAGGCAGAAACTACTAAAACAAGTGTGGCTGAGATCGTTGGTTTGGCCTCAGCACTGGCTTCACTGACTTTGATTATTAATTCGTTGACGCAGTAGATGGAAAACATAATACGGATATGACCAAAACCTATAATCAGACGATAAGGCTCATAAAAAGGATTAAAATCGTCCCTCGATGGGTCATTTTCATCCTCGATTTAGGAGCCGGTATGATTGCTTTGTTCACGGCTCTTACACTCAAAAGTAATCTGCTACTGACGGACATCCACTGGGAAGAAGCCTTCGGTCTTCTGGTCTCTAGTTCTCTGATCAATATTCTGGTGTTCTTATCATTAAAAACATTCAGAGGCATTGTCAGATTTACGGGGTTACAAGATGCTTTAAGGGTGATGGCCACTGTGGCGCTGTCATCCCTTTTGATCATCATACAGTTCTACCTAAATAATTCATTAAATGGCAATGATCCTGCCTTCAATACCATGATGGTGATATATGCGGTTTTTTTCTTCTTATTTCTATTGGGTTATCGGGTCCTTGTCAAATATGGTTTTAATATCCTGCGCAACTTAGACAAGACCAAAAAGAACGTGGTGATCTACGGTGCCGGTCAAACCGGTCAAGCTACCAAACGGGTCTTAGAGAATGAAAATATTGGATTTTCATTGATCGCCTTTATTGATGATGACAAGCGCAAAGACAATAAGCGCATCGATGGTATTCCCGTGACCTCATTTACTAGCTTCATGGAAACGGCAACCTCTCACGCCATTCATGAAGTCATCATTGCCAACTTTAGGCTCTCCCCTGAACGAAAAAATGAGCTCGTTGACTTTTGTTTGAACCACGACATTCATGTGCTCACCATTCCTAGATATAATCAATGGTCCAATGGTGCCTTTTCTGCCAAGCAAATGAAAAAAATTCGCATTGAGGATCTATTAGAGCGGGAACCCATCCAAATTGAAAATCAACAATTGATTCAAGACATCAAGGGGAAACGAATTTTAGTCACCGGAGCCGCAGGGTCTATCGGGAGTGAGCTGGTCCGGCTGTTAAATAAACTCGAGCCCACCATCCTCATCCTCTGTGACCAAGCCGAAACCCCTTTGCATAACATCGAATTGGAACTGAATGATCAACATTCCAACGTACAATATATTCCCTATTTGACCGATATTAATAATAAAGTCAGAATGACTGCCCTTTTTGAAAAATTCAACCCTCACGTGGTCTATCATGCAGCCGCTTACAAGCATGTCCCTATGATGGAGTTTAATCCTGAGGAAGCCATTAAAGTAAATACGCTGGGCACCCGGCTTCTTGCAGATTTGGCGGTTCAATATAAAGTGGAACGCTTCGTCATGATCTCAACGGACAAGGCGGTCAATCCTACCAACGTCATGGGAGCTTCCAAGCGCCTTGCCGAAATGTATGTGCAAGCACTTTCAACTCATCCTCGTGAAACAAAATTTGTCACCACACGATTTGGAAATGTCTTGGGCTCCAATGGTTCTGTGGTCTTGCGCTTCCGAGAACAAATTGAGCGAGGAGGGCCGGTTACCATCACCCATCCTCATATTGTGCGCTACTTCATGACCATACCGGAAGCCTGTCAGTTGGTATTAGAAGCTGGCAGCATGGCCAATGGAGGTGAGGTTTTCGTTTTTGATATGGGTGCTCCGGTTAAAATATCAGATCTTGCCAAAAAAATGATCCGGCTTTATGGCTATATCCCTAACATTGACATCCCACTTAAATATACGGGCCTGCGTCCTGGAGAGAAACTTTACGAAGAACTCTTAGTAGATGGTGAAAACAGTGTGAAAACCTATCATGAAAAAATCATGATTACCAAAGTTCGGGCCATTGATCAAAAAGCGATCATCGACCATTTTAAATTATTGGAAGACAAGATAACCTCCCCGAATAGTTCTAGTTCTATGCAATTGGTCGGGCTCATGAAGGAACTCGTGCCTGAATTTGTAAGTAACAACAGCGAATTTGAACAGTTGGATACTACTAAGGTAGTGAAGTTGAAAAATGGGTGAGTCCATACAGTATCGATTGGCGTAAGATCAAAAAAGTTAGGTAATTAAATTTTTTTAAGAGTTTCGCCCTTTAAAATGAATCAATTTTATCCTAAATTGTCACTAATTAGACCTCAAAATAGCAATAGGCACCCCAAATGATTTACCTCCACAAGATTTTACCCCTACTCTTAATGCCCAATCATGGTCGTGATCCTATTGATCGTTATAAGGCTCTATAAAAAAAGAAATTCATTCATCTATTTGGCAATCGCACTATTATATACACTATCTACTCCGATCTTTTCAGATGCTTTTTTTAAATTAGTAGAGGGCGATCAGTCTAGAAAATCGATTGCGAGTATCGAACAGGCCGACGCCATTGTCGTGCTAAGTGGAATGTTGGAAATTAATGAAGTGGGAGATTCAACCTATATAGAATGGGGAGACCCCGATCGGTTTTTTGGAGGGATAGCTTTATTTAAAGCAGTTAAGGCTAAAAAGCTAGTATTTACAGGAGGCAAAATGCCCTAGGATAATGCAAAGAAAACAGAGGGAGAAGTATTAAAAGAATATGCCATTTCAAATGGCATACCATCCGAAAAGATATTTGTAACAAAAGAAGTGGAGAATACTGCAGATGAGTCAGTGGCTGTAAAAGAACTAATAAGCCCAAGTAAAAGAATTATACTTGTAACATCGGCTTATCATATGTATAGAGCAAGAAGGCTATTTGAGAAACAAGGATTAATTGTAATTCCTTATAGGGTAGATTTTAAATCGCTGACGACTGATTCTCTTACCTTTATGGATTATTTACCCAATGCGGAGAGCTTAGAAAAAAAAAAGAACTAGGTTTGAGGGAATTGATGGGAAAGTTATTTTATTGGCTTAAACTCATGATTAATGAAGACTAATGCTTCACTCCTCGACTGGAAATTACAGAAGAAACTGTCATTAAAATAATTTTTAAATCAAACCAAAGGGATTTTCGTGCTAGATATTCTCGATCAAACGCTACCTTTTGTTCTATTGATAATTCATCCCGACCGTTGATTTGTGACCAGCCCGTGATGCCTGGTTTTAATTTATCTACCCCTGTAGCAACGCGCAATGCCATTAAATCATCCTGGTTGTACAAGGCAGGACGCGGCCCCACAAAAACCATCTCGCCTTTTACAATATTTATTAGATTGGGCAATTCATCCAAACTTAGTTTTCGCAACAGGGCTCCAATTTTAAGGACATATTGTTCCGGATTGGTTAAACAATGGGTTGCCACATTTGGGGTGTTCTTTTTCATGCTGCGAAACTTGTAAATATTGAAAAACGAATAGTTGATGCCCACTCTGTTCTGCTTAAAAAAAACAGGACCGCCATCTTCAACAAAAATAAAAAGCGCGATTACTAAAAAACCCGGCAATAACACTAGCAGCAGCAGTACTGATAAAAATCTATTAAACATAATTTCAAAAAATATAATGAGTCTTACTTTAAAAATCTAATTAAATGATTGAAAGATTGAAAGAGTAAATGATTCACATACTACTAACTTCTCACTCCTCACTTCTCACTATCATCCTGAGCTTGCCTCCCCAAAACTGACTAGGGTTCGAAGAGCCTAACTAAAACCGTTAATACAACAACCCAAACATCCATAAGGGTATTTTTTTAATTATTGGAAATTCAATATCATCTTTTACAACCCAAGGATTTTCTAATCCATCAAGTTGTTTTTGTCCTTTCCCTTTCCCCCCCACTTCAAAGGTATATTTGCCATTAACAAAAAAATCTCCTTGCTTTGGGAGATGTACTTGATGTAATGGACGCAACTGCGAGAGAAAAAATGTTTCGCGAACCGTCCCAATATTAGACCGTTGTTCGGCAAGGGCAACTAACAAAGTGGTATTATTTAAAAATATTTTTTCAGGTTTTTGTAATAGTACTGTACTATTGCCAGCAGGAAATAATAAGGATATAATTTTGGCTTGCTCCAAATAATACAAGTAATTATTTAAAGAATTTCTGTGAATACTTGTTTTAGTGGCCAAGCTAGATATTTTGGGTTTAAAAGGCACTTGTTGAGCAATGACATAAACCAGTTGCAATAATTTCTTGGCATTACGTATATCAAAATCTTTGAGTTCGGCCATATCTACTTCTACGATAGTTCGTATTAATTGATTGATTCGCTCGTGAACTGAGGAATTATCTTCCAGTCCAAATGGATAATAACCATAGTTCAAGTAGTTACTAAAATGCTCTAATGGACGAAAACTGTTGGGAATATTCTTTTTAATGGAGACATTATTAAAAAGCAAATCGTCTAACTTTATTACAGGGAGATCAATGATACCAAGCATAGATAAATATTCTCTGTAGGACAATCCAGGAAGCTCATACATCAAGGCTCTTCTGCTTAAATCCCCTTCTTGCTTGAAAATGTCAATGATAGAAGAACCCATAAAAATAATTTTTAAATCGGGAAAGAAATCATATACATTTTCAAGCAAGAAGCGGATGAAAGTTTATACGGACACGTCTGTAATTGGCGGCTGCTTTGACGAAGAGTTCAAAGAGTGGAGCAACGCTTTTTTTCAAGAGTTTGTAGCTGGAACAAAGCAAATTATGCTTTCCAACTTAACGCTTCAGGAACTTGAATTGGCAAGACAAGAAGTTAGAGAAAAGGTAAAAGAAATTCCCGACCAACACAGAGTTGGAATTGGTATCAATGACGAAGCGATTCAACTTGCAGAAACCTACATCAGCGAAGGTGCATTGACCAATAAGAGTTACAACGATGCTTTACACATAGCACTTGCGACATTGAACAACTCCGATGTTTTGTCAAGTTGAAATTTTAAGCACATCGTAAATCTTGACCGTATACGACTTTACAACTCAATCAAATGCGGCTTGGTTACAGGATGATTGAAATTAGAACACCAAGAGAAATTTTAAAATTAAAAAACGATGAAAACGAATAAAAAACCTTCCTGTCCGGTCCGAAGGACTCCTCGTGGAGCAGGCGGGTTTGACGCAGTTAAAATGATGAGAGACATCCGAGAAAAGTTAAGTGAAAAGTATTGGAAACACCCCGACATTTTAAAGCAAGAAATGGAGGCAATACGACAAAAGTATAACCTTAAAATTGCAAAACCGAAAAACTAATTGGCCGCAGACTTTCGGACGCTGGCATGCGCCGCAAATCCACTCGCCTCCAACAAAAAGAAATTCAGAAATAGAATTGGCGAAACCAGTATTGCTGCTATTAAACTGGCTGGTGATAGGATAATAAGGACCCATATAGGAAAGTTCATTAAACCAGCCTCCATAAATATTAAAGAAACAGCGATCAAATGCCCAACAGTTGCAGCATAGCTGCAAAGGTTAATTAATTCGGGGAATTAAACAAAAAAATGTGTATGCTATATTTTAACAAACAAGGGTCTTAATTCACTTAATATTTGTGTCTTACAAAAAAAGCTATAACTACAGGCCCAGAATTATCACAACGACGTAAATTAACTACGCTAATATTATTTTCAACAAAGCAAAAATCGATCACATTTGACTGCTATTGTTTTATAATTCATAATATTCTCTATACCATGCAACAAAAGTTTTAACTCCACTTTTAATATCAGTTTGGGGCTGATATCCAGTTGCAGTAACCAACTCCTTTGTATCTGCCCAGGTTGCAATAACATCCCCTGCTTGCATTTCATGCATTTCTTTTACAGCCTTTTTATTAAGCTCATTCTCTAAACAATCAATAAAATCCAGTAATTTAACTGGAGTGTTATTACCAATATTGAAAATATTATATTTACTTTTTAAATCTACTTTTGCAATACTATAAATCCCTTCTACTATATCATCTATAAAAGTGAAATCCCGCTGCATATTACCATGATTAAATACTTTCAGGATTTTATTGTTAATAATTGAATCCGCAAATAAAAATGGAGCCATATCGGGCCTTCCCCATGGACCGTATACTGTAAAGAATCGTAATCCTATTGTTTGGATATTATATAAATGGCTATATACATGAGCCATAAGTTCATTGGACTTTTTAGTAGCTGCATACAAACTAATCGGATTATCCGTATTATCTGTAATTGAAAGCAAAGGTTTATCACTCATCCCATAAATACTGGAACTACTCGCAAAAAGTAATTTTCTAGCATTATTATTTCTGCAAGCCTCCAGAATATTTAAAAACCCTACCACATTACTTTGAATATATGATTTTGGATTCTCCAGGCTGTATCGTACTCCTGCCTGTGCAGCCAAATGAATTACCATATCGAATTTCTCATTCTGAAAAAGATCCATGATAGCATCTGCATCCTCCAGATTAACTTTCATAAACCGATAATTGACATTTGAAAAGCTTTGTACCAATTCATTATAATGAATATCAGATTCATTTATACCACTGGCTTTTAGACGATCATATTTGAGACTTGTATCATAATAATCATTTATGTTGTCAATTCCAACGACCTCGAATCCGGCTCCTACAAATTTGAGAGAAGTATGGAACCCAATAAACCCTGCTGTCCCGGTTATTAATACCTTCATTGTTTATATATATCCTCTATTTGGGAGAATATGATATCTTCCGAGAAAGAATTTTCCACCAATAGCCTGCTTTTAATCCCCATTCCCAATAAATTATTTTCATTAATCATTTTTTTTACCGCTTCTTTTACCTGCTCCCAAGATTTTGGAGAAATAAGAAGCCCATTTTGATTTTGAATAACTGTTAAATTACATCCGGGCATATTTGTTGTAATTATAGGTAAACCCATAGAAAGAGCTTCTAATATACCCCTTGGAATTCCCTCCCTGTAGTAACTGGGATAAATAAATACATCAGACAAAGCCAAGAGTTCCCGAACATTGTCACACCTACCTAAGAATTGGATATTTTTATCGTTTTTAAACTCATTAATATAGCTAGCCTCTACATGTCTTGGATTATGTTCATCTGACCAACCCACTATCAATAATTTAGCATTATCAACTAATTCCTTAGTTACGGCTTGAAATGCATCAACCATTTCCTTTATCCCTTTCTCCCAAATCAGTCTTGTTACACAAATAAAAACAATTTCATTATCAGAAATATTCATTTTATGACGCAAATCCATTTTATCAAACAAAACAGGATTGAAGTAAGAAATATCAACACCACTTCCTTTGATCACATTCACCTTACTTTTCCATAGATTCCCCCCCCATATATCTTCTGCATCTTCATTATTCTGAACAATAACCTTATTGGCACGGAATAATTTAAAGAGAAAAATAATCTGACTGACAAAACGAAGGAATAAATAAGACGGAGATGAATTTGAAAAGGCAATACCTAAGCCAGTAATATGCAAGATTACCTTTCTTTCATTAAATATATTCGCCAGGACATTTAACAAATTAGGCTGAAAGCGAAAGGAGTGAATGATATTAATGTCATTCTCATTAACTATCTTTTTATAGACAGGTATTAATCTTAATAACTGTAAAATACCTTTATCCTTACGATTAAAGTCATATCCAAATACTTTTATACCCTGTTCCTGAATTAAATCAATATACTCTCCATTTGGGATTAATGCGAATACCTCCCATCCTTTACTCATTAGATATTTTACAAGAAGGAACCGAGTTTTATAAAAATCACTACATGAATTTTCAATTAATAATATTCTTCTTGGCTTCATTTCACCCATCTTACGTACCAGTTATATAAACAATAAATAAACCAAATGAACTGAGGATTATGCTTATTCTCGCCACCAAAGAACGACTTTAATATTTGTGAAAAATAATTCTTATCAAACTCAAAAACCTCAAAAAAGTATTGGTCATTTCCTATTTCGAGTAATTCCGCTTTTAAAAACCCATGCAACCATTTTTCAATTGGAACCGAAAACCCCTGCTTAGGTCGATTTAATAATTCAGGACTGATATACTTACTAAGTATTTTCCTTAAAAGGTACTTATTTTCTCCTTTCTCAGATATTTTCAAATGATCAGGAATTGTAAATGCAAACTTAATAATTTCAGGATCTAAAAAAGGTTCACGCGATTCAAGTGCTACACACATTGACGCCCGGTCAACTTTAGTAAGAATATCTCCTGGCAAATAAGTAAGAATATCTTTCATGCCTAAAAAACTAATTAAATTTTTAGGAGTCTTTTTAACTCCGTTGATTGTTTTTAAATTTAATCGTTTTGTTAGCTTATTAATGTGATGATCAATTGAATATGACGATGATTTTTCAAAAAAGTCTTCTATATCAGTGGCCAACAAGATCTGTTGAAATTTAAAATACTTGTCCCCTACCTGTGAATAAGAACTAATATTAAACTTTGCTGCTAATTCCATTATTTGTACTGGACTAATTAAATAGGAGAGCTTATGTAATACTTTTCTTAGTGGGTATGGAATTGAAAGTATTGAAGAAGAATGACGTGCAAATTTGTATCTGGAATACCCACCGAATAACTCATCTCCTCCGTCTCCTGACAAAGCAACTTTTACCTTTTTCCTAGCGAGCTTAGAAACCAGGTATGTTGGTATTGCAGAAGCATCTCCAAATGGTTCATCATAAATATCAGAAAGCTCAGGTATTACGCTTTTAAATTCCGATTCTGTACAATACAAGGTCGAATGAGTAGTTCCTAACTGATTAGCAACTTCAGATGCTACCTCTGCTTCATTAAACCTTTTATCTTGAAAACCTATTGTAAAGGTTTGAAGTGGCCTAGAACTTTGCCTTTGAAGAAGTGCGGCTACTAAGGTTGAGTCGATACCTCCACTTAAAAACATTCCTACTTCTACATCTGCAACCATTCGAAGACTGAATGCTTCAGCAAGAACAGGCTCAAGGTCTTCTAAAATTTCATCCTCAGGTCTGGAATCAATAACTGAATTTTCATAAATATTTTGAATATCCCAATATGGATTTATTTTTATTTGTTGTGCCGAATCAATTTCCATTAAGGAGCCCGGGGGCACTTTTTTTACATATTTATATATACTTTCATCTGCATGAAAATATCCTTTTTTCAAATAATGAGGAAGGCTTGAAAGGTTTAAATTTTTATCAAAAGAAGGATGCTGATGAAAGGCTTTAATTTCTGAGGCAAAGAGAAACAGGCCATTTTTATAATACCAATAAAGAGGCTTAACTCCTAATCTATCCCTGCACAGAGTTAATTTCTTTTTTTCCTTATCCCATAAAGCAAAAGCAAACATACCACGGAAACGCTTCATAGCATCTATACCCCAGTGATCAAATGCTTTAATGATAACTTCTGTATCGGTTTGCGTATTAAATGAATAACCAAACCTGATCAGCTTTTCTTTAACTTCCTTGTAATTATATATCTCACCATTATATGATATCACCCATTTACCCCAAATCATCGGCTGTGAGCCAGATTCAGAAAGGTCGATAATTGATAAACGTCGATGAGCCAAACCAACCATTCCATCTATAAAAATACCAGCGGAATCCGGTCCACCTGCAGAAAGACTATCTCGCATTTTTATTAAAACATCCTGTGAAATAGAGCGATTTGTAAATTCAAGTATTCCGGTGATTCTACACATGAAGAATATCTTTTATGATCCTAAGCATTTAATCTTTTAAAAGGGAATTTAATGTGTTGTTATTGGGTATGTTTTGTGCATACTTAAAGTAATATCTTGAACTAGTTTTACCCAAGAGTCTGTAACTTCATGAATTTCATATCCATCAAGTAGTTTACAGTTTTCGGCAAGCCTGCTTCGCAGCTCATCATTTGACATTAATAAAAATAATCCATCGGCAAATGATTGACATTTGGATACACCTGGTTCAACTAAAATCCCATTATTATTATCTTTTACTAGTGCATTAATCCCCAAACAGTCAGAAAAGGCTATTACAGGAAGCCCATAGGATAGTGCTTCCACAGTTGTTAATCCAAAGCTTTCATATACAGATGTCATCGCAAAAAGGTTCGCAGATAAATATAAATTAGAAACATCTGAAACTGTTCCAATTAATAATACACGATCTTTTAAATTAAACCTATTTATTATGGATTCCAATTCTTTACGTTGTTCTCCTTCGCCAGCAATATGGAGATCCCAATCAGGGAGGAGCTTAGCTATCTTTCCAAATGCCTCTATTAAGGTGGCTTGATCTTTTTCCAAAGATAAACGCCCTACCGAAAGCAAAATTTTTCGTTGCCCCATTTTACCCAGGGTATTTGCACGCTTGCCATCAAAGTCTAATAAAATCGGATTATTGATTATTGACATTCGTTTATGCAATCCAAAAGGGAAGCTTCGCATTGCTTGTTCAGATACTACTGTAATTCTTTTATATGTAAATGATAGCCACTGAATGAGTAGCCTTTGAAAAGGCTTTGTTCGATAGTGCTGATAAACAGTATGCTCACTTGCAATAATGGGTATATTAAGACCTAAAAGTGCAAAGGAAAGAGGCGTATAGATACTGTTCATGAAACCAATAACACAATCAGGCTTAATTTTTTTTACGATCGACCGAATTGCCCTTATGCGATTTACTGATTCAATTAAGGTAGCGGGGCGTTTTACATTTCCGATGCCGATATTAAGAATTTGTATACCTGGATCAAGCTTATAAAAAGATTGTAATCCAGGTTCATCAAAAGTTAATAAATAAATTGAATAACCACGTTGGGCCAGTGCCGATGTTACAGCAGCTAAAACACGCTCGGCTCCTCCACCAGAACCAGCCATTGTCTTTATGCAAAAAAAAAAAATCATAATTACAAATCCTCCTTTCGGGAATTACCATTGGTAAACAATGACTTTAAATAGGTCCTTCTAACCAAGCTTATTTCATAGATACTAAACCCAATTCCAAAAATCCATAGCCAGTATATTGATGCCCCAAAAACGGAAGCTGCAAATCCTTGAAGGGCGAAGCCAAGGGAAATACAAATTAAGGTTGAACGTGATTCCTGAAAAAGATTTTTTTTCTTGGGTAATTGGGAATATATAGAAAGAAATATAACTAATAACAAAAAGGCTAAACAAATAAGTCCAAATTGAAACAATACAGCAATATAAATACTTTCACCAACGTGATTTTCGACTGCCATATTTCGACCATATCCAAAAATTGCAGGATTGCTTAGGGCAATTTCCCAAACATCACCCCTCTCATTCAAAACATCCCCGGTCTCTGCATAAAACTTAAATTTATAATAAATGGAATCATAGAAGAAGTCGGTTTGCATAAAAATGCCAAGTAGAAAAATTAATATCATGAAAAAGCGTATTTTCTTCTTCGAAAATAAATTACCATCTAAAAAAGGGGCTAACAATAGCCCCAGCAAAGAAACTATAAAAGAAGTTCGTGAAGACGATGCTATGGTGACTATCAGAAAAAAAAGGATTAAAAAGACTACAACTATTTTTGACAATAACTTCCTTTTCTCCAAATACAATAAGGGTATCAAGGAAAGTAATCCTGTTGATGCAATCAGACCCGTTGTATTGGGGTTTCTAAAAACCCCTTGAAAATAAATTAATGAAAACCCGGATTTAGCAATTGAATATACTAATAGAAATAATTGAATAAATGTGTAAACCTTTAAAACATGAATAAGCATTTGCTTATTAAGGCGAACTCTAAAATAATTAATCAATAAAAATGAACAAAGCATACCGCCAAGCGTCAAAAACAAAGAAGCTTCCAGATGATACAGCGAAGATAATATTAGACTAATTACAAAAATGCCAAAAAGGAAAAATAATTTGTTTTTTGGTATAAATAGAAATTTGGAAGGAGGTGTTCTGGCAAATGCTATTAAAGTTGCCCCTAAAACACCATAAGGAAAATATTGATTATTCCCAGTTGCGTAAGCGGCAGAAGAAAGATTTAACAGAATAACAATAGCCGTGAAATAATGCTTTTCCCTTGATAATTTTATCGACTGAATTCTATTAGCTTCTAATTGCAAAGATCCAATAAATTCAGAAGAATAATAATCGTCATTTCTAATAACCATATTTTATTTATTATCACTCAGGGCTTACAAAAGATTTTTTATCTCTTCCGTATAACAACTTTGAAAAGAAATTATTTTTGAATATCGCTAAAGGATATAAAAAAAGTGCTTTTGAAAAATAACGCATAGATTGTTTAAATTTACCAATATTTAAAGATAGGTATGAGACCGCCAACATATTTACCGCTATCTGACATTTATTTTTCCTTAAGGTTTTTTGATCCTTTGCTAAAGTCTTTCCAGTTTCCAATATCTTAATTGTTTCAAGACGGCCTGTGAGAAAATTTTCGGGAGATCCTGTAATGCTCCCTTCGAATCTCCTCCATGAACCAAGTATTTCATTAACAGAAAATATCGGATATCTTTGGGCGACCCTAATACCTAAATCCCAATCCTGCCCAATTTTTAATTCTTCGTTATATCCAAAAAAATTCTCAACTAAAACTTTGCGACGAGCAAGCATTGTTGAATGGCATATAGGCATATCCCAAGAAAGGTAATTATTAAGTAGTTCAGGGAAACCTGGTGGACGCCAGTAAGCAAACACTTCTCCATTAGCATCTATTAACTTTGCACAGGATGTTACTATACCAGCATTGGGATTATCTTTCATAAATTGAACTTGCACTTTCAATCGGTCACGCTCAGCAAGATCATCTGCATCCAGGATGGCAATAAACTCGGAATTGCTCTCTCGAAGAGCCAGATTTAAAGCCTGCGTACGACTAATTTGCTGATCCAAAAATACTTTATGTATTCGAATATCAGTAAAAGAGTTTATAATATTAAGAGTGCCATCTGTAGATGCGTTATCCACCAATACTAATTGCCAATTTTCAAAAGTTTGGCTTATAACAGATTCAATAGCTTCTTTAATAAATCGTTCTCCGTTATAAACTGTCATTAATACTGATACATCAGCAGTTTCATAAAAAATCATATTATAAACTCATTTAACGAATTAACATCTTCTAAAGATTAAGGCTCCCATCTCTCAATCTTAAATCTATTCAAGATCACTTCAAACAACCTTTATATGCAACAAGTTGATTTAAAGTCAATTAAGAGAAATTAAAATTGCAAAAATCTAAAAGTTCCTGTATAGCAGGATTTAAATCCGGATTAATTTCGAATTTTGTTTGCCTAAGTTTATCTACCCGAAAGTCTAAAGGAGCATGTACTTCTTTTATTCCAGTTAATGGTCTTTCAATTACAGGGTCAATATTCAGAACTACCTTGCAGTTTTCCTTAACTAGCTTAGCTACTTCAAAAATTGATTTAGAAACACCCGAACCAATGTTACATAAGCAATTATCGGGAAAGTAATTTTGTTTGAAGAAAATGAGATGAGCTACTGCACGGCAAACTTCATTTACAGATATGAAATCTCGTTGTTGAAGTCCACTTGTACGTAATACCATTTTCCGGGTCTCTACGACCTGCTTACACAAGTCATTTATAAGAAGCATCCAGCAATTCACATCCTTACTTACAGGAGTGCCAATTGCATTCGACAATCGCAAAACAATTCCTTCTATTTCACCATTCCCGTGTGCCAGCAAAACGCTCTTCTCTCCAGCAAGATGACTTGTGGCATAAGGATGAAGATTCTGAGGGCGGGTTTCTTCGGTAATTGTACCGATCAAAGGACTTGCATAAACATGGGCTGTTGAAAAATAAACAAATTGTTTAACCCGCTGTGCTTTTGCTGCACCAATTAGCCTTTCTGTAGAATAGCCATTAAATTCCAGAGCAGATTCAGGATCATTGGCGCAATCCTGTGCATTCATTCCTGCTGCATGAATTACTATATCTACACCCTCGCAAATTTGTTCCAATGCCATTTCGTTTGCCCATTGGATATTTACAACCTCAACTTGGGGCAACCATTCACACATCTTATCTAATCGACGAGAACCAAGTATTACCTCGTGACCAGCTGTCGTTTTTAATATATATTTTGCAAGATTACCTCCGAGAAACCCAAAACCTCCAGTTATTAATATTCGCATAGATAGCAGTTATTTTCCTGACCCAGACCATAGTGCATTTCCTTTTGCCCAAAGTTCTTCTAATAATTCATGGTCACGTTTGGTGTCCATACAATGCCAGAATCCATCATGGGAATAAGCCATTAGCTGACCGGCTTTTGATGCCTGTTCCAAAGGTTCGCGTTCAAGAAGTGTCGAATCGCCTGCAATCAAATCAAAAAATTCCGGTTCAATTACAAAAAAGCCCCCATTTATCCAACCCTCCTGCAATTGTGGTTTTTCCTGGAAACTAACCACACGTGATCCGTCCAATTCAAGTTCTCCAAATCTTGCAGCGGGACGTACAGCAGAGACTGTTACTAATTTTCCGTGACTTCGATGAAATTCAAGTAAAGCATCTAAATTTATATCCGCTACACCATCTCCATAAGTCAGCATGCAAGTCTCATTTCCAATAAATTTTTGCATGCGTTTTACTCGACCGCCAGTCATAGAACCAGCTCCGGTATCCACTAAAGTCACACGCCAATCTACAGGATCAACCTGATGCGGAGTAATGATTCCATTGACCAGATCTACAGAAAAATCCGAATTAAGCGCACGGTAATTTAAAAAATACTCCTTAATTATTTCGGCTTTATAGCCCAATGCAACATAAAAATCCTTATGACCGTATTTGGCATAAGTTTGCATGATATGCCATAAGATTGGCTTACCTCCTATGGGTACCATAGGTTTAGGAATTATCTCAGTATATTCGGCCAGCCTAGTGCCAAACCCTCCAGCAAGAAGAATAACTTTCATTTTTTCACCAATTATATTTAATGTCTTTTATTGCTTGACGATCTACCTCTGTTGGTTCATGAGGAATACTGGCTAAATTCAAAAGTAAACTTTTAGATTCTGCCAGGTTCTGAAATCCAAACCATATCCCTGGAGGTACAGTAATTCTTGCGTAGTTGTTTTCACCAATTTCTTCTACCCGAAAGCCGGAAACATCATTCACATAAAAAACAAAACGAACTTGTCCAACTGGTACTACAACATTCATAGTCATTCGGGTATGCCGCTTCCAGGCTTTAACCGCACCCGTATTTATCCAGGAAAAATAGACTTCTCCAAAACCAACTGAACCAACATCATCCTTCTTCATAATGTGTAACACATCTCCGCTTGTGGTTGCAATACGGCCAACCGGAGTAACTATTATATCTTTAATATCTAGTGAGCCCATTCTATTCCTTGTTGAAAAGCTGCAGCCGTATATAAAGCTATTTGTCTTTGAGTTATTGTCTCAATTGGCATAATTTGTCCATAATATGCTCTGTACCATTCAGATGTAAAACGTACTGTTTCTTCAAACCCCAATGCAGCGCGCCAATGCAAATGATGAAGGGCCTTATCACAATTTAATTTAAGTAAGCCTGATTCATATGGTCCGTTAACTGACTGAGAAACATCCTGCCACCGCACCTGATCCCAATGCAATGACATCTGCTCTACCAAAGCTAAAACGCTATGATTTTGTTGTGCAGGTGGCCCAAAATTAAAAGCCTCTCCATGCAATTCAGAGCGTTCTGATAAAGCTGCCGCCAAGCTTAAATAACCACTCAATGGCTCAAGCACATGCTGCCATGGTCTGGTAGAATACGGATTACGCAAGCGAACTTCCTGATTATGAGACCAAGCTTTTACACAATCTGGCACAATACGATCCTCAGACCAATCACCTCCGCCAATTACATTTCCTGCACGAGCTGAGGCTATCCGAACATTACTCTTATCAGGGAAAAATGATTTAATATGTGATCGAACTGCTAACTCCACAGCACCTTTTGAGGCACTATAAGGATCAGGCCCTCCCAGAGCATCGGTTTCGCGATAACCCCAAACCCATTCTACATTATCATAGCATTTATCACTTGTAATTATAACTGTCGAACACGGTTGATCCAGTTTACGCAATGCCTCAAGCAAATGTAGTGTACCCATGACATTTATCTCCCAGGTTGCTATTGGATCGGCATAAGATGGCCGAACCAAAGCTTGAGCTGCAAGATGAAAAACAAAGTCTGGTTTTGCTGCAACGACTGTCTCTTCAAACAGATTCCTGTCACGCACATCTATACGAAAATCCTTAATACCAGAAGACATATTTGCAACAGTATAATGCGATGGATGAGATACGGGATCAAGGGAAATCCCCGTTACATTAGCTCCGAGCTCTTTAAGCCATGCTGTTAACCAAGACCCTTTAAAGCCAGTATGTCCGGTGAGAAGTACTGTTTTGTTTAGAAATACACTGTTAAACTTCATTAAATATTATTATAAAAAATTAGACGCTAAAATAGATTAAAGTAGGTTAGTATTATTATAAAAAATAAATTTCATTAAAATTATTCCCTTTTCTTAAGTAAAAACCCTGTTGAAATAGAATTTGGATCAGATTGTATCATACATTCCCATTCCTCAATTAGCTCATATTCATTTTGATAAAAAACTTTCAATAAATTTTGGCGGTTAAAAACTCTTAAAGGATAAGAAGCCTTATAAATAGGTGGTGAAATATTTTGCAATACAAATTCATCATGGTCTGTAAAACTTATTGGGGTCCGGTCAAAGATAATAAAGTTGGCGTTTGTTTCAACAGCCTCCCTGAGATATTGATAAGGATTATTTACATAACAAATTGAGCTCCCAAAAAGTATGACATCTACAATATCTTTACTGGCTTCGGCAATAGTATTGTAGAAAGTTAAACCCTTCCCCTCGAATTCCTTTTTCCCAATCTCAATAAACCTTGGTTGTTCTACAATTTTCCACTCGACCTGCTTATGTAAACGTTGCAGAAAACGCCGGTTCTGTTGAAAGGTTGTTCCAAGGCCTCCTCCAAAATCTATAACTTTTAGACTTGGCCTTTCTGCTGCTACAAACAAAAGTGAGGCCAAGAGTTCCCATGCATATTCAATCTTGTCAAATATGACACTGTCCCGTTCATAAACCGCTTCTCCATTTAACACTTTCCGGGCAGAATTAGCTGTTTTTTTGATAATATCATCGCCATCATAACCTTCTGCAGCATTAGCTGCACTTTCCCAATCCGAAAATCCATAGGTAAAGCTAATAACGGGATTCTGAAATATTTTTCTCAGGAGTACTAGTATAAATGGAGGGAGAATACCTTTTAAAACCTTGCGTAAAAAAGGGTATTTTATTCTTTTCATCTAAATATTGATTTATACGGTAAGGGCGGATTAGTTCAAATTATTTAATCTTAATATTTACAATATTTCTGACTTTAAAACGCCAAAATTGGGAATAAATGCCCGAAATATAAAGTCTGACCAGTTTCCTGATTCCAAGCCTATGTCTTTGTGGTTTTATTGTAAATCCTACACCTTCAAGCAATAAACAAGCTTCATGAATTTTTTGAATATATTTATCATATACACCATTTATCAAAACAGCCGGCAAAGGGTAAAACGCAAGATCTACAGCTAAATCTTTTAATATCCTGAATCCCTGAAAATGATAAAAAATCCCTCCGCCGAATGGAAATCTTGTGGCATTCCATGGTGCTAGAGTGAAGTGCTGATTTTGAAGCACATGAACATCTTCGTTAAAAAGTTCAGGCCAATGATCCAGGTATTTCTGGTCACCAAATTTCCCGTCTTCAAAGCGATCAAAACACCATTCTAAACACCTTTCCTGCCACCATCTGCGCACATTTTCACCACCATGACGATTAAATATCATAAACTGAACACAATATTGTCCACTGCTTGCTGAACGATCATATTCTGGAGCATACCCGTGATCAGTAATTAGAACATTTTTACCCGAATCGTAGAACTCTTTAAATATGGGAGCCGGACTTTTCAGGAAGAATAGATCAGCATCTAAATACGTCACCCGATTCACTTTATCATTCAGTTTAAAAACAAAATCAGGTGCAAACGAAGTAAATGTCCAGCAATATTCACGATTCGTTCTTTCTTGTTTAACTTTCAACAATTCCGGTGTTTCGACATCACGTAACTTTATAGGCAGCAAATTGGGTAAATTTAATAAGCTTAAAATTCTATACGCTTCGTCATCGACACATATCACCCAAAGAAGATAATTTTCAGCATGTGTTTCTAAAGAAGAGTGCAAAGCAATTCCCTGAGGGAGAAAAAAGCTATCAAAAATAGTAACATAATGTTCTTTCATAAAGAAGCCAATTTAATTAAGTGCGTTACTAAAATGATTAAACCGCCAGGGTAATAGAGTCTAATCCATAGAAAACATAAAAATTTAAGGGGGATAAGCTATTATAAGAAACTAGGAATTCCAATATGTTTCCTGATTGCTCTCATAGTATGAAAGTGATTGTTTTAGTCCTGACTCCAGGCCGATTTTCGGAGACCAATCCAATATAGATTTGGCTTTGCCCCAATCACCATAATAATCACCTATATCAATAGCCTTACGATCCGGAGGAAATGGAATTAATTCCCATTTACCTGAACCATTTATTTGTACTAATTGATCTGCAAGTTTTCGCAAACTAATAACTTCATTACTGCCCAGATTCAAAACCTGGCCAATTGCTTTCTCCCTCGTTGCAGAAAGAATTAAAGCATCAACTACATCGTCTACATAATTAAAATCACGTTGCTGCTCGCCATCTCCAAAGACTTTAATTACTTCGCCTGACAATATTTGTTTGATCCAGATACCCAAAAATGTTTGTCGAGCATCCTTAACCCGCATTCCCGGCCCATATGTATTTGTTAGTCTAAGGCAAGTAGTAGGAATGCCATACACCTTATTATACAACATGTGATAGCCTTCGCCTGCAAGCTTGTGTATCCCATTAATATCAACAGGAACAATGGGATGAGTTTCATCTACAGGTAAATATTGCGGCTTACCATAGAGCTGCCTCGTTGAAGCAAATACAATTCTTACCTGAGGGTTCAATTTACGTGCAGCTTCCAGTATAGAAAGCTGAGCTGTCACATTAATTTCAAGATCAGACCTGGGATCATTCATAGAGTCAATATGACTGGTTTGGCCGGCCAGATTAAATAAATAATCCTGACCCTGGATCAGGTGTGACATAGCATGCTCATCCCGAACATCAGAAATATTCAGATTAACCATGCTGCTAATATCACTGATATTAGCAAAATTTCCTCCATAAATAGGAAGCATGCTGTCAATTATGGTTACATGAGCACCTGACTTAACCAGATGCCTGGCCAGGTTGGAGCCAATGAACCCACAGCCTCCTGTGATTAATACCTTCTTATCTTTAAACATCAATAATATTTTTAACGGGTATAGATTTGTTCAGGGAATATTTAATTAATAATGATTTCAATAACTTGCTGAACCTGCTCATCTGTTAATTCCGGATAAATTGGTAAGCTTAAAATATTGTTAACAATTTCTTCTGTTACAGGAAGCCCGCCGGAGGGTAAGCGGCAGAAATCAGCATATCCTCCATGCAGATGACAAGGAGCGGAATAATGTATACCTGCATATATCTCTTTTTGAGCAAGTGATTGTTTTAATTTATCCCTATCGTTACATTTGATCACATACAAATGGTAAACATGGGTTGAGTCCGCCCTAGACACTGGCAATATTATATCTTGTCCTTTTAAGCCGGAATTATATAACTGCGCAATTTCCAAGCGACGTTCATTATCCTTATCTAAATACTTCAACTTAACATTTAAAATAGCGGCCTGGATTTCGTCTAAGCGGGAATTGACACCCGGAGCAATGGTAGCCCGCTCATCATCCCAACCATATTGACGCAGGCGGCGCGCTGCTTCATCAAATACTGAGGAATTTGTAACCAGCATCCCTCCGTCGCCAATTGCCCCTAAATTCTTGGTTGGATAAAAACTAAAACAAGCCATATCACCCATGCTACCGACTCTCTTTCCCTGGTATAAAGCGCCCGTTGCCTGAGCACAATCTTCAATAACAAGTAAATTATGTGCCTGAGCTATTGACATAATTGAATCCATATCGCATACTTGTCCATATATATGAACAGGAATTACAGCCTTTGTCTTTGTTGTTATAGCACTTTGAAGCCCAACAATATCCATAGTATAATAATCAGGATCTATATCTACCAATACAGGTTTTGCACCGGAGGCTATGATTGCAGCCACAGTTGCCAAAGCAGTATGTGAAACAGTAATAACTTCATCTCCAGCTCCAATACCGGCAGCGCGAAGCGCTAATGTAATGGCATCAGTACCGCTATTCAATCCAATACTATAACTGACATTGCAATACGCCGCAAAAGATTTTTCAATTTTATTTACTTCGGGGCCAAGTATATATTTACCATTTTCTAACATTTGAGTTATTGCCTCAATTATTTCACTTCTATGTTTTGAAAACTGGGCAAACGGATATGAACAAAATATCATTTTTATTTAATTATTTATTAAAAGTATGAATACTTGGCTGTAAAGTATAATGCTATTGAATGTATTATTAATTTAATTTAGTAAAGTAGTCTTGCGTGTCAATACCCATCATGTCTTCCAGAATTATCTGGGCATTTGGCCTCATGCTCAAATCAGAGGTTAGAAAGGATCTTTCATAATTCAGGTAACGTTCCTCATTTACTTTAAGAAGCTCCATTGAATTTGAAGAAAAATTATCAATATTAACAGGAACAGTACCCAGCATTTTGGACATGTTGTTAACTGCCTGCATGGTTAATTCATCTTTTTCGAGTTCGTTCGAATAGATAAATATAACAGGTTTTCTATATATAACCGCATAAGAAATCGCAGTACTTGATATCGCAATAACAAAGTCACAATCTCTTATCATCTCGTTTGTATAACCAAAACGAACCAGTCGGTCTTTAAATTTTGGTGCAGTTATTTCATAAGTGGACTTATAATGACCCCCAATTTCTACTATACTTCCGGTTTGCTCCTCTATTTTTGTAAAAAAAGAAGCCAACAGGGGATACCATACCTCCGATGTTCTAGAATCTTTACGACCAAAGTAAAATCCATCTCCTTCACTGACAGGACCGGCAGTAGCAAGAAAAACTACCTTTCCGGAAGATTGTATATTCTTAGAGCTACCTGCTTTTAGGGACAACAGGTAATTGCTGAAATCCTGACAATGCCCATTAATAATCTTAATTTTTTTTTTAATGCTCTTTATTGCAATTATACGCCATTGGTCGCCAGCGACCAAACGATGTGTCTGTATAATTGGTACGAATAGTGAAATCTTGCTAAGTATTAAATAAGTAATCCTTTTTTTAAACTCTGAGAGGGAGGTAAGAGATGTGAAAAAGGAAACCAGCTTCGAAAAAAAATTCCGGAACTTAATTAATATAGCCTCCTCCGTTTTTTGCTCGTATTTAAGAGGCTGTCCCCCTATATACATATCGAACAATATTATATTTCTTTTATATAATATTATGGATAATGACAGGTTGCAAATAAATTGCATGGGGGTTGCAAAGGTAACATCATTTGAAATACAAATCTTTGTATTATAAGCTTTCTGTCTAATTTCCCGGAGTCTGTGAATAAACTCTTTCAAGGATTTGAGGTTTATTACTTCTTCTTTATCCTTATTTTTAGCTGAAATTTTATCGGCAAATTCGGGGTTAATAATATTAGACATATCCCATACCTGAACTTCAGCGAAATCCTTGAAATAATCTATTTCATGAAAACGTATGGTAGCATCAACTACCTTATATGGAAAAAGAAGTATAAAAATTGGTTTGTTCATGTTTGTTGTTAAAATCAGCTCACCAGGCTCAAGAATATTTTTTCATACTATTAATTCCAAATACCGTTACTGGCCCACCATTTCCATGCTTTATTAATAGTGGGGATACCCATAACATACCCGGAGCTTCTTTCAAAAGATTTATTTTCATGTCCTCAATAATAAAAACAAATTTCCCTAACCGTTCTTCCAATAATGCCTTGTGGGCCGCTTTCCCTTCTTCTTTAAATTTTGGCGAAGTCAAAGAAATAAAGTCGAAACCTAACCCTCGTAAAGAAGTGTAGGTTTTTCTGAGATACTCACAAACTTCGGATGCGATTCCTGGATAGTCGTTCCAATAGATATCTTCAGTTCGTTTGAGTTCAAACCCAGTTCTAATAATTAAAAAATCAACCGTATTCTTAATTTTCGCATTTTTAAAATCGTTTATACTGATAAGTCTTGCCTCTTCACAAGTAATGTCAATAAGACTAACCGATTCGAAAAACCACTCCGCTGGTTTAATATCCGTTAAAGACTTACCATTTTCAAAAAAATGTTTTGGCACATCAATATGCGTACCCATATGATTGTTGCTGAAATGCAATTCGGATGTATTAGCCGTGTCGCCATTGGTAATAGAGCATTTACTGGCAATACGTATTATATCCCTGTTCCCATAACTAGGTGTTTCATTGTCAATAGGATGTGAAAGGATTGTTACTTTCATAAAGTGCTTGATGTTTTAGTAAAATAATACTTTACACACTTTCAGTTTCTACGTAAAGAAAGTGTGAATTTTTTCTACACTACAAAATCCTGTCAACCAATCAGAGCATTTCTTTGGTTAAATGGACGTTTCTTATTTGATCAGCAATTACAGTGTCTCTTTGGGGAACCACTCAGTATCCTTATAAATACTTTTTTTATGCTTCTTATGAATGGCTGTAGCTATTTTATTCATTTACATTAGACAACCAAACTTATTTTTGATATTCGCAAATCAACACTTTGAATACAAGTTTCAATACCGGACCAGATATACTATTATATAAACATCCGGGTTTATGTGCTTCACCTGGAAAGAAAACAGTAAACTTATTCTTTGATACCACAAATTGAGATATATTATCACTTCCCTTGTAAAATACAAAATCACCTTCCAGTTTAAATTCATCAGTTACCCTAAGATGATTGAGATCGGCAACTTGCATGGCTTCAAAGCCATCAAAAACAATTTGAACATCGGCATAATGCTTATGCGTTTCAAAAAAAAGTTCAGATGAGGCTTTAGGAGTGTACCGGAGTACTTTAACAAAAAGCTCTTCCCCTTTAATCGGGATATCCCCAGCGGGCAATTCAAAAACATTATTATTTTTAATGAAGATGCAGATATCCTCTAAATAAGGGATCGTGGAATATTTTTCCAGATTAATAAGCGAGTCAAAAATCATGCTTTGTCTTAAATTTTAAACGTAAATATGCTGAACATCTTCCCTGCTTACAGCCAGACGGATAGCAGGTTTATTACCTCCGGCAGTAATCTTATGTACCTTCCCTTTTTCAATAAAAACAACATCTCCTTTTTTTATGGTAAATTCTTTCCCTTCAATTTCCCAAATCCACTCTCCCTCTAAAATATACCACCATTCATTCCAGTTCGGATGATAATGTCTTCTATTACCTTCACCCGGCAGCTGCGATATTATTGTTGCACTATTACTATCCGAATTTACAACTCTGTGGCTCCATGAAATGCTGCTGTCATGACTGGCAATGATCGATTCAACATTTACCACCTCTTTGTTCACATCACTCAGGTTATTATCCATAACGCCGTCACTTTTAAGTATTGAGGGTACATCGGTCTCAATATGCTGATTTTTATTCTCCATAATATTCAATTTTCTTTTTGTTCAAGTTATTCATGTATTGCAATGCATTTTCAGCAAGTTCAAAATCCTTTTCTTCATCAATATCTATTTCACTTAATCCCTCTAAAACGAAATATCCAATTTTACTATCTGCACCATGGTAGGCAAATCCAAAGCGCTTCATATTGTTAATAAAACTTTTATAGGTCCAACCCATTAAAGCTGTTGCATATGACTGAACCGGTTTCATCAATTGAGATGAAATATGAGGCTCCAGAAGTTTAAAATTAACAGGCTTGCCATCATAAACACAGGCAATCTGGTGATTCACAACAGAAACCAATGTATCATATTCTTTATTAACCATTTCGCTAACGAAAGATTTTATCTCATCTTTAGATAATAAAGGGGATGTTGGTAATATTTGAATCAGGATATCTCCTTCAACATTATTAATAAAATCATAGGCAAATCCATCATTACCGGATGTGTTTGTTGCGAATTCTTCAGGACGTTTATAGAATTTGGCCCCATACTTTTGGGCCACCTCGCCAATAATCCCGGCCTCTGTATTAACATAAACTCCATTAAAAATACCGGTACTTATGGCTGTTTCTATAACATAGGAAATCAGTGGCTTTCCATTCAGCAATCTAAGATTCTTTTTAGGTACCCGTTGACTTCCAAGCCGTGCCGGGATCATGGCAATAATTTTTGACATAAATTTTTACTTTATAAGTTTAGTTCGAAAAGCTGTTTTATTTTAATTTTATTAATGAATTCTAAGTGATTGATCGCTATTGTATAATGTATCCTCCATCAATCACTACTGCCTGCCCTGTCATATAGCTATTCAGTCCAGAAACCATAAATAGCACATAGGTTGCAATCTCGCTGGGAGTTGCTAACCTACCCAAGGGTACACTTTTTATTATTGCCTCTTTCTTCTCTTCGGAGAGGAGCATTTCAACCATAGGTGTCTGAGTTGTTCCCGGACAGATAGCATTAACAAGAATATTATAGTTAGCAAGATCCAAAGCGGCCGACCTGGTTAAACCAATTAAACCGGATTTTGTTGCTGAATATGAACTTTGCCCTGGCTTTGAGATTATCCCGGCTACAGAACTGACATTTACAATTTTCCCGTATTTTCTCTCCTTCATTTTAGGAACTACCGCCTGTATCAATTTTAGCGGTCCGGTAAGGTTAACTGCCAGAACATCAATCCAGTCTGAAATATTGATAGACTCGACAGTGGATGGAATCTGTATACCAGCATTATTAATTAGGATGTCAATTCGGGGAAGCTCTTTTATCACTGTTTCTATAAAATCATCACAACTCTTCTGATCTGAGAGATCCAATTGTGCATAAATGCCACCTTCCAATAACGAATCAGGCGTTTTCGATCTGCCTGTGTAAATAACATGGCAGTTCTCACTGATCAGCATAGATGTAATACTGTACCCGATTCCTTGGGTTGCACCGGTAACAATAGCCGTTTGTCCTTTGAAACTAATTTCCATGAGTCAGATTTACCCCGAGTCTATATAGATACTTTTACTGTTACCTTTTTTATCAGTTCAGGCTTATCAACGCAATGTTGAGGGCTATGACCATCTTCGGTAAACATGATAGCGAAAATACCATTACCTATATCAACATACGTTGCCTGGGGCAATGGATCCTTATAAAAAGTTCTGTCAGCAACTTCATCATAAGGAATATTGATATTCATACCCCTTATCGGGGACCATTTCACCCTTTCAATACCTTTAACCGGATATTGAATATCAATGACGTGTTTATGCGATTCATAGCCGCGTATAAACTCCTCTTTAGTTTCATATTCACTCACAATCGCTTTGACTTTGCTATTTATTGTGTAAGTGCCCAATGAAATTTCAGGATCAATATTTTTAAGAAACAATAGTCCTTCGTAAATATCAGGGCTTATGTTTCTATATAATTCAATATTATTAATAGTATCTAAAATCATTACAATATTTCTTTTAGAATTGATATTCTTTCATATATTCATTTAACCAGGCAACAAATTCATCATCAGCACTAGTCAGGTCTTTAAACATCTTTCCCCAACCTTTTGTCAGAATTAAGCCCAGTTTACCATTTTCATTCTTTTTATCTTTTTCCATTGCTTTCAGCAATTCCTGAATGCTAATGTCCTTAATGGCATAACCACTCCATATAGTTTTAAATACCTGATGTGCCCGGGTGAACTCCGAAATACTGATATATCCTTTTTTCATGGATATAAAGTTGGCCATATCCATACCAAAGGAAACACCCACTCCATGAGGAATATTGTAATTGGTGATACTTTCGATAGCATGCCCGAAAGTATGCCCATAATTGAAAACAATACGTTCATTGCGGTCAAACTCGTCTATTTCTATATACCTTTTCTTGATAGCAAGACTGGCCCCAACAACCGTTTGCATATTCGATTGATCATGAAGAGTAGTCAAATATTGCCTTTCAAAGAAATCCACATCACCGGGCCCTGAAACGAAAAAATAATGTGCCATCTCACCTACGCCAGACTTTATGTCCCGCTCCTGTAAAAAGGCTACTATTTTCGCGTCAATATGAATAGATAATGGAGGGTAAAAATTTCCTAACTGATTTTTATATTTCCCGAAATTTATTGAGGTTTTACTGCCAATACAACTATCAGCCTGGGCTAATAGAGTTGTTGGAAAGAAAATCCAGTCAACACCCCTGTATAATATAGAAGCTATAAATGCAGTGACATCCTGCGTAATCCCACCTCCAATTGCTATCAACCTGTTATTACGCTTAAACCCGCTAACGATCAGTTGTTCAAAAAATGGGATAATTCCCTCATAACTCTTTGTGTTTTCAGATGCTTCAATTCTGATAACATTCTCATGGCCTTCAATATATTCACGAATGCCATTCAGCTTCGAAACAATATTATCAATAATAATGTAATCACCTGCTTTAAGGATATTTTTAATTTCGGGACCAATTGATTCAGTAAAATGAACTTCATAATCCCTTATAGACGATTTAACTTTGAAAGATTCAGACATTGGTAAATCCTCCATCAACTATTATATTTTGCCCGGTCATATAAGAGTTTTCCTTTGAACATAAAAATAATATAACATTGGAAATTTCAATCGGATCAGCAAATCTTTGGGCAGGCACCTGAGCCGAAAGAGTTAACATTTCCTCTTCTGAAAGTGTACTCTTAGTTAGCTCTGTCATTGTAAAGCCCGGTGAAACAGCATTTACAGTAATTCCAAACGGAGCCATTTCAACGGCCATTGTTTTAGTAAGACCAACAATAGCATTTTTTGAGATAGTATAAACAGATCTTTTGCTTTTTGTGATCGCACTCCATATTGAGGCAATATTAACCACTCTTCCATATCCCTGCTGCTTCATTCTGGAAGCCATGTAACGGCAAATGCTGAAAGGGGCATGCAGGTTTACTGAAAGCATCATCTCATAATAATCGTCATCCACGTCCTCTATCCCAGACAACCTGTTGATCCCTGCATTATTTACACATACATCAATGCGCTGGAAATTATCAAGCTGAGAAAGAAAATTTTGAATTCCTTTCTTTGAAGAAAAGTCAGCCTGAACATAATAAAAATCATCTCCCCACTCGGCCCTCAGAGTGCCCGGGCACTCAATACCCGTACCTGTTATAATAACCTTTGCTCCCTGCTGCCTGAACAAACCGGCTGTTATCTTTCCGATACCTCTGGTAGCACCTGTTACCAGGACATATTGGTTTTCGAAATTCAACATTAATTTACTCATGTAACTTCATAAACTCTTCATCCTCTCTTAAATAGGAAACCAGCATATGGCAGATACTCATGTGAAGATCTTCTATAGGACCATAATCTCCTTTAGGATTGGGAGTGAACAAGGATACTGAACAAACATCTTTCAGTTTTCCTCCATCAAATCCTACAAGTCCGATGGAAATTCCACCTAATTCATTCGCATATTCAACTGCTCTAACCAGGTTCATTGAATTACCACTTGCAGATATGGCAATAAGTACATCTCCCTGATTAAAATTATCCTGCATCTGTTGTGCAAATACCTGTTCATAAGAGTTATCATTCCCAATTGCTGTCATAAGCGGACTATGATCCGTAAGGCTGCGTATTTTAATTCTCCTTTTCTTAAAATACCTGACAAAAAAGCCAAAATCAACCTGGTAATGTGAAGCCGTTGCAGCACTACCCCCATTCCCGACCACGTAAATTGTCTTTCCATGTTTATATGCCTCTATTATATGCGTTGCAATCTTTTCCAGATCATCAAAATTGATCTGATCATAAAGTGCTGTTAACTTTAATCTGTAATCATTTACATGTCCTATTAATTTAGTTCTTCTCATACCATCATTTTTTTAGAAATCCTTTGCTTTATATATTTCGTCAATAATTTTCATTAATCTATAGGCATCTGATGAATTGCCGATCATTATGTCTGTATCAGTTTTGATCGCATTAAGAAAATGTTCAGTTTCGTACCGCCAACTGTTATCATCAGTATATTCAGTTTTAATCTCATCTGCCCATGTTACAGCAGGGCCAGATGACCTGTTTTTTGCCAGAGTCAAAATTTCCTCGCCATAGGCTCTTGAGGAAGTAAGTAGCCCATTTAATACCATGTACCCTTTCTCTAAAAAAACTTCAAGAGAAAACAAATGCCTCCATTGAGTCATTGTTGAATGTAAGGATGCATCCATTCCGGTTTTGGTATTTCTAAGAATCACAAATGCATTATCCTCCACTTCCAATTTCCAGAAAGAATTGGAAAGCTCTGCCTTTACTCTGTCAAAGTCACCACCAAGATGCAGAAACAGATCAAGCATATGTATTCCCTGGTCAAGTAAAATCCCTCCACCAGCTATTTCCTTTTTGGCTCTCCAGTTATTAAAATAATCCTCTGTAACACTTTTACCGTATCGGCCACGCATCCAGAGGATTTTGCCAAATTCACCGCTATCCACAATATTTTTCATCCTGATCACACTATCATGGTGACGGTGGTTGAATCCATACATCAGTTTCCTTCCATGGCTTGCCTTTTCAACCATGCGAATCTCCTTCATTTCATCGCCTGTAAATGAGGGCGGTTTTTCACAAAATACGTGCTTGCCCGCTTTCAGACAATCTATTGTCAGCTGTTTATTCAGGTAATTCGGTGTGCAGATAAAAACTGCATCAATATCAGGGTTATTTATTATTTCAGAATGTGATAAGTTCTTTATACCCATATCAGGAGCTTCAGGATCAGATATGGCGGTAACTTCGCCCATACCAGCCTGATTTATAGCATCATACCTGATTTTTCCCATTTTCCCATACCCGATTATACCAATCTTTACGCTCATTGATCTGTCAGTATTTTTTTAAAATCACCTTTTTGCAAAGCCACCATTTTTATTTTAATTTACCAATAATATTAATTAGGTTATTCACAGCATCGATTTCCATAGCCAGTTTTGCTTCTTTGGCATAGGAACCAATATGAGGAGTAAGAAGGATATTATCCAGTTCGGCAAGTTCGCCTTTATAAGGTTCATCTAAAAAAACATCCAAAGCCGCAAAAAATTCCGGGTATTCTTTCAGATGGACGAATAGTGCCTGTTCATTTATAACTCCGCCCCTGGAAAGATTTATGATTATACATCCATGTTTCATTTGGCTCAATTCTGCGGCGTCAATAAGAGGCTTTCCATTTTCCATTCCCGGCACGTGAATACTGATAATATCAGCTGTGCGGATGACCGTCTCAAATGAGACATTTCCCATATCATTTGACTCCATCCAGGCGCTGTCTGCGTATTTATCATAAGCGATCACTGAACATCCTAAAGCTTTGTATAATGAAGCTGTTTTTTTACCAATCCTTCCAAAACCGATAATGCCAACAGTCTTTCCATTGATCAGGTTACCCGTTTCTTTTTTCCAGACACCATTTCGTATTCTGCGGTCCGAAACAGAAATCCGCCTCATAAGATTAAGCGCCAGTGTTATTGACAATTCTGCTACAGCCTGTGTGGGGCCGTTTGGTGTGATACATATTTCAACGCCTTTTTCTTTCGCGTATGCGAGATCGATACTATCTATGCCAACACCTACACGGCTGATACATTTAAGATTTTTGAGCTTATCAAACACAGCGCTGTTATACGTTTCAACACCGGCAACCGCCCCGATTATATCACTGCCAAGACTGATCGTTTCATTTTCGGTGAGTTTCCGCCCATAGGGGTTTGGAACAACTTCAAATCCTGCATTTTTCAATAAATCAAGCGGTTCTGAACCACATTCACCAAACGAAGAAGGTGAAATCAGTATTTTATTCATTTATATTGTATTAATAAATTAAACCGATCAGGCTTTATCAATCCTTAAATCCATTGTTACCCATTATGCGTTTCCCCATGTAGGTTTCTTCATACTCTGTACACAACCTATCAAGAACAGCCATAGCTTCAGCAGAAGCTGTTTGTGATGCATATTCTCTCCTCACCTGCAATTCTTCTTTCTCACTTAAACCTGATCTTGGAGGAACCCATCCACATCGTTTATATACTTCCAGAGGTATGCCATCTGATATTTTTGTTCGTGGAACTTTCTGTTTTCGCATTGTTCGAAGCGTTTGTTTCGTTATTTTCGACTCTAACGCCTCCGCAATGTCTTTCATATAGGGCATTGGATCAACAACAAATTTTTCAAATGGGATCGTTATTATTTTGTCATTATACATTTTTGATAATTTATTTCTTGATTCCCTCATTCTATCACCAATTTTTTGAATGTAATAGATAGATTTTTCAACCGCATTGGCATTATTGAATAATTCTTCCCAACCCGCTGTATACCAGGGCATTTCTCCATTATCATATTCAAAATAAACGCTATAATCTCTCGCACTATGAATTAATGTGTCATTATTTAAAGTTTGCTGAATAACCATGTATAAAGGATGTCGCACAATTTCAATAAACACCAACCTGCCTTGTAATGCTTCAAAAATTGGTTGGGCATTCATTAATAATTTATGCACTGTCAACGGAATAATTGGCTTTTCATTTTTAATCCTTTCGGGAACAGCGGAATCGCCTTTCATGAAAAGTCTTTTGAGATAGCCCAAAGTATTAGGATGCCTAAATATGGATGATAAATCCCCTGGTCTCAAATTCACTTCCCTTGACATCATAGTATCATAGGTTACAAGATCAGTCAACATGCGTACCATGGTAACAACAGCATCTGTATCAATTTTATTTAAGTAATGGAGCGTACAAAAAAATTCTATTTCATAACTATAGGTAAGTTTTTCCACCCTGTCAAATGAAGAAACCAGGGTTGAAAACAATGTTTTGCCACAACCTTCTAGGCCATCGATAAAAACTATTTTCTCGGTTAAATAAGGGGTCCGGACAGTCTTAAATTTCCGATTGGGATTATAATTAACATCTCGCATAATTCTGTCCTTATTTTAAGTTTGATTATATTAATTGTGTTTAAATTTTATTTGCGATTTAAATTAACTAACAGGCTATACCAATTCAAGCGCTACCTGAAAGATACTTATACAAAAGTAGGGGTAGCTCCTTCATTACGATGAGACATTCAATCGCATTTATGAAAAGAGATAACCTTAGCAGGTGCTCCCGCTACAAAACAGTTACTTGGAATATCCTTCACAACCAAACAACCCGCTCCAATAATTACATTATCGCCAATTTTCACCGGAGCCAGAATCGTTACACCAGACCCTATAAAACATCCTTCTCCAATTTCTATATCATAACCGGATTCAGGAGTTTCTCTAAAATCTTCACTTCCCAGAACTAGTTTTGCTCTTCGTCCCTTATAAAAACGATGCCTCCCTGTAAGTACCATACAGTTATGCCCAAAAATAGTGTCATCGCCAATGGTGACATTTCCACTAACTGTATTAAAAATGGTATTCATAGTAGAACAACCTTTACCGATCCTAATCCGGCTTTTATTCCCGTGAACATACGAATATTCAATGTTAAGAAATCCCAAGTATAAACCAAACCTGGTTAAAGGTAATTTAAGGCAAAAAAGAAGTTTTGCACGAAACCCATGAATCTTTTTTCTTTTTGGATTTAAGATATATTCCATATACTTTAAAATATAATTTATACGCCTTTACAGTGGTATTTTGATGATCGCTTTTTTGCATTTAATAACAGGTTCAACTTTTATAACATTTTTTCGCTTACCCAATCAGCTAATTCAAAATTATCTTTCACCAAGCCTTGTCTTGCCTTTTTTAAGCCATCGCCAACAAAGTTAAACAGATGTGCCGTAGCTACTGCATCAACTCGGGTGTCTGAAAGGCCCTCGGCCAAATGCTGGTGTTTTCCTGCCCCACCTGCGATAATAACGGAGATAGAGAATGATTCAGGAATATAATCGAGCATTTTCAAATCAAAGCCCTGACCCGTCCCATCCTGGTCAATAGAATTCAGATATATTTCTCCCACCGGGTACCCATTAATTTTTTCTAACCAATCTGAAAGATCCCCAGGTACCGGTTTAGTGCCATTTTCCATCCAAAGTTGATATTTTTTGTCATCATTCAGTTTAATATCCAGCGATGCAACAAGGCATTGCTGTCCAAATTCTGCTGCAAGATTATTAATAAGTTCTGGATTATTGAATAATGGTGTATTGATTACTACTTTATCCGCACCCGAACGAAGTAAGGTTTTAGCATGTTCGATACTACGTACCCCACCACCAGCAGCAATAGGTACAAAGCATCCCTCAGTCAATGATTTTAAGTGATCACAAAATGTTACTATCTCTTTTTTGCCTCTTGTAACATCTAGAACGATCAATTCATCTATTGAAAAAGCAACACTGGAAAAGTTATAATTCTTCTGAAGCCAACGAAGGTCTCCAACTTTCTGCAGCCGAAAATTACGACTTAGCATAAATGACCCTTCATTGTAAAGAAGCGTAAAAATCATCCGTTTTTTAAGCATTTTTATTACTGTAAGAAATTCTTAAGTAAGATAAGTCCATTTGTCTGACTCTTTTCGGGATGGAACTGGGTACCACAGATATTATCAACTTCAAATGCCGCCAGGAAATCGATACCATAGGAACAAATAGCAGTTCTCCCTGCAAGCTCCTCAGGAAGCAGTCGGTAAGAATGTACAAAATAAAAATCCGGGTTATCCGAAAGGTTTTGAAAAAGACCTTTTTTATCTGACAAACTAACTGAATTAAACCCTATGTGCGGAATTTTATTCCTACCCAGTTCTTTTTCTGTGAACTTATTGACTTTGTTATTTATCAGACCCAATCCGTCAATTTCACCGTCTTCGGTTCCATGCGAGCCCAGTAACTGCATGCCAAGACAAATACCTAATATTTTTACCCCCCCTGATTTGACAGCTTCGATCATGGCCTGGTCAAGGCCGGAGCTTTTAAGCGTTTCCATTGCTTTACGGAAAGAGCCAACTCCCGGCAAGATGATCAAATCTGCTTTCAGTACCATATCCGGGTCATTTGAAACTTGGGGCACAGCACCGAGGTAACGTAGTGCACTTAGCACAGACCAGATGTTGCCCATACCATAATCAACTACTATCAAATTTTGATTTATCACTATTCTACACTGAATTTAGGCTGCCAACGACCTTCATTTTTTTCAAACAGATCCCTGTTCACCCATTTATCCAATACTGCATCGAATTCAGATAGCGTCATTTTGTAATATTCCAGATATGCTTGTAAGTATTCTTCAGGATAATGACCATCATAAAGTTTTACCAGATTAACTGCCTGATCGCGTGTCATAGCGCCGCGACGGATCTCAATCCCGGCATCCTGAGTTGCACGTCCGAAACCAAATTTCAAATACATCATATAGGCATGCAAGGAATACAAGGCTTGATCATTTTGGGCAAAGTTTGTAAAAGTGCCACTGTTATTTTCTTTAACTTCATGTAATCCACAAAATTCTTTGGCCACAAGGTAATTACGATAGGGATCCCATGCCTCAAAATATGACCAATGAGTAAATGACAATCCAACTTCTGACACTTCTGATTCAGTTGGAAATTTAAAAAAAGACAGATCAGCTTCAGATATATCTTCATCCATTTTTATTCTTTCAAAAACCTTTTCATGTCCTCCTTCCAAATAAACCCTTTTCATATAATTTATATCATAGAGCGCATTATTCTTACTTTCGGTAGAACCGCCATATTCAATTTCTCCATCCTCTCCATAAAATAGCAATGGAATTTTAAAATTAGCTGCAGTTTTGATCACAGCAGTCATAATAGCTATTAACCATCCATAATATGGAAATCCTTTTTCGATAAAGCCATACTTGTTCAACCTATCCAGAACTTTAGGATTGGGTGTCAAATGAATATGATCATATCCGGAGTAAATGAAATTAGTAAGATTCTTATCCCCTATCTCAAGTGATAACGCAGGCCGAACAGTAATTGTGAGAGGGTTCATTCCATACTTATGCTTTAAGGTATAGGCCACATATGATCCGTCCTTACCACCACTAACTGGCACAATGCAATCAAAATTGCCATCTCTTGACCGATTTTTTTCTAAAATATCCATTAACTCTTTTTGCCTGGAAGACCAGTCAATAGTTTTCTTTTCTTCCATCCACTGACATGCATTGCACCAGCCTCTGTCATCAAAGCCAATTCTAGGCCTTGTAGACATGTTAAGGCAGTTTTTACACCAAAAAACATTCGTTTTATTACTCATTCTTACATTTTTTATTAAATACAGGTCCAGCCGCCATCAATTAAAAGATTTTGGCCACTAATATAGGATGCTTCATCACTCAATAAGAAAGAAACCCCAGGAGCGATATCCGAAGGTAAGCCCATCCGTCTCATAGGGACTTTTCTTTCATATTGTTCGACAAATATCTCATTTTGTTCATTAAAAATTCCTCCGGGAGAAATACAATTAACACGAATTCCTGACGGGCCATAATAGGATGCCAGATATCGCGAGAAATTGACAATACCACCTTTTATGGCAGAATAAGCTGCCGGCATAGTCATGTCAGTTCCATCATATACAGAAAAATCAGGACCCACTACTCCGTAGATGGATGAAATATTGACAATACTTCCACTTTTTTGTTTATGCATCACTTTTAAAACAAGCTGACAACACAAAAAAACGGAATTAAGCTGCAAATCTACGTTATGCTTCCAAGATTGAGCAGGAATTAATTCGAATTTTAATCCCCAGTCTGAGGTTCGTGGATATGCATTATTCACGAACCCATCAATTCTTCCATATCGTTTAATAACTTCATCTATCATGTGTTGAACAGAGTTCTCGTTTGTTACATCACAGCCAAGACGCCCATTGTCCAAATCGTCCTCTAGATTGATATCTGCATTTATCACTGTAGCTCCTTCAGAACTGGCATGATCAACTATAGCTTTACCTAATAATCCACTCCCTCCTGTAACAATAATAATTTTATTAGCTAATTTATTCATGTAAAGCAATTTTCAACACAGCAATTCCATTTGCGAAACTGTTCATGGGTTGTTTGTTCTGTTGGATAAATGAAATGAAATATTCAAGTTGTTTTTTGTATGTCTCGCGGATATCAAATGATTCTTCAAATATAATTTCCCCGGTCATCCGGCTTTCAATTCTGTTATTGACCAAATCAACAACAAGAGTATCGTTTTCTGATACAATCTCTATTTCCCTTTTCAAATCCCGGCGATAATAATTTAATGTTATTCCAACAGTAAATTTTGAATATGTTAGAAGAAAACGGGCACTATCTATTGAAGAAATATTTAAGGATGACCTATTTCTCTTTTGAGAGATCACCTGTTCAGGCATTCCAAAGAGCCAGGTGCAATAATCCAATTCATGAATCAGATCCAAGTGAACGCCTCCGCCCATTTTGGCATCTGAACTGTAAATTTTTCTAAAATCCTTTCCTGGGCGCCAATCAGGTAAATATGATCCACAGTAAATATTCACTTCGTTGATCCGGAGATTTGTTTCATTAAGATATTGCTTTAGAAATTGAAGTGCAGGATGAAATCGTAAGTTACAGGCAACATAAGAAATGATTTTTCTCCTCTCTAATTCACTTATAATTTCATCTGAACCTGCTAAATAGCTTAATACAGGTTTCTCTATAAACAAGGGCTTATTGAACTCCAATGCCTGCAAAATGGCATCTCTATGAAATTGGGTAGGATTCGAAATAATAATAAAATCAGGACTTATTTTTAATTGATCTATTGAATAAATATTATGTGCTTTTTCATATGACTCTGAATCTATTGAAAGACGTAATGCATATATCTCTGCTTCAGGTACTATTTCACGAATTACTGAAACGTGTTTCTTTGCAATAGAACCCAGACCTATAATAAGTATATTCACAGTTCAAAACCAAGTTTATCATTTACCAAAAGATATTCCATAAATTCAAAATCAGTCTCATGATCCAGATCAAAACATACATGTGGCATAATATAAACCAGGGATTTATCGGTAATAGAACTTGTTAACTTTTGATCAAAAAAAGTTCTTCTATAAAAATAGAAAGAAGCATTCATATCAAATACAGGAGGTGCAGATTGCCGGGTTGAAAAATCACCCTTTTTAACTAGTCCAAAATAACCCTTATCCTTTAATTCGACCATGTTAAAATATGGGTTCCTATTGGCATAATTAACACTAAATAAATTAAGAGCATCATTATCCTTTTGGATTAATTCAAATGCTTCTACCAAATCTGTAATGGTTCTAAGTGGGGAAGTTACATCAAGATCTAACACAAAATCGTATTGTTTATCATGTGTTCTTTCTTCAAATTCAAGAAGGAGTGCAATTGTTGGAATTTTTCCAGCGGTATCGGAAGCTAAATCTTCAGGCCTTTGATAAGAAGTACTTAAGCCAAATGTATTTGCAACAGATTTTATTGTTTCATCATCAGTTGAAAGTGTAATATCCGCATTATATCGAGAAGAAAACTCTCTTGCAACTTCAATCGAATATCCTATAAGCGGCTTTCCAGCAATCGGTCTTATATTTTTCCCTGGAATACCTTTTGAACCGCCCCTGGCACATATTGTAATCAATAAATTCATGTCAGACTTTAATATGCTTGATATCATTTGTTGCTTTGATAAAATCTTCATGTTTACCGATATCAAGCCAATAATCCAAAACAGGATAATAGGTAACATTCATTTTATCCTTTATCATTTCTGAGATCAGATCTGTGGCATTAAAAAAAGTATTTTTTGCGATCCTCTCAAGGTGTTTTTTCTTTACTAAATAAATGCCCGCATTTGAATAATAAGTAATATTGGGTTTCTCCTTTAACCCTAAAACCCGATCCTGATCGATATCTAATACAGCATAAGGAACATTAACACTATATGGAATAGACGCTATGGATAAATCGGCGTTCTTACTTTCAAAATCCATAAAGAAGTCCTCCAGATTAATAGTTGTAAGCAGATCAGAATTCATTATAAGTACAAACTTATTTTTAAACTCACTTGCAAGGCTGATTGAACCAAGGGTTCCCAGTTTCTTTTCTTCTTTAACATAGGATATGTTGATCCCCTTACATGATCCATCTTTAAAATAATCAATGATCTTATCCCCGAGATAATTTACACTGATCTGAATATTTTCAATTCCATACCGCGACAAAAGATCTACACAATGCTCTAATATGGGTTTAGAGCCAATTTTAAGCATTGGTTTTGGCAAATTCTCTGTCAATGGCCTTAAACGTATACCTTCTCCACCTGCTAAAATAAATGCATCTAATGGCAGATAGGAATGATAAAATTCAAAGTTGATCAGCTTGATAATATGCATATCATGATCTACAACAGGAAGAATCTTAATTGATTGCTTTTTAGCGTTCATCAGATCTGGCAAGGCATAATCAGATTTTACATAGAAAAATTTATTGCGCATATATTTCTCCACGCTATCAGAAATCTGAAGCCCGTTCAATAACCCTCTTCGCGAATCCCCATCAGTTAATGTTCCTACTAACTGGTTCTGATCATTAATAACAAACAAGGTAAGACTAGTCCCTAATTCCACTAATTTTTCCAAAGCCGTACGCAGGGACTCACGATGACTTATACTATGTTTAATCAGATTAAGCATTCGCATTTTTAAGAATTTCTATGATTTTTCTGGCTGTATTGCCATCTCCATAAATACCGGGCTCTGAACCTGGAATATAATTTTTATAATTTTCCACGGCAGCAACTATACACTCCTCATTAATTTCACAATTAAAAATATTGTCAGTTATGATTCTTCCTTTTTGTCTGTCACCTAAATTAATAACATATTTATTAAAGTAAGAAGCCTCAACAAATCCGCTGGAAGTGTTTCCCAGCATCATCGAGCAATTTTTCATGCAACTTAGATATCCTAAAGTGCCGAATGACTCTATTCCAATAGCTTGTTTATTCTTTGAAATAAACTTTGCCAGCTGCTCTCTTATCATATTACCCATAGTATCCGCATTGGGCATTGTTATAATAAACTGATAATCCTGAATTTTCCAGAGAGCCGCAATTAGCTCTTTAACGTAAAACTCATTATGTTTAAAATCAACAGTTTCAGGATGAAATGTAATGAGTATAGTGGGTATATTAAGGTCAATATTAAATTTATGCCTGAATTCTTGTATAGAATAAAATGATAAAGACATCAAGTTGTCAATGCTTAATGCTCCAACATTATAAACATGATTATCATTACCTTTCAATTCAATAACACGTCTCCTATAAAGATCAGTCGTTGTAAAATGATAAGTTGACATTTGAGTGATGCAATGTCTAAAGCAATCATCTATTGCACCCAATGTAGTTTCTCCTCCATGAATATGAGTAATAGGAATTCCAAAAGGGACAATACTTGAACAAGCGGCAAACATTTCGTAACGATCGCCCAATGCTATTACCAGTTCATAGGTTTGTGTATTCCAAATTTCAGCAAAGTCAATTATTGTTTTCCCCATAGCCTGTGATATTGCTACAGGAAGGTCGCTCTCTGGCATGGTGTCGATTCTAAAAGTTATATCAAAACCATCTGCTATAATTTGATCAACAGTATTACCATGTATTTCAGAAAGATGTGTACCAAAAGCCATGATATGCAATTCAAAAAAAGAATCACCCTTCAAAGCTTTTAAAAGCGGCAAGTAAATCCCGAAATCAGCCCTTGAGCTAGTGAATAAAGCTATCTTCAATTATTCAATGTCATTTAATGTAAGTTTATATTCAGGGGGCAGTTCCGTCTTTACTTTTTTGCCAATAACCTGATCCAAAAGCATAGGGGATAATCCATCGCCTGGCCGCTTCATTTCTATATCGTATTTAATTATAATATGGCCAGGTTCAACTTTCCTTTTCAAATGCATACTTTTCCTAACAATCACCTTATTTTTCAATTCTGAAGCACTTGGTTCTTTGATACCATTACCGGCAATAGCCAACTCTATATTCCGGATCGCCTTAACCATTGCTTTCAGTTCAACAGGGTCCAGCGAAGCCACATGATCAGGTCCTTTCATGGTTTTATCCAATGTGAAATGTTTTTCTATTACTGAAGCACCCAGTGCCACAGCAGCTATCGGCACCTCAATACCTAAAGTATGATCAGAATAACCTACTTTAACCATAAGTTCCTTCTTAATAGTATTCATTGCTAATAAATCAACATCACTCATTGGTGTAGGATATTCAGTATTACAGTGGAGAACGGTGATCATTTCCATGGAAATACCATTGGCTGTAATCACTTCTATTGCTGATTTAATCTCATTGAGGTCCGCCATTCCAGTTGAAAGAATAATTGGCTTTCCTTTCGCTGCAACATGTTCCAAATAAGGCTTATTAGTAATTTCTCCGGAAGGAATCTTATAGAGCCCGGGCTCTAACCGTTCAAGAAAGTCAATACTTTCCTCGTCGAAACCGGTAGACAGGAAATTTATTCCTCTCGAAAGTGAATAATCCATGAGAGTATAATGCCATTGTTCAGGTATTTCCAGTTGTTTTAGCATTTGATACTGTGATTGCTCAGCATCATCACTATTATTTTGCTGATAACTAGCTTTGACAGCAGTTTTAGATACAAGTTTATCCGCTTTAAAAGTTTGAAACTTCACAAAATCAGCTCCTGCATCTGCCGCAACATCAATTAGTTTTTTAGCCAGCTCAAAATCACCATTGTGATTAACTCCGACTTCCGCTATGATCAATACTTTCTTCATCATTTGATTGGTTTTGCTGGATTACCTGCAAATACTCCGCCATCAGGTATATCGTGAATAATCACAGATCCTGCACCGATAACTGCATCTTTACCGATACTTACCCCCTGTTTAACAACCGAATTTGCCCCAATAAATGACCTTTCCCCTACTGTAACATTTCCAGCCAGCACGGCGCCAGGGGCAATATGCGATGCACTCCCAATTTTGCATTCATGTTCAATAATACACCCGGTATTAAGAATACAATAATTACCGATTTCAGCAAAAGAATTTACCGAAACATTTCTGGAAACAAATATTCCAGAGCCTAGTTCGGCTTTCTTTGATATACCGGAGCCCGGATGGATTATATTTAATAGAATTGCCTGATTTTCAAAAAGTCTAAATGCGGCTTTTTCCCTTATCCCATTATCCCCTATCCCCAAAACGAACTGAAACCCCCTGCTCCAGCCAGGAAAATCAGGGTCACTTTCATAGCCGAGGTATTCCAATTCAAAAGGATTAATTTGAGATATCTGCTTATCGGCATAATATTGAATTCTAATACCCGCTTCCATTGCTATATCTGCTACAACAAAAGCATGGCCTGAATATCCTAATATGACGAAAGAGGTTTTATCTAACACTACTCGGGATATTTACGATTCTCTCCTCCAGATAGCCTGCATTCTTTTGCTCATCTCTTTGATAATCGGAATACATAGGAGACTTATATATAAGTTGCCAAATTGGCCTTGTCATTACCCGGGCATCATTTGTTGTTTTAAGAAACAGATCACGGTCTTCTTTATTTTCCAGTTCAACACACATTAACCAGTAATTTGCTTTAGTATCAGGTAGTTCCCTACGAAATTGAATACCCTGGCTATAGAAAAAATTTGTATAGATTTCGGCCAATTCCCTTTTACTGGATAAAAAATCACTAAGCTGTTCTAATTGAGCACAAGCCAGAGCCGCATTCAGATTTGGCATTCGAAAATTATATCCGATAAAATCATGCACGTATTCATAAGGATGCGGGATCTTCGCTGTAGTAGTGAGATGTTTCGCACTGGTCCCTAATTCCAGATCGTTTGAAACGATTGCACCACCACCGCCACTTGTAACTATTTTATTGCCATTGAAAGAAAAGACGCCCAGTTTACCAAAGCCTCCTGTAGGGCGACCCTTATATTCACTGCCGATAGACTCCGCTGCATCTTCTACAATTGGTATCGACCATTTAAGGCAAACTGCCAGCAACTCATCGAGATGCACAGGAAAACCGAAAGTATGCATGGGAAGACATGCAGCAATTCTTTTATTTGTTTTTTTATTATAACATCCATCTTCCCGCAACTCACCATACTCCTCTAAAAAAGCGCTGACAGATATTGCAGAGAGTCCCATCGTATCCAAATCAACGTCTAAAAACACAGGACTAGCTCCATTATAAACTATCGCATTTGTTGTTGCAATAAAAGTCAGTGCTTGTGTTATTACTTCATCGCCGTCTTTTACCCCAGCTAAACGCAGTGCCACCTGAATTCCGGCCGTACCATTAACTACAGCAACAGCTTTTTTCGTACGGCTAATGTCTGAAACCATTAATTCAAACTTATCTACAAAAGCGCCAACAGACGACACGAAAGTAGAATCTACAGTTTCTAACAAATATTTTTTTTCATTACCCCTAAATTTAGGCTCATGTAATGCGATAAATTCCTGATTAGGATAAACATCCTTAATCAAATTAATTATTTCATTGAATCTAGACATTATAGATGTCTGCTTTATATTGTTTCAAATTTTCAATATTTCTAAACCATTCTATGGTTTCAGCCAAACCCTCATTCAGACTGTATTCAGGTGCCCATGAAGTATATTCCTTAAGTTTGGCATTAGAACCAAATAATCTGAACACTTCTGATTTTTCGGGTCTTAATCTTTGATTGTCTGTAATAATTTTTGCATTCGGTTTAATCTGGTCAATCAGATTTTGAGCCAATGCTCCTACAGATATTTCACTTTGGGTTGCAATGTTCACCTCATGCCCAATCAGTTCATTACATTGAGCAATTTTGATAAAAGCATTAACAGTATCTTTTACAAATAGCAGATCTCTGGTTGGGGTTATATCCCCAAGTTTTATTTCTTCGATTCCCTTTAAAAGTTGTGTAATTATTGTAGGAATAACTGCTCTGGCAGATTGTCTAGGTCCATAAGTATTAAAAGGCCTTACGATAGTAACTGGAAGATCAAAACTTCTATAGAAAGATTCGGCAATACAATCGGCACCAATTTTAGAAGCTGAATAAGGAGATTGCGGTTGTTTAGGATGCAGTTCTGTAATAGGTACAAATTGTGCCGTACCATATACTTCAGATGTGGAGGTCACCAATATCCTTTTAACATTTGAATCCCGGGCAGCTTGCAACACATTTAAAGTTCCCTTTACATTGGTATCAATATATGAATCGGGAGCATGATAACTAAACGGTATGGCGATAAGGGCAGCAAGATGAAAAACAATATCTATATCTTTCATGGCCACCCGAACACAATTTGAATCGCGAATATCACCCGCAAATACCTCAATCTTAGTCAAAACATCGGGAGACAGAGTATCGAGCCAACCCAGTGAATTAAAGGAATTATAGAATACAAATACCCTTACATTATATCCTGCTTCAATAAGAGCTTCAGTAAGATGCGAACCTATAAAACCATCAGCGCCTGTAATAAGTGCTTTTTTATTTTTTAAACTCATTTTTCTAATAAATTGTCTGCTGAAAACTGAAATGAGAGCCTTGAATAGGCTTGAATTATAACAGGTGTATTTAGTTTAAACTGTAGTAACACGGCAAGCATTCCATTCAAAAAACTCATTTGCTTTTAATTAATAATTGGACATTACTATTTTCAGCATTTGAATAGCTTATTTATATTTTCCTTTTAATTATTCGCTAAGATTTACCCAATAGTTTTAGAAATAATTTTTGAATTAGCTCTCGTACTGCCCAGGGAACAAATTTAAACATAACAACAATCTGTTTTGGCAGTAAATGAGGGCACTCCAAATAGGTATTATACAAAATACGGGGAACTGAAACAAATTTACGCCGCCGTAACTGCCGTTGGAGAACTCCTACAACATCACCTTCTACACAAGTTCTTAAATAGTTTTCTAACATTAACGCATCATTAATAGAAAAATTTTTTTTCCAAAATTCTATTAGCTGAGAGCCTTTAATCCCATTCATTATTGTATTATAAAATATATCTCCTTTATCCTGCATCACTCTATTTGATTGTTCAGCATGATGCCGCCAATATAATTTAGCCTCAGAATCATATCCTGTATCACCAAGGACAGAGTGTTTGAAAATTTGAGACCAATCAGATATTATATCAAACCCTCCGGTTTCTAACAAGCTATTTTTTCGGAAACACATTATTCCACCCGGTGCTGAAATTAGATTATTTCCATTACCAGATATTATACTTTTTGCCAATTCAAAACCAGATAGAAATCTATTCCTGATACTAATTAATTCAGTCTCTATTTTTAATCCCTGATCAACAGATACAGGCTGGGGGGCAGCAGTAATACATTTTGGATTCTCCAAAAAAAGATTGACCATTTTTTCAACATAATTATTTGAAACATAATCATCATCATTCAAAACTGCTACAAACTCGCCTTTAGAATATTTCAGACCGGCATTCCAGCAATATGAAATTACTTTATAAACACCATGATTTTCATTAAATTTAACCAGGCTAATATTATCATTTTCCGAAATGAATTTACTGTAAATTTCTTTATTTAATTCAAGGGCCTTATGGTCAACAATAATAATTTCAATATTAGAATACGATTGCTTAAGAGCAGATTCTATAGTCTCAGCAAGGTAGGTGGCTCTATTATATGTTGTAATAATAATAGAGAATAAGGGAAGATCTTTACTATTGCTTAAACTTCTAGTGGAAGGATAAAATGTATGTGAAGGAAAATCAATTTTCATAATCAATACAGATCAATTTTACAGTATTTGCGTTTTTAGTGCTTTTTAAAACTAAATTTTTAATTTCCTCGAGATAGTTCGAATTCATAACATAAATAGGAGTCCCAATTTTTAAATTACTGAGGACCTCTTCAGGCTTCTGCACTTTTAAACATGTAACGGGTAAATATTTTCCCTGCTTGCGGGGATTGATATCAATAACCATAGAAACCGGAAATCCAGCACGTTGCATTGAAAGAGAAAAAATCACCCCTTTTGATCCTCCTCCCCATATAATAACAGACCCGCCATTTTTATGTTCTGGTGAGGGTAGAAAATTATCAGGGAAATTAACCGAATTTTCAGGGTCATATTTCGGAAATCTGATATCCGATAAATCTGCAATAACATAAAGATATTGACCACCAAACAATCGGCCACTTTCATACACTGTACCAAAAATTTTATGAAAATCTGAAAGTCTGAAATAATTTACATGCTCATAGAAAATATCAAACCATACACGATTCTCACAAATCCAATCAAAACACGGGACTTCAATATATATTTTACCGCTACCACCATTGGCTTCACTTAATTGCTTCAAAAAACTAACCGGATCCTGAATATGCTCCAGTACATGACGTAATATCAGGCCCTTACCCGTAATTCCTAAATCCGGTGTAAAATATTGCTTGATGACCTTTGGATTGGATCCTTCATAAGTTGGGTCATATCCCTGAACTTCAAATCCATTATCCTGCATCATTTCTAAAAAAATCCCTTTCCCACAACCTACTTCAACGATATCAGATTTCCCTATAATCCGCTCAATTATTTGAAGTACCTGATCGAGATGTTTTTGAAAGATGCTGCTTGTAGCCTGTTCATTGTCATAATTCTTATCATAAACCATCAACTCAGGCCTAAAGGCCTGATTGTAAATAAGGCCCGTGTTCAAATCTTCAACTAAACGGACATCCCCACAAGGGGTGTTATTTGCATCTTCAACCTTATCAAATACCTTGTTTTGGAAAGCTGGTAAGTTATCAATCTCATATAATATACGTGTACTATTCATAATATTCAGTTTTGAATTTTATTGTCTTGGCTTCCCCCAAAAAGCTAAGGGTTCATAATCAGGATATGGATAATACCCCAAGTTTAGTGTTATATTTTTATTGTTGTTCTTTATATGGTTTTCAACTAAACTTCGGATCGAAACAGGTATTCCGCTACAACAATTTATTATCCCATTGTACTTGTCTATTAAAGATATCTCCACGATTTCCTTTGCTACATCTTCGACAGGGAGATAATCCCTTAACTGTTCTCCGGCACTCATATTGAATATTTCCTTTCCCTCAGCCAGCGCCCTGTCCAGTTGAGAAAGAATAGACTTCTCAGACTGTCCTTTACCGTACATGTAAAACAGGCGAACCCATTTTAGCTCAAAATTTATTTTTTTTTGCAAATGTTCAAGAGATTTCCGTAAAGTATCTTTTGCAAGTGCGTATGGGTTTTGGGGATCAGAAGGCATATCTGTTGTTAGGCAGCCATTTTTCATCCCATACTCAAAGCATGTTCCTGTTATGGTAATATCTTTAACACCTGAGTGAATAATTGTTTTTAAAAAATTATATTGAAATATTAAAGTTTCTTCGAAGTGTATGAGATCCATATAATTTGGAAGGCCGTCCCAGGCTAAATGAATTAGTTTATTTGCTGCAGAAATTTTTTTAAAAGCCTGGTCAGGCAGGGTTTTTGAAATATCTACCTCAATAAATTCCACTCTGTCAAACCATTCTTTCTGTTTCAACTTATTAATATCTCTGCCCACAACTATTACCTCTAAACCTCTTTGAAGTAATTCGTTGACGACATGATTACCAATAAAGCCGGAACCGCCCGTTACAACAACTTTCATTCTTAAATTATCTCTAAATTAGGTACCGCTACTACAAACTGTCCATTCCATTCTCTGATATAATTTAATTGTGCCTGTACTTCCTCTTTCAAATTCCAGGGTAGAATAACTATATAATCCGGTTTTACTTCTTTTATTTTTTGCTCATTCACTACGGCAATATGTATCCCAGGAAGGTATTTGCCTTGCTTATGCGGCGAAGCGTCCACTACAAAATTGATCAGGTCCTTTCTTACACCACAAAAATTCAACAAGGTATTCCCCTTGGCTGCGGCACCATAAGCCGCAACAGTTTTGCCTTCCTTATGTACCCGGATCAAAAATTCAAGAAAATCATTCTTTACCTTTTCGGATTTAGCCTGGTAGTCATTATAGACTGTTAAATTTGTCAATCCAAAAGCAATTTCCTTTTCTAATAATGCTTTCACATTTGAAGATATTACTCTGGCATTATCTTCTGCATGTTTTGCATAAATCCTAAGCGATCCCCCATGGGTATTAATTTCCTCTACATCGAACATTTCTAATCCATGGTGCTCAAAAATCTGCTTGACTGTTCCAAAAGACAAATAAGAAAAGTGTTCATGATAAATGGTATCAAACTGATTTTTATCAATCATTTGAAGTAAGTGAGGGAATTCAAAAGTAATGACACCCCTAGCCTTGAGTATAATCTTTATTCCAGCTACAAAATCATTTATATCGGGTACATGAGCAAGGACATTATTCCCCAAAAGTAAATCTGCCATTGTACCTTCATTAGCTAATTTTTTTGCAAGCCTGACACCAAAAAAGTCAATTACAGAATCAATCCCTTTTTCTTTTGCAGCAGCTGCAGTATTGGCAGTAGGTTCAATACCTAATACAGGAATACCTTTATTTTTGAAATATTGCAACAAATATCCATCATTACTGGCGACCTCAATAATTTGGGAAGTTTCATTAAACCCAAATTTCTCAACCATTAATTCAGTATATGCTTTGGCATGATCTAACCATGTTTTAGAAAAGGATGAAAAATAAGCATAATCACCATTGAATATTTCATCATGCTTAGCAAACTCCCCAATCTGAACCAGGAAACAATTATCGCATACCATGATTCTCAAGGGGTAAAATGTTTCAGGTTCGTTTAGTTGTTCAGCTCTTAAAAATGAATTTGATGGGGGGCTGAACCCCAAATCAACAAATTCATGACTTAACTTGTTATTACAAAATCTGCAATTCATATTTCTATTGCCTTAAAATTTACATCCAAAAATGGGTATTGTTTATCTTTAACACTTAGATTAACTACAGGCAGCGGCCATTTAATATTTATACCCGGATCATTATATCTTAATCCGGCATCCGCTTCTGGAGTGTAATACTCTGAATGATGATAGATCAGAGAAGAATTTTCTTCGAGGGTTTGGAATCCATGAGCGAAGCCGTTAGGTATAAATATAGCGCTCATATTGTCGGCACTTAATTCAATACTAAAATATTGCAAATATGTTGGTGAGTTTTGTCTGATATCGACTGCTACATCAAATACTCTGCCTTGAATACATCGAATTAGTTTAGATTCAGAAAACGGCATTTTCTGGTAATGTAACCCCCTAACGGTACCTTTTTTTACATTAAATGAATGATTTAATTGTACCCATTCCTTATTAAATCCTATTTGCGAGAATTCTTTTTTACAAAAGGTACGGGTAAAAAATCCTCTTTCATCTTCAAATTTTGAATAATTAATTATGTAGAGCCCAAGAAGGGGCGTTTCAATGAACTGCATAAGCGTTAAAATAATTCTGAATTCGTTTAAAAATTAATTAGTATCCATTTAAATGTACTATTATATCCCATTTTCCATATCCTCCCGGAGGAATTATTATTTTAAAACATTTTAAGGTTTTAAAATAAAGAGACATTTTTTATCAACACAACCATTCAGGATTATTTCGAAGGAATTGCGCCCCAAAGCGAGTCCAAATTTCTCCATGTAAACGAATTCCTTTGGAATCTACTGCATTGATCGGAAAAATTTTCCAGAAACGATTTTGAAGTACTTCGTCATCTTCATGCGGTTGCCAGCTACCATTTAGCCGCTTAGCCATCTCGATGACTACATCCCGGATTTCCTCAGGCGTGTTTTCGATAAGTTGTATACCTTTAGATTCATAATCTGAAGACAAGACACTGAAACCAATACCCAAAGAGAAGATTTCAGTAACTGATATCTCTCTGTTCTCTTTTACTTTATAATGATGCTTTGTGATACCAATTGATTTTTTGAGAAAAGTAAACAAATATCCTAATGGTACCATATTCACATATACAATTGGCCGATGGAATATATATGGAATGGCATCGAACCCGGTTCCGACTGAGATACAGAACTCGCATTTTGCACCCAAATAAATATCCATAAAATCATTTCGCATTCCATTGGTGGCATAATCAATGACCCTTATATTATTACTATTTATAGCCTGATGGACCTGCACTCCCATCCGAATTACATAATAACCGTAATCTGCAAGCTCATCAATGGCTAGAACATAGTTTTGAATATCTGTATCACGGTAGTTATGGTAACTAAAGTCATTCCCTTTTAAGTGTGTTTCCAGATATGCACTATCTCTTACAGCCAAACATACAAACGGGGAGCCATACGGTATCCCCATATTGCGCAGACCAGCCTCGCCACGGGCCTCTTCTTTAATCGTAAATTGCAAATGTGGAGAAATCCGATCCAAAAGGTTATTCACATCCCTATCATGTTGAATATTAGTACCGATTTCATGAACGGCCCCTCCGGGAAAAAGTTGATTGACCCAGGCAACAGGAGCAAGGAACCAAGCCGGCCATATGCGCAAAATCCGTTTCCACATAGTCGCCAACTGTCGATTACAGATTGGTTTATAAGCCATGTAGAAAAGATCAACATGGCGCTGCAACGGCCTATGAATAGAAGCATCCCGCTCACAGAGATATAGTTCAGTATTAGCGGCAAAGTGTCCAATTCTAGAACTAATTAATCCACCAATTCTTACCAGTAGCCAAGGCTTGATTAATCTAATTACCCCCACCACAGGGACTGCAACGATGTAGAAGGGTAAGTTAGCGAGCAATTGAGAAGCCTGCTTAATTTTTCTAAATACAACAAAACTGCCCCCCTGCCGGATTTGTGTTATTTGCCGTTGAATAAAAGTTGAAACACTCATAACCATATATAAAAGTCTCATTGCCGTTAATAACAATGAAAAGTAAATATTGCATTTTTGATCTTCAAGATCGAAGGTGTCATCCACCCCTACCCAAACATCCGGGAGCAGAACCCCCAAAGCAGACAATCGGCTGCTATTAAACGTAGTGTTTAGTTACGCATACATAAACCCGATATCAAGGTAAAAAATTGGCGGGACCAACTCAGGGTCAACACCAAGCTTTAGTGCTATATACCGGGCCTGATTTGCATAAATCATTTCTTGTTGTGCTGAAACCAGCAGAAAATCTGGAAAGGGTGATCAGTTTTATAACATCGTATTTTGCCCAATTGGCTGTATTGACAATATTAGCTGAGGTACCTGCTGCTGATCAAAATGACAACATTACCTCTATCCGAATAGAAAGCGAGTGACCGATCAACCCACTTTTCATACCCATAAACATTTGCAAAACAGGTAATCAGATCAGTTTCATTAAAAATAATTACCCTGCAGCCGGCTTCTTTAGTCAGATCGACCGCTACGTGACTGGCCATCGCAGCACTTCCGCCATTGCCGACAACGATCGCTTTTTTACCTGATTGCTTTACTTCCCTTATTAATTCAGCAGCCTCCACAAGAAGAGCATTATCAACAGATCCAATTGTGTCAAAAATTAATTTATTGTAATCCTCAAAAAAAAGATATGACGATAAAAAATTTAATTTTAATATTAGATTTTTATCATAACGGTTTCCCTCCTTTTGCCCTTAGTGAAGACCTACAAAAAATGGTTCAGTATGGCAAAGGGATCAGGAGGTTTTATATTTAAACGTTCAATCCGGGACGAATCAAGAGAATTGTACCTGAATATTTCATCCTTAGGTATTCCATTCTCAGCAGCGCTTGTTGCTACAACCAATTCCTCATTGACACCAAATATTTGTGCCATTTTCTGTGCGGCATCAAAGTAAGAGATATCCCCATTAGCCGAAAATTGATAAATCCCCTCATTATCATCATCAATTACGGCCATTAACGCATAAATTGCGAGATCAATAGCCACTGGTGAGAAATATTGATCTTTGAAAGCCATTATTTTCTCACCCTTTTGCAGCAAAGAAAGCCAATTGGCAAAAATATTCTCACCGGGAATAATGATTTTGGTCAGGCGAATAATAGATACCAGCCCCTTGATCTTTTTGAACTCAGCTTCGGCTTCCGCTTTTAGCCCGCCATATCCGTTCACTGCATTGGGACTAGTTGACGCGGCCACAAAAGGAGTTTTGCCGTTAAATACTGCGTTGGTGGATAGCTGTATAATTTTAGCACCAGCGTTCGCATAATAAGCCGCTAGGCGTGCAGGTCCGGCAACGTTTACTTCGTAAGCCTGTTTCGGATCTTTCCTGCATTCTTCAAACTTAGTAATGGCTGCACAAAAGACCACCGAATTAACATAGGGTGGATCATTCCGAAGAAATGTATCAACATCTAAAAGATCCAGAAATAAAGCCTCCGAATCATTTTCTCGTCTCGAGGTCTTAAAGACAATATCTCCCCGGCTGAGCAGGGCTTTTATTAAAGGCCTCCCGATCTTGCTGTTACCACCGATAACTAAAATTCTATTACTCATTACGGTTTATTGCCCAGAAGCCTTTCAATGTGGACGCATGAAAATTATGATATAAATGGATGATGAATTAGAATTCTAAGACCAGATAACAAGTGAACATCTATTCTGCGACGGTCCACGTCAAATTTAATTCGTCACCCTTACCCGGCTTAGTTTTGGCTGGAACACCAACAGCTAAACTTCCTTCGGGCAGATCTTTCATAACTTTCGAATGGGTTGCGATAACACAACGATTTGCGATCTTAACATCTCCCATAGCTCCTCTGTATGCAAAAAAGTAGCAGTTGTTGCCTATTTCAGAAAATTTATTAAATGAAGAAATATCCCAACTTTTTACCTCAAAGGGAACTCCCTGAAAGAGTGTAACATGTTTGCCAATAATTGTTCCTCTTCCTATTACGATTCCTTGAGGGTGGCCAATAAAGAATCCGGAGCCAATTTGTGCATTAAATTCAATATCGGCTACCGTCAGTGTTATATTCGTACGGGCAACCATCCAGGCCAGAATCGGCATTTTCTATTGATAAAACCAATGGCTTAGGCGATACAAAATTACCGCCTGAAATCCTGCTTTAAAAAAAGCTTTCCAAAAACACTCTGATATACGAGTATTTTTTTTACGCACCTAGTAATTTTGGTTCTACCACGAACTTAATGGATAAAGGCTAAGTCCCCCATGAAAGAAAAGGATAGCACTTCTAAAATTAGCAAAAGTCCTATATCCTCTTCCAATTGTTTTTAGTTCTTGAATCTTACCATTTAACCTTTCGGCCATGGCGTTGTTATAATTAGTAACCAATGCATTGACTACCCCTTTGATATGGTTGTTGAACATAGTGACAACTTTGGTTACTTCTTTAATTTTTCTTCTTAACGAATTGGAAGCCCATTGGGAGTATAAAGCAAAGCCAGAAGCCTGACTAATAGAGAATAAATCTTTGAGATTTTCTCTTACTTGCCATGCTTTACTTACCTCATAGTTAGCTCCGGTGATGGCATCAAATTTAATCCTTGAACCTCTGAGGTATTGGCTTCTCGCATCGTATCACCATTTAACCTGTGCTTGCCCGCTTCCATGAAATCCTTACTCCACTTGTAATAGTTTGCTTGATGAATGCCT
>Ga0209632_10000302_pt1 | contig 52201 bp, 59 predicted proteins | sample COG_10_FD_184754 | JGI IMG/M metagenome (GOLD analysis project Ga0209632, IMG submission 184754) | Pelagic Microbial community sample from North Sea - COGITO 998_met_10 (SPAdes) (version 2) | ecosystem: Environmental > Aquatic > Marine > Neritic zone/Coastal water | place: Helgoland, sampling...
TAGCCGATTGTCTGGCACCCGCGCCAACTGACCCAGAAAAAGTTTGTTCAATAGCCTCCATAGAGAAGTTAGTGTGTCTGCGATAGACGACTTTAAAGAAAGTGATTTGCGGGTTACCTGTAAGATAGATGTCTTGAGCACCATAAGCTACTAATTGCATTAATCCTCCTCCCATTTGTTTATAATATAACATAGAAAAAAAATATGACGAAATTCAAATGTAAATTTAGGATGGAAAATAATTAATAAAATTTGATTTTACATTATTTAAAATAATAACTATATATACATTAATATGGCAGAACAATATGAAAAAAAAGAATTAAGGCAACATATATATGATACCCCTGATACTTATGTTGGTGGTATAGATAAAATTAGTGAAGTTCTACCTATTAAGGATAATGATAATATAACCTTTAAAGAAATTGAATATATCCCAGCATTACTTAATATCTTTAATGAGATTTTAGTAAATTCTAGGGATCAGATTGTCCGTCTTCAAGGTAATAAAGATGATAATAATATTATCCAAGTATCTAATATAAAAATTAATTTTAACGAAGACAATTCTATAACAATTTTAAACGATGGTAATGGTATAGTGGTTAAAAAACATGAAAAAGAAAAAATATATGTTCCTCAATTAATATTTGGTGAACTTCTAACATCATCTAATTATAAAAAAGGTGAAAAAAGAATTGTTGGCGGTAAAAATGGATATGGTGCTAAGTTAGCAAATATCTTTTCAGAAACATTTACTATTGAAACAGTAGATCATATTAATAATTTAAAATACACTCAAACATGGGAAAAGAATATGACTAAATGTAATAAACCTTCTATTAAAAAATGTCAAGGAAAACCATATACCAAGATTACTTGGAAATGTGATTTTAAACGATTCGGTTTACAGAAATATTCAGATGATATGTTATCATTAATGTATAGAAGAGTATATGATATTGCTGGTATTACTGATAAATCTGTTAATGTAACTCTAAATAATGACAAAATAAATATTAAATCATTCTTGGATTATGTAAATTTATATTCAGATTCCTTGAAATTTCAGGAAATTGTATCTGATAGATGGAATATTGTATTTTCAGTATCTCATAATGATACATTTGAACAAGTTTCATTTGTAAATGGTATATGTACAAGTAAAGGTGGATCACATGTAGAATGTATTGCTAAACAAGTATGTACTGGTATTGTTGATTTTATTAATAAAAAACATAAAAGAGAAGTTAAAGATAAAGTAATTAAAAGATATATTTCATTATATATTAATTGTGTAATAGAAAATCCATCATTCGATTCACAGACTAAAGAAAGATGTATTACAGCACCAAGTAAATTTGGGTCTAAACCAGTGATATCAAGTAAATTTATTAAGAAAATATGTTCAAATAATGAATTAATTGATAAGATATTAGATGCTAATAATAAAAATGATAATAAAGATCTAAAGAAAACAGATGGTAAAAAGAAAAATAAAATCATTGTTCCTAAGTTAGATGATGCTAATTGGGCTGGAACAAAGAAAGCACATGAATGTACACTTATCCTTACTGAAGGAGATTCAGCTAAATCTATGGCTATTGCTGGATTGTCTGAAGTTGGTAGAGATAAATATGGAGTATTTCCTTTAAAGGGTAAAGTTCTTAATGTTAGAGAAGCTAATGTTAAGCAAATTAATGCTAATACTGAAATAGTGAATATTAAAAAGATTTTAGGATTAGAAAGTAATAAAAAATATAAAGATGTTAAATCATTAAGATATGGTAAAATTATGATAATGACAGACCAAGACCATGATGGATTTCATATTAAGGGATTATTGATTAATATGTTTCATTATTTATGGCCTGAACTATTGAATTTCGATTTCATATCATATATGATTACACCTATTGTTAAAGTATCATTAAAGAAAACCGTTAAACCATTTTATACATTAACTGATTATGAAACATGGAAGGAAAAAACTAATAATTCAAATAAATATACAATTAAATACTATAAGGGATTAGGTACATCTACAGCTGTAGAAGCAAAACAATATTTTAGAGAACTTAAAGTAAATGATTATTCAGTTACAGATAATACAAATAGTGCTATTATTTTAGCATTTAAGAAAACTGAAGCAGATAATCGTAAATTATGGTTAAAAGGGTTTGATAAAGAAATTATTCTTGATTATAATATTAAGAAAACAAATATAGATGATTTTGTTAATAAAGAATTAATACATTTTTCAAATTCAGATAATTGTAGATCTATTGGATCTTGTATAGATGGATTAAAAACATCTCAGAGAAAGATTTTATATAGTTGCTTTAAAAGAAAACTTTATTCAGAAGTTAGAGTAGCACAACTATCCGGATATGTTAGTGAACATGCAGCATATCATCATGGTGAAGCATCTTTACAAGGTGCTATAATATCAATGGCACAAGATTTTGTCGGATCAAATAATATAAATTTACTTCTACCTAATGGTCAATTTGGTACTAGAATTATGGGTGGCGGTGATGCAGCATCTTCTAGGTATATTCATACACAGATAAACCCTATTACAGATTTAATCTATAGGAAAGAAGATTTAAATTTATTAAAATATATAGACGATGATGGATTATTAGTTGAACCAGAATATTATGTTCCTATTATCCCCATGGTATTAGTTAATGGTATGGTTGGTATTGGAACTGGATGGAGTACTAATATTCCTCAATATAATATTATAGATATAATTACAAATATTAAAAATAATCTTAATGAAGGTAGTTATAATTCATTGGCTCCTTATTATAGAGGGTTTAAAGGAAAAATCATAAAAATATCTGATACAAATTATTTATCAAAAGGTATTTATTCATTAAATGATGATAATTTAGTAATAACAGAACTACCCATTGGTGAATGGACAGATAAATATATTAGATTTTTAGAAGAATCTATATTATCAGAAAAATCTAATATGATAATAGATTTTGATAATTATTCTACTGAAAAAGATATTAATATAAAGATTAAATTATCAGGTGATTTTATTTATGGTTCTAATACTTTTAATGAAAAAGATGGTTATACAGAATTTGAAAAGAAACTTAAATTAGTAACACCAATTAGTTTAACAAATATTCATGCTTATGATAAAGATAATAAAATAAAAAAATATACTTCTGTTTACAAAATATTAGATGAACATTATCATGTAAGATATCAATTATATATTAAAAGAAAAGAATATATTCTTAGAGATCTAAATAATAAATTATGTGTCCTAGAAAATAAAATACGATTTATTAATGAAGTTATTAATAAAACTATTAATGTATCTGAATGTACTAAAAATGATTTACTGAAACAATTATTTGATAAAGAATACCATTTATATGACACTAAGTGTAATATTATTAGTGAAGTCACTACTTTTGATATAGTGGGTAATGGTTATGATTATATGATTAAAATGCCTATTTATACTATGTCATTAGATAAAGTTAAAGAATTAAATGATGAATTAAATAAGATTAAAGACGATATTGATATAGTATTCAATAAAGATATTAAAACAATGTGGATGGAAGAATTAGATGAATTATTACAATATTATAATAAAAATATTATATAGTTTATATTATATAATGGATCAAGAACAACACCCTAATATATTAGAAACATTAATGAATACAAATATGTGGAAACATAATGGACAGATATCTGATATAAAAAATACTACTTATTCAGATGACTATTATGATAATGTAAAGTATACTAATAGCCCTAATACAGAAATTTTAAGGAACTGTAACACTCAAAGTCAGTTAAAAGGTATATTAGATGAAACATTATTAAGTAACACTTTTTTTGCAGTTGATAATATACAAAATATACAAAATATGATAAGATATTATTTTCATCAAGAAAAAAATGAAGTTATATCTGAACAATCTAATAATGAATTATTAACAATTATGAGAGGTATATATATTAAATATAGTAATTCTGCTGCAAATACAATGGAGGAAATTAAAGGTGAAATTTTAGAATTAAATAATATAGTAACAGAATTTAGTTTAAAACGAATCTATATTAATTATGATAATTATAATAGATATTTAAATGATATGGAATCATTACCTAAACCTTTAGATTTACCTAAACCTCCAGAAAAAAAAAATTATTCATATAATCTTAGTAGAGGTGAAGATTTCGCTTAAAGATATAATTATAATAATTATAATGAATATTAATTCTTTTTTTTTTGATAAGAAGATTATAAAAGATTTAGAAAATTGGATAAATAAAGATTATAAAAAACAATTTTTATTTATTCATGGTAAAGATTCTTGTGGTAAAACTTCACTAGCAGAATGTATTTTAATTAATTATAAAATCATTCATATTAATATCGATTTTTTTAAAGATAAGTGTTCAATTAAAGATTTTTTAAATTTATCTTTAGGAAAGAAAAATATCACAATGATGTTTAATAAATTTATTCAGCATAATGCTATTATATTTGATAATCTTGAATTATTTTTAAAACATAATAAAAATGTTCTTAATGATATTTTATCATATTTAGATAAATTAAATATTCATAAAAAAAATCATCCTATTATATTTATATCATCAAATATTAATCATAAAATTTTTAAAAAAGTATTATCTTTTTCTAAATTTATAGAAATAAATTATACAGTGAATAATTTAATAAAAATCACTAAACAATTATTATTAAAAAAAAATTTTACATTAGATGAAAAAAATATTATGGATTTAATCATAAAATCGGATTCAAAAATAAATAATATAATATCAAATATTAATGTACTTAATCTAAATGATAATTATTCACAAGTATATAATTATGAAGATACTTTTATAGATGATATAATAAAAAAAATATATAAAACAAACAATTTTAGTGATATAATAAGATATTCACAAAATACAAATAATCTATATTTTGATATATTAGATAATATTCACTTTATTACTAAAGATATAGATGCTATAATAAATATATATAAATCATGTTGTAATGCAGAAAATGTTAATACATTTTATATTAAAAATCATGTTGATTTATATGATCTTTTTATATTATTATCTATAATTTATCCTAAATATTATTTAAAAGATCAAATTAATAGAAAAAAAGTGATAAATAATAAATATGTTAGTAAATCATTAATTTATATATCAAATAATAAATATCAATATAATAATAATTTAGATATAAATATGATATATTTAATAAATAAATTAGAAAATATTGATCTGATAAATTTTATAAAAGAAAAATTTGATATAAAAGAATGTGATGATAGAAAGTTAAAGAACACATATTATAAATTAATAAAATTTGATTAAAATATTTAAGAACCAATTAATATAATATATAAATATGAATAAAATCATTATTGTAGCAAGTGAACTCGCGATTATTACTGGACATAATAAATATGAACCCATTACTAAAGCAATTGATACTGTATTGAATCGGAGCGGTATTGTTAAGAAACATATTCCTAAATCTAAAATTGAAGAACAATTATTAACATTAAATGATACTGACTTAAAATCTATAAAAACCGAATTGAAAATCGATGATAAAAGTTCTTTAAAAGAAGTTGAAAATATGATTAAAAAACAAGTATTATCAAAATCATTAAATGAAAATATTACTGAAGATCAATCTAAGACTAAAGTTGATGAAGTAATTAAAGCAATGCCTACTCTTAGTAAATGTTTAGAGGGATCAGTTAAACAAGATCTAAGAATGAAAAGAGGTAATATAAAAGAAGATAAAAATCTAGATAAAACACAAGTTAAACGTAATATTAAGATTGATAATAGAAATACACAAATGTATGAAAAAGAATTATATAAAAATGATGATAAAAATTATAAGGTTATTCTGAGAGGTAAAGTGGATGGTATGAATGAAGAATATGTAGTTGAAACTAAAAATAGAACTAAAAAATTATTTAATATGATTCCTGATTATGAAAAAGTTCAATTAAACGCATATATGTTCTTAGTTGAAAAGGATAAAGCACTCCATATTGAATGTTATAATGAAGATCAAAATTCAGTTGAATATGATTTTGATAAAGTATTCTGGGATGAATGCTTAGATAAAGTTGTTCAATTCACAGATGATAATATTGTATGTCATTTAAAAAATTAATAATAATTAATATAAAATGGAATCTAATTACAGACCATCTTGGGAAGAATATTTTAAAATTATTGTTGAAAATACTGCTACAAGATCACCTTGTAACAGATTGAAAGTAGGATGTTTATTAACAAGAGAAAATAGAATTATATCACAAGGATATAATGGTTTTTTACCTGGAGCACCACATGAATCTATTATTGAAAATAACCATGAACAAGCAACAGTACATGCAGAACAAAACGCAATAGCTGATTGTGCTAAAAGAGGTACAAGTTGTTCAGAATGTATTGCTTATATTACACATTATCCATGTATAAATTGCTTTAAAATTTTAAGTGCTTCAGGTATAAAAAAAATAAAATATATAAATGACTATAATAATGATATAAATGTTGATAAATTATCTAAATTATCGAATGTTATAATTTCAAAAATTTAAATAAATGTACGAGTACCTAGGACATCGGCGTCCGCGAGAAAAGGGGATCGTCTGAGCCGCAAATAGCAGCCCATTTTTCTTGTATTTTTTTTTTGAATAAATCAATATCACAGGTGCCCTCGAGGCCCGCCACCATAGATAGGGAATTTAAGACCGTGGTCGGATCGTTACACATTTCTTTTTTGATGGGGAATCTCTCCTGGTATCTTTTAAAAATACCCTCACAATTTGCCGCAGGACTTAATGTCGGCTCGGTGGTGTCGCTGAGCTTGTCGGATGGCGGTGGACAATAATCTGAATCCGATTCCATATTATTTAGATCATTGATTAAATCTGTTTTGGTTTTCCCATAATTACGAATTTGTTGCGATTCAGAAAGTTTCAAGTTTTTATCATCTTTCAGAAAATCCTCATAATAAGCGCCGACGCATTGATCATTGTATATTTTCGCTAGATTTTTCCAACTATTCTTACGATCTTTTCCGTCAAGATAGTCAGGAGATAGTATCGTATCACAATAATGTTCCTTCCCTTTTTCAATAGTTTTAATGCTATCTGGTACTAGTATTTTACTTAAACCGAGACAACACGAACCGCCACTCGATAAACCATCTAATAGAGTGGTCGGTAAGCCTGGTTTAAACTGCATTTTGTTGGAAGCCAAAAAAGTCCCAGAGAGTTGTAGATTCATACCTAGTAAATTTGCTTTGACCGCCTCTATCTGCGCCGATAATGGACAACACAAATTTAAATCATCTGCTTCCTTACATGTCTCATATTTTATGGCACCTCCAGGATATGGACATGTTTTACCTTTTAATTTAGCCATCTGGGATATTGTATATTTTGACGACGGTTTCTTACAAGAATATGGTTGCCCGGGGTTATCTGACATGCCATCGTTTGTCGTCAATTGGCATTTGGCGTCATTTACTTCTACGAAATTCCCAATACAAGGTATATCACATGATTCATTTACGGTGCACGGGGTGATAGTAGGGTCAGCAATAGCAGGGCATGGTGTCGGAACTCCATGGGTTCTAATGCGTTGTGATTTGGTTTTGTAACACGCTTTTTCCGTCGGATTGTATTCACAGTTAGAAGTGATATCCTCCATTTCACATGTAATGTGTTTTTCCTCGCTTATTAGGACATTTAGCAGACTCTCTTCATCAAGTGTGAGGCTACTAAACATATCTGAAATATCTGTATTCTCTAAGCCTTCAACTGTATTACATTTACAATAACTTTTAAGTAAACTATAAATTAAAAATCCTACTAAAAAGAAAATAATCATGTACATATATTTATCCATTTATATATATATATATATATTATAAAAAAAATATTTTATAAAAATTTTAAAAATAATATACCGGTCATATGAGATCCTCAGTAGATTAAAATTCAACGCGATATAACATTTTTTATATTTACTTTTAATATATTTGTGCCAGATTATCCAAACATATTTAAGTCAGGGCATGTGGGGGTGATGATTTTTAGTGTCTCATCCGTCAAACATATATCATTATATATGTCTTTCATGTTGTTCCAACTAGGGGTCCGTGTTTTGTTTTCGGCATTTTTTTGTTGATCGTCCGCTCTTTGTAAATTACAATAGTGATTATTTAACATATTGACGGGGCCTTCATATAGTAAAAAATATACACCTTGGCAACACGAATTACGGTACGATAAACCTTTTAGGTGTTTGTTCTCGTCCAGTTCTAAATTATTAGAGATATTAAACTGGGGGGACAGTGTGTGTTTCAAACCTATGATACTATTTTTCACATCATCAACTTCATTATCCGTGAGTGGACATCCTGTTGCACTAGGTTCCTTGGATGACTTTTTTTCTTTAGAGATGCCTGTTACAAACTGTACGCCGGTACTTTTTACAGGTACCGGCGTACAATTTCTGCAGAAATTGCTCAGAGTGACAGATCCCGGCGTTCGGCATCCCGGATCGGACTGGTTTGGGTTTTTTTTTTCTCCATTTATACATAAATTTTTACAATTACAATTGTTTTTGAGCCCCTCTAATATATTACAATTATAATAACTTTTAATAAGATTATAAATTAAAATTCCACCTAAAAAACAAATAAATATATATAAATACTTATTCATTTATATTATATTATATTATATTATATAATTTAATTACTATAAGCTAATCCACCCATACCACTCATAATACGAAGAATATTGTAATTAATAGCGTATATTTGAATATTTCCTTCGGAGTTGCTATTGCCGATTGTATCATCAGTTATTAATTGTGAACTATCAATTCTTGAAAAATTACATGTACCACTTGGTTGATGTTCTTCTGGTTTTAAACAGAAAGAATATACAGCTATAGTATCAATAGTTTCGTCGAGTTCGGAAGTACTTTCTGTAGTTAAATAAGAATCTAAACCAGTTCCTGTATGATATTGATAAGTTTGCGCCCGTGTAAAATAACTTACAGGTCTTTTTTCAAATCTATCATGACCATTTAATTTTAATGTCATATTGGGTGAGTCTAAATCTCCGCTTATTTCGATACTCGCGTATGAGCACAAACTATTGTATGTTATTGAATTCTTAGTTTTATTCCAATCTTTTTCTAAATATACCCATATTAATTCTTTAACGGGGTGATTAAAATTTAAATTATATGTTGATTCACCCTTCTGTTGAGTAAATGTATTTAATTGTACTTGTTCTATTAAATATTCATGTGATACTTGAGCAAATCTGCGTCTTTCATCTATATCTAAATATATATAATCACACCATAAGTGTTGACTTGTACTTTGCAATGCTGCTGAAAAATTTACAATAATATTTACTTCATGATACTGTAAAGAAATTAAAGGTAATGCTAAACCCGGATCTTTACAAAACCAAAATCTTAATGGAATATGTAAATTATGGGTGATAAATGTTGCAGATACCAAGATACCATCTCCGTGACGCTCCATGCTTGCATTTATACCACCTGCACACGCCATTGCTTGAAATTTAGTAAAATAATTAGTTTTGATTGATCCAGATGTGCCACCACCATATGGATAATTTGCTAATTTATACTTTGAAAAATGTATAGTATCAAGATGGGCAACATTTTTTGTTGGATTAGGTTCAGTTAATTCACTCCACGTCTCCATAAAATGACCATAATGTTTATCAATAGTATGACCACCAATTTCCACTTCTACATAATCTATAACATTATGACCGTAATTTGATGAAATTTTACCAGGTTTTAATTTAGTTCCATTACCATTTAATACTAAATACGTTTTATATAATAAATCACCGTTTCTAGAGATGTTAGCTATTACTTTACCACCTACACCTGAAGCACTTATTCCACTAAAAATTTGTTTAATTGATTCTATAGAAAAGTTAGTATGTCTTCTATATATAACTTTAAAATATGTAATTTGTGGATTACCTGTTAAATATATATCTTGTGCACCATAAGCAACTAATTGCATTAATCCACCACCCATATTATATATATATATATATATATATATATATATAAATAAGCATAAATAAGCATAAATTATTGTCGTTTTAAGGATATTTTAATATCACATTTTCTTTCAGATTTTAAGAACTCTAATAATTCTGTTGCCTTATCAGAATCATTAAAGTATTTTGTAAATTTATCTTCTAGAAATTTATATGACATTGTTTCATATGATTTATTAGTATTATATTGTACTTTAGAAGAATATGACGGTAAATTAAAGATATTATCTTGTAAACTATTATTTTCAATATATGATATAATTTCGCCTTCAAAACTATTCTTTTCAGATCTTAGGACTTTAAGTTTATCTGAATATTTTTTTATTTCATTATCATAATTTACCCAATTAATAACATTTTTATTGAAATCATCCATTTATATAATTTATTAAATTATTTTTAATATATATAATGAAACTAATTATATTTTTAATCATAATATTTATATTTTTATCAATTTATGATTATTATCAAAAATCATTTTATATTTCAAATAAAAACTTTTTAGACAATAATTTTATAGAAAAAGTTAATCATATTATTAATAAAGAAAATGATTGGTTATACACAACAAATATTGGAAATGATAAAATAAAACATAATAATGATATTAATTCTAGAAAAGAAGAATCAATTAGAAAATTAAATAATGGTCAGTTTTCATATTCAAAATATGAATATAAAAATGATGCACCTATACTTAAGGAAATTAAGGATTATTTAAATAGTCCTATAATCCTGAAAAAAGTATCCAGTTTAACTGGTAAAAAAATAACTAAAACAACAGATATATTTATATCGAAGTTTGAACCAGGTGATTTCTTATCAACTCATAATGATGTAAATCTTGGTAGATATGCTTTTATGATATATTTAAATAATAAATGGGATAGAAGATGTGGTGGTGATTTAAATCTTATTACTAGACATGGTATACATATACCGATACAACCAGAATATAATAAACTGGTTCTAATGGATATAAAATCAGAGGAAAGACCTCATTATATTAATATGATAAAATGTGATAATAGATATGCTATAACTGGGTGGTTTATGTGATTTAAAATTTAACATTATATTTTCTGTAATATGTTTATCAACACGTCTAGTAGGATAAGGGTTTATAAAATTTGATATTGATATTGATTTTAATTTAATAAGAAGTATGTGGACCAAACAATTTACTAAAATAATGAAAGAAACACAGATCGAAAAAACATCTGACAATTATTTAAATTTAAATAATGATTTAACTTTTGCAATATTAATGATAAAACTTTTAGAACCTAAATATCGTTTTTATAATAATAATAATGGAATTAAATTAGTTATTATTGGTGGTAGACCGTCAAGTGTCCATAATCCAACAAATACAGATTTAGAATATCATATAAGTAATTCTTTATTTACAAAAAAAAAAAATGAAAACTCTGAATGTAATGGATTAACGCAACTAAGATTCTTTCTACAATACACACTACCTGTAGATATTGAAAAATATGGACGTTTAAATTTTGGAGGAAGTAGTGAGGCGGATTGCGTGAAAAATAATCAAATAAAAGATAGAAATATGTCTATTTTTAGAATAATTATTGAAAAAATAAATACAGAAAAAAAGTTCATTCTATTAATTAAATCTATCCGTGATATTATTGTTAATGAATTATATAAATATTCATAACTATTTCTAATTTAGTTCAATATTTAAAATTTAACATTATATTTTTCTGTAATATGTTTATCAACCCTTCTAGTAGGTCCTCCTAGAATATATGAATACATTCTTGCTAATCCCCATGATTCTGCGGTTTGGTTAGGTCTACTACCAGATGAATAATATGCTCCCATACCTTTCTTTTTGACCGCAGATAAAGCACCTTTAGGAATACCTGTGGCATCAGATATCTGTTTTAAATTTTTAGAATCTGGATATAATTTATGAAATTTTAGTGTCCATGATGATTTTTTTTGTTTAAAAGATTTTAATTTAGGTCGGGTATAATATTTACCTTTTTTATAATATTTTTTAGATTTCTTAAGAGATTTTAATTGTGTATTTTTATCTTTTTTAGATAATTTTGTATAATATCTTTTAGGTAAAGTCATTTATAATATATATAAATATAATTTATTGTACAATTTTAAATTGATATCCTAAAGTGATAGATAAAGATACAATTAATACAATAATTATGGAGCTTGTCAAAGGGACTTGTGAGTGATGTATTAACATATGCATTAGTTGTGATTTTAATGACAATTTTTCAGCACCATTGGGAGGTTTAATTTCTTCAGGTGTAGCGAATCGTTTAGCAATTAAAGGTAATAATAGATTTAAAGCAACCGCATAAATAACGGCATTAATAACACAACTATAACTCATTATAATATATACATAGATTTTTATTTAATGATAAATAATTTTTAAATTTAAAATTATAATAAAAATAATTAATATGAATAAAATTACAACAATTATAATTAATTTAATAAAAAAAGGATATAATTGTTTAATGATATGTTCAATTAAAGGATTAAGTATTTCATATTTAATATAATCATAATTTTTTTTTTTTTTTTATTTCACCATGTAAATCTTTTATAATATTATTAATTAAAATATCAAATTTCATTTAATAATAAAAATATTATATATTATTATGTTTAACTTATATAATTATTTATTTAATAAAGATAATAATATTAATAACAATATTAATAAAAATAAAGAAGTAGAGAAAGTTGATTATTTTAAATTAAAGAAAGATTTTGAAAATAATGAATGTATAATATGTTTAGATAATATGATAGTAGGAAATAATATAAAATCATTACAATGTGGTCATATATATCATTATGAATGTATAAATAAATGGTTTAATGTGAGAAAAGAATGTCCTGTATGTTTTAAATAATTATTAATAATTATGTTTTTTTTAAATATATAATTATATATATGAATAGTTCAAGTATTTTTATTTTAACATTAATAGCATTTGTATTAATAGCCTATTATTTATATTTTAATGTATTTGAATTAATGTATAACCATAAGATTCATCCGTTAATAGATCAATATAAGAAAGATTTTAATAAGAAAAGAAAAATTGATAAACAGGTTGTTTGGACATATATAGAGGATCCTATTTTCTTTGATCAAGATATTTATTTACAATTAATTGAAAAGAAGAAAAATGTACCGATATTATTTAATTTTTGTTTACAAATATTAAATAATAAAATTAATAAAGATTTTAATGATCTTATAGTAATTTCACCTAATAATATAAAACATTATGTTCCAGATTTTCCTATAGAAATGAATGCTCAATCAGAATATACACAGAAATTTAGAGTAGATTTATTAGCATCATTTTTATTAAGTAAATATGGGGGATTATTTGTATCACCTGGTACAGTAGTATTACAAAATTTAGATGAAATATTATATAATTTAAAATTTAAATATGATTTAATAACATTTGGTGGTTCAATAAGAAATATTCATTCATGTGAGAATAAAAATAACCCTGGTAATTATGTCATTGGTGCAAAACATAGTAATCCTACAATATTAGGATATAAAAAACGTATGTTGGAAAATTTACATTCACAAGCATATGTAGATAAATTAGTTAGTGAGGATTTATTATCATATTCGATTAGAGAAAATAATCCTACTAAATATTTTCATTTTAATTGTGAATACACAGGTAATGTAGATTTAAGAAATAATATTATTAGTTTAGATCATTATTTTGGATATGAACCCATAGAATTTAAGAATAAAGATAATATAATATTTATAGCATTACCATATGATTTAATAATATATAATAAGGAATATTATTGGATAAATAATTTATCAAAAGATCAATTCTTACAAGCAGATACAAATATAACAAAAATAATTTCTAAAGAAATATCCAATATAAAATAAATTTGATTTAAATAAAATAATAATTATAATAAAAATGGGTATAAAATCACTTACACAAGTTATTAAGAAAGAATGTCCTAATGGGATTAAACATGAAAATCTACATAATATATCAGGTAAACGAGTAGCAGTTGATGCATCATTACTGATATATCAACAATTATTGAGTCATCATCTTCAAAGAAATACAAAAGGAGAAATAACTAATCATATTACAGGATTATTTTATAAATTGGTAAATTATTTATCATTAAATATTGAAATCTTATTTGTATTTGATGGAAAACCACCTGTACAAAAATACGAATGTATTAAGGAAAGAAAGAAAAAAGCACAAGATGCCAAGGAAAAAATGGGTGAATGTGAAAATGTATTAGAAAAAGAAAAATTAGAGAAAACATCTATTCGTTTAACGATAGAAATGGTAAATGATGTAAAAAAACTACTAAATCTAATGGGTGTATCATATATTCATTTAGATATAGGCGAAGGGGAAGCAATAGCGGCTGAATTATGTAGAATAGGATATGTGGATTATGTATTAACAGAAGATATGGATACATTAGTATATGGTTGTCCAAAATTAATTAGAAATTGTATAGATAAAACTATGAAAAGTCCTGGTATTATCTCTGTATTATATTATGAAGATGTTATTAAAGGATTAAAATTGAATGAAGAACAATTTATTAAATTTAGTATTCTATGTGGATGTGATTATTGTCCTAATGTGCCTAAAGTAGGTACAACAACCGCATTGAAAATGATAAAAAAATATAATACAGTAGATGAAATAATTGAAGCATTTAAAGATAAATATAAATTTCCAGATAATTATAAAGAATTATTTGATAAATCATATGAAATCTTTACAATGTATAAAGATAAACTAAACCCAGAAGAAATAGTAATTAGTAAATCAAATAGAGATATTGGTTCATTGATAAAGTTTTTAGTAAAAGATATAGAAATGAATGAATTGCGAGTCCAAAATGGGATAAAAAAAATACAGAATATATTAAATGACTGAACACTTATGTCCTATTTGTTTAGAAATAATAGGTGAAAATGAAAATATATATAAATTAAATTGTAATCATTTTTTTCATGATAAATGTATAATAAACTGGTTTAGAACTGTAAATTCTAATGGTAAGTGTCCATGTTGTAATGATACACCTCAATCAAATATACCATTAGAGCAGGTATATTATTATGATCATAATTTAATTGAACAAAGGTGTTCAGCGATTAGAAGATATGGAAATAAAAAAACTGCACCACAAATCATAAAAAAAAAGATAGAAAAGTTAAAACTTTTAGAAAATAATTTAAAGGAATTATCCAAAGAAAAGAAGGAATTTAGAAGTGAATATAAAGATATACTAAAAAAATCAACTAAACTCGAAGCTGATTTATGGAGAAAGAAATATCAAATAAAAAAGCAAAAATATCATATAGTATATTCTTTCGCGAATACAACCATACCAGATAATATTATATTTTTATAATAATTATTATTTATTTATTTTTTTAGTTATTTAAGATTTGAATATAAAATTAGTATTTTTCTTAATTCTAATTCTTCCATATCAATATTATTTACTTTATAAAAATTTACTATATTTTCATAATAATTAAATAAATTCAAAAAATCACAAAAATTAAACATTATAATATTATTATATATTATTATTATTTAAATAATTTATGAATTTGAATATAATATTATCAATTTTCTTAATTCAATTTCATCAATATTAATATTATCAGCTTTATATAAATTTACCATATTTTCATTATAATTAAATAAATTCAAAAAATCACAAAAATTAAACATTATATATTATTATTTAAATAAATACTTAAATAAATATTACTATTTAAATTAAATAATAATGGAAAATTATAAACTGGCTTTATATGGAGGATCTCCTATAAGAAAAGAAACACTAAATTATGGTAAACAAACTATTGATGAATCAGATAAAGAAGCAATATTAGAGGTTATAAATGAAAATAAGTATTTAACTACTGGTCCAAAAGTGACAGAATTTGAAGATAAAGTGAAAGAATATTGTGGTGTTAAATATGCTTGTGCTGTTAATAGTGGAACTGCATCTCTTCATTTAGCAGTACACGCATTAAATTTAAATAATGATGATGAAATAATAGTTACATGTATGAGTTTCGTAGCAACTTCTAACGCTATTTTGTATTGTGGGGTGAAACCAGTATTTTGTGATATAGAAGAGGATACTTTAAATATAGATCCAGATAAAATAGTTGGTCTAATTAATTCTAATACTAAAGCTATATTAGTAGTGGACTTTGCTGGACAACTTTGTGATTATAATAAAATTATAAATATAGCAAAAAAATATAATTTAGTATTAATTGAAGATGCTGCTCATTCTTTAGGTTGTCTTTCTACGGTATCGAAAATTGGATCTTTTGCTGATATTACAACATTTAGTTTTCATCCTGTAAAAAATATCACAACTTGTGAAGGTGGTATGGCTGTGACTAATAATGAAAAATATTATAAAAGAATGAAAATGTTTCTAACTCATGGTATAACTAGAGATTATAAAGATAGAGAAAAATCTGTAAGTCATTATTATGAAATGGTTGATTTAGGATATAATTATAGGATACCTGATTTGTTATGTTCTCTAGGTATAAGTCAATTAAAAAAAATTAACACTTTTATATCTAGAAGAAATGAAATTGCACAAATATATGATAAACAATTAAAAGAATTAAATACATATTTAGTACCCTTAACTCAAAAGTTCGAGAGTGCTTATCATATTTATGTAATTAAATTAAAATTAGAAAATTTAAAGGCAGATAGGGATACAATTTTTAAAGCATTAACATCAGAGGGAATAGGGGTCAATGTTCATTATATGCCTATTCATCTTCACCCTTACTACATTAATAATTTAAAAACATACAAAGGTATGATGCCTATTGCTGAAAAAATATATAAACAAATAATTACATTACCATTATTTCCATTAATGACTGAAGAAGATATAAATAATGTCATAAAAGCAATCAAAAAAGTTATTGATTATTTTAAAATATAATATATATGATATTAGTAATTAAAGATTTATATATATTTATAAATTATAATGTATATTATTTTACTAGGAGGAGATAATGATGTAAATGGTAAATTGTCTAATAGTACACTCATGAGATTACAAAAATTTTATGAAATTTATGATAAATATAATAATGCTAAAATTATTATTTCTGGTGGATTTCGTTTTTCAGAAATGTCTCATTGTAGTTTAATTAAAAAAGAATTACTAAATAAATATCCTAATTTAGTAATTGAAAAAGAATTTATAGAAAATAATAATACTGTAGATGAGGCTATTAATATTGGAAAATATTTGAATGATAATAATTTAGAGAATGTTATAATTATTACTTCTAATTGGCATATGCCAAGATCTAAATATTTATTTGGAAAAGTGTTTGAATTAATAGATAATATTAAAATAGAATATATTGAAACAAACGAAAATAAATTAATACTAGAAAAGGAAGAAGAAATTAAGTTACATAAATTAAAACATGAACCATATGGAAAATGGAAAGACTATATTTTAAATACTTATAGTGATAACTTAATCAGTAAAGAATTTATTAAAACTTTTGGAGAGAAAGATTCTCACAAAAATTATATTAGTAATTTAACAAAACAATTTTGTTTAAAATTATTTTTAAGAAATGATGGAATTTATGAAAATATAACAGATTTTGAAAAACTCTGGATAATCAATAAATATAAATATCAGCAATTTATATCACAAACTATTGGTAAAATAATGAATTTATATAATTTTAATAATGAATATAGTAAATTGATAAATAATAAAATAGATAATTTTGATAGTGAAACACTTGATAAAGAATTAAAAGAAAAAGGTATATTTATTCCAGATTTTAAAATAGATAATAAAATATGTAATAATATAATTTCAAAATTAGGAGATAAATATTTTAAACCTTTTGATAATAATAATAGAATTTTAGGTAAAGAATTTTTAGGAAAAAATGTGAAATATAATAATAGTTCAACATTTTGGATGGAGAACCAGAATGATATAGCATCTATATCAGAAGTACAAGATATAGTAACTGACCCATATTTATTAAAAATAGCACAAAAATATATAGGATGTAAACCTATTTTATGTCAAACAAATCTATGGTATTCTTGTACGAATAAATATCCAGAAAGGACACAGCAATTTCATCAAGATTACGATGACATTAATTTTTTAAAAGTTTTTATATATTTAACTAATGTTAATATTAATAATGGACCTCATTGTTATATACAAAAATCACTTAATAATATGATTATTCCATCTGGATATACTCCTTCAACAAGATTAACAGATAAATTTGCAATAGATAACTATAAAGATAATATAAAAATATTAACAGGAGATTTAGGAACTATTATAATAGAAAATACTAATGGATTTCACCGCGGAATGCCTGTTTTAGAAGGAACCAGATTAATATTACAATTACAATATGGAAGTACCACGCTTCCGTTTCAACAAGGATGTAAAAAAATAAAATCAAATAAAAATAAATTTACAGAAAAATATATTAATTGTTACGTATAAATATAAATATAAATATAAATATAAATATAAATATATAAATAGAATGGAAAAAATAACAGACTGCTTAGACAAACTTCTATTGAATAGAAATATTAGGTTAGATAGATATGATGCTAATTATATAGACGATTTTCATTTTATTATGAAAGAGAATTATGATATTGATAGTTGTAAAAAAGGTCATAATGATATATTTGATACATTAATATTACTATTAAAAACAGATTATCATACTGAATACGAAGAAACAGATTCTTTATTACTAGTGACAGAAGTATTAAAAGGAATTCTACAAAATGAGCATAGATATAAACCAAAAATTAGTTCTGATAAAGATATTATAGAACATAATTATAATAATATACCAAATTGGGAATCATTAAAAAAAAAAAACGATGTTACAAGTATGCTTGAAATTCAAATTAAATACTCTCTTCAAAGTGGAGGTAACTTAAACAATGTATCTCCAGATAGTCATTTTAACGCTCGTTTTGCAAATGAAAAACATGTGCTATTTAATACTTTTGATAAAACATATAATATTTTATCAGTTGGTAATAGATGGAAAGATGAAATTGTATATATAAGAGATAAATTTAATCTTCCTAACACTATCGGATTAGATTTATTTTCTAATGATAATAATTATGTTAAAATAGGTGATATTCATAATACAAAATTCGATGATAATACTTTTGATGTAATTTATCAAAAAAATACATTTAACAAATTATATGATTTACGAAAAGCGTTGATTGAATGTATGCGTATACTAAAACCTGGTGGTTTATTAATATCAGATGATTGTTATGATTATTCTATGGGAGTTAATCCCTTAGCAAGAACTAATGTAACAACAAATAAATGGTATTTTTCATTTATGAAAGATAACATAGATAAAATTTTAATAGATATTGAAAATCCTATAAATTTAACATGGTTAAGAAATACAGGATTATTTGCTATAAAAATAAAAAAATAGTTTAAAAAAATAAACTCCAAATAAGAGGTGTTCCTCTTTCGATATCTTTATTTGCAGTTTTACCAATTACTTCATCATAAAATCTAGTGTGTAATCCATAACTAGGTCTTATGGATCTAACATTTTTTTCTGTTAATTTCTCACCTTTTTTAATATCTTCAACAACAAATAATGAACGTCGAAAATTTTTACTCGTAGTTTCACTATTTACACCAGCATATGTTATTTTTCCTATCGTTTTCTCAACAATCCTTACAGAATCTATCATTTGTTTAAATTCACTCGGTATAAGAGAGAAGGCGTCATCGGGACTTCCAGACTCTCTTGATAAAGTAAAATGTTTTTCAATTACTCTTGCTCCTAACACAACTGATGCAATTGGGACTTCAATACCTAATGTATGATCTGATAATCCTCCAACTACATTGAATGTGTCCATCATATGTTTTATAGTAATTAAGTTAGCATCATCGGGTTCAGCAGGATACGCGCTTGTACATTTTAACATACATATTTGTGTAGTTCCATTTTCTCTCAATAATGATATAGCATCATTTAATTCAGATAAAGATGCCATACCTGATGAGATAATAACTGGTTTTTTTGTTTGTGCAATACGTTTTATAAGGATGTGGTCAGTAATTTCAAATGAAGCTATTTTATATGCCGGTACGTCTAATGTTTCTAGAAAATCTACTGCTGATGGATCAAAAGGTGTAGAAAATAAATCCATACCTAGTGAATTAGAATAATCCTTTAATTCTTTGTGCCATTCCCATGGAGTATATGCTTTTGAATATAAATCATATAATGTTGTTCCTTCCCAGATAGATCCTTTTAAACAATCTTTAAATACTGGTTTATCACTATTAATTGTCATAGTATCTGGTGTATATGTTTGAAGTTTAATGGCATTCGCACCTGCTTTATGTGCTTCATCAATTAGTTTAAAACATATTGATTTATCTTGATTATGATTACAAGAAAGTTCTGCTATAAAATAAGTAGGACTATTATTATTTATTATTGTATTATTAATTTTAAATTCGGGCATTTTATATTTTTTATTCATAATATATCTTTATATATTTTATTTATCTATTAAAATACTTGTTATCATGACTTTATTATTATTTATGAAATGATAGATATATTATTAGATAAAAAAATTATAAAAAAACTAGATATCTACAATAATGTTTGAGCGTCCAATATCTCCGCCATATGGAGTTGAATCCATTTTTCCACTTAAAGTAAGATCTTTTGAGGGTTCCCATACTCTTGCAACCATTGCAATAGAATAATCTTTTGATGGATTTTCGTTTGATTTATGTATTAAATCTTTATGAAATATTATTAAATCTCCTCTTTCTGCAATAATAAAATGTTCTTCTAAGTCTTCAACAAAATTTGTTGGGACTTCATATTGTAAAAAATGATTTTTTTTGTTTTCTGAATCTTTATTATATCCAAAATATTCAGAAAAAGGATATTGTTTTTTATGACTATTAAGTTTAAATGACATTGTTCCATTATTTTTTGTTTTATTAGTAAACAAAGGAAACCAAATATTGATAAAATTTCTTCTTTTAGGATAATAATGACTCTCAGAGTGCCATTTATATAATAATCTTTCAGTATTTGGACGATTTACGAATAAAGCTGGACCTGATATAAGTAAAGTATTATTATTTAGTATTTCCAAACATAACTCTCTGAATTTTTTATTAAAAATATCATTTACATAAGGAGAAGATTGTAAATAAAACTGGAATTGATATAATGCTTCTTTATCTTTATTTTCCATTAATTCATATATACTGCAAATTTTTGAAAAACTTGTAGTATTCGACATTAGAATATCATAAATATTGTTTTTATATCTCCTATTTTTAATCCATTAATTTTTTTTTAATTTTAATAATTCTTCCTCTAAATTTTCAAGATCACTATCTTTAAAAAATTTTTTTATATGGATATATCCTTTATCGTTAATTTCTTCAAAATAGTTTTCCATATATTATTAATGTGTATATATATATTTAAATAATAAACGTATGAAATAAACATAAATTATTTAAATATATATATATACATTAATAATAATGGATAACTATAAATTTTGGGAAAGCAGAGCTAACTTAGGATTTACAAGTTGCACTAATGATGTTTTATTAAAGAAATTAGAAATGTCTGAAATTAATAAGCATATATTTGATAATGCTGAAGTATTAGATATTGGATGTGGTAATGGTATTACTGCTATGAATATATGTGAAAATTATAGTGTAAATATTGATGCATTTGATTTTTCAGAAAAATTAATTAGTGAAGCCAAAAAAATGTATGATCCACAATCACTTAAAGGCATTATAAATTTTTTTAATTTAAATATGTTAAATATAGAAACACTGACCAAAAAATATGATATAATCATTACAGAAAGAGCTATAATAAATTTAAAAGATTTTAGTGAACAAAAAAGTACTATTATAAAGATATTTCAATTATTAAATGAAAATGGAATTTTTTTAATGTGTGAAAACTCTATTGATGGATTGAACGCTATTAATGACTATAGAGAACAATTAAATCTACCAATTATTAAACCTCCTTTTCATAATAAATATTTCAATGAAAGTGATATTAATTCAATAAATTATGAAAATATTAATTTAGAAAAAAAATATTCTTTTACATCTTCATATTACTTTTTAAGTAGAGTTATTAATGCACATATAGCTAAGATAAATAATAAAGAACCAGAATATGAATCTGATATAAATAAAATAGCCCTTTTATTAAAACCATTAGATTTAGATATAGGACAAACTAAATTATGGATTTGGCGTAATATTAACTAATCATTAATATTTAAACATTTTTCATTTAAATATAATAATGGATAATATTATAATTAAACCAGTTGAAAATACGGAGGAAAATGGAAAGTTAATTATGAAATGGAGAAATAATGAACATACAAGAAATATGTCTTATGTTTCAGAAATTAAAGTTTGGGAAACATTTAAAAAAGAATTTTATGAAAAATACTTTAGTAATTACATACCTCCATTATTTTCTTATTATAATAATGAAAAAATTGCATTTATTGGATGCATAACTAATGAAAATGATAAAGAAATATGTAAAATTTCTATAAATATTTGTCCCGAATATCGTGGTAAAAAATTGGGAAAAATAATAATAAATAAATCCATAGAGTATATTAAAAAATATTATCCATTAACTAAAAAATTTATCGCAGAAATTAAACCGCATAATATAGCATCAATAAAACTATTGAAATCTTGTAATTTTAAATATATTGAGGAGAAAAAATGGGGTGATTTAGATATGTTAGTTTATCATTATGATATAGAAAGAATTTTAATTTTAGCAGCACATCCCGATGATGAAACATTAGGTTGTGGGGCTACTATTAAAAGATTATCTAAAAATCCACATACATATATAAAATTAATAACTTTTACTGATGGAGAGTCTTCAAGAGATAATAATAATGATTTTAATAGAAATTTAAAATTGAATAATGTATGTAAAGAACTCGGAATAGATGAACATATGTCAGGTAATTTTCCAGATAATAAAATGGATGCTGTACCGCTTCTAGAATTATCAAAGTTTATAGAAAACAATGTAAATTTTACACCAAACATTATTTTTACCCATTATAGAAATTGTAATAATATTGATCATCAATTAGTGTATAAAGCAACAATTGTGGCGTTTCGTCCATGTAGACATCAACCTGGTGAATTTATAAAAATGTTATCTTATTTTGTTCCTTCATCAACGGATTATAATCCATTTAATGATTTTCGGGGTAATGTATATTATGATATAGAAAATACTATACAGACTAAATTAGAATGTTTGAAAAATAACTATCATGATGAAATGAGAACATATCCTCATACAAGATCATATGAAAATATAGAAAATCTAGCAAAAGTATGGGGTTCTGAGGTAGGTTTGAAATATGCAGACAAATTTGAATTAGTAAGAGAAATTAATTAATTTTTTCAATAATAACATCAGCATGAATCTTTTCTCCATTAAAATTTGCTCGATTGAAATTTAATTTATATTGTCCTATAATAAAATTAGCAGAAGGATAATTATCATCATCTAACATTCTGATAAAATCATATATTTTTTTCAAATTACCATTACTTTCAAACGGTATTTGATTATCTTTTCTACGTTTGTATTTAATAAAATTACCTTTAGGTTGAATAGATGGTGTAATATTCTCATCAATAATTTTACTTATCAACTTAAAAGATACAAGTGATAACGTATACCAAATATCTGATAGATTGCCTTGTAAACTAATTTCTTGCGAACAATATATTGGGCCTGCATCTAATCCATCATCACTCATTCTTAAAGTATTTACTTTTGAAATTACAATTTCATCTAATATTTGATTTTGTATCGGACTACCACCTTTACCATCGGGTAAATTTGATGTATGTATATTAATACATTCAAAATAATTATATATAGATTTTGGTACTATATGATTCCAATGAAAAAAGAATATTTTTTTTATATTGGCTTTGTTTTTAAGATTTTGATTATTTAAATTATCAAAATATGATTTATCTGTTACAAAAACCCAATTTTCATTAGTTCTTTCTTTAAGTTTCTCAAATAATTGTAAGGCATAGATAGTGTTCTTAGATGCAAAAATAAACATCATATAAAACTATAATATATTTATTTAATATATATTTAAATATATATTAAATAAATATATTAATATATTAATATGAATAATATAGAAAACTCCATTAAATTACATATAACTAAATATAACGATATGTTACATGGTTCAGAAGACCATTGTATTGGTATACTAAATGATAATATTATTGTATGTGGTGGATTTTGTTCTGGTTTAAATACAGTACAAACCCCACAAATATTAAAAAATAAAGTAAATCCTAAAACAAATTACACGCGTGGATTTATTGATAAAATATTTTGCTATTCTATTAAAGACAATACTTGGAAAAAAATTGGAAATATTCCTATTAATCCAAGACAATTAGCTAGTTCAATTGTTCTTGGTGATAAAATGTATATATGGGGGGGATTTTCTTATACGCCTCTTACAAACAATGAATTAGAAGAATATAAAATTAAAAATATTCCTTTACCTTCAAAAAAAGATATTTATTCATATGCAGATGGATTTTATTTAACATATAATGATGAACAAATTAAATATAGTAACTGTCCTTATCTTCCTTTTCCATTAGTAGGAACTGGAATTGTAAAATATGAAAAAACCAAAACAATATATTTTGTTAATGGATGTATATATGACAGTAAATCATTTAATACGCATATAATTGCACCATATACAAATATACCGATTGGAAAAAGTTTTTTTTCTATGAAATATGATGATTATAATAATATAATCCCAAATAGTATTGAATTTATTAATAATTTTCCGGGTAGTCCCCGTTTGAATTCAGTTGTAACTATTATAGATGATTTTATATATGTAATTGGTGGAGTTAATACTACTAAATTAATCAATAATAACAGAGGTTACAATGAATATACATATCATAACATTATAGATAATTGGAAATATGACATTTTAAATAATAAATGGAAACAAATAGAAAATACACCTATACCAATATGTAACATGGGAAGTGTCTTATATAAAAATAGATATATACTTTTATTTGGTGGATTAAAATTCAATACAACATATAATTTAGATAATTTAGATAATAATTGTATAGTAAACACTAATACAATAAAATGGAATTTTAAACAATTGAAATATAACGGTATTTCAAGTATAGAAAATAAATCCATTACAAATAATTATCAACATCAATATAATTGGTATTTTAGTAATATAACAATAATATATGATACTGTTACAAATAATTTTGAAAAATTAGATTTAGAACTACCTATCAACATAAATAATCCTATTACTATATCTCACACTGATAATGGTTATGATTCTATTTATATTGTTGGTGGAGAAGGAAATCCTATATTAATTAATAATGTATATTATGGAAATTGTTTATCAATTATGTTAAAAATAAATATAACTTGTGAAAATTTTACAAATATCGATGCAGATAATTGATTTAATCGTAATAAAGATACCCTGAAAAATACTAATATTCTTGATATAATTACAAAACAATATTTTAATAATTATATTGATACAAAAAAAAAATTAAAAATATTAGAAATAGGTTGTGCTAATGGGTTTAGACTTTCAGAAATACAAAAATACAGTAAACACATATTAACCGGAATTGATTTATCAGAAAAAGCGATAAATGAGGGGAAAAATAATTATCCTGAAATTAATTTTATTTGTGGAGATATTAATGATATAGTTTTATCGGAAACATATGATGTTATTATATGTGGTTTTTTTTTATATTATATTGCGCGGCAAGAATTAGATAACATTATTAATAAAATAAATAATAATCTTAACAATAATGGTAAATTAATTATTATAGACTTTTATAGTAAAAATTATATAGAAAAAAATTGTATTCATAGAGAAAAATTAATTATGCATAAAATGGATCATAGTAAATTATTCACTGATAATTTAAATTATATATTATTAAGCAGAAATACTATATTAGATGACTGCAATAATTATGCTGATATAAATATTAATAAATATGTAACTATAGATTTATTACTCAAGTATTAAGCTAATCTTTTAAATCCACTATGTGCAACAGGTCCCAATAATGATTCTTCGACTTTTTCATTTGTTATTTTATCATTTAATAATTTAAAAACTTCTTCAATTTGTTGAAGATAAAAATCAATATCAGTTTTTTTATGAGCATAACTTAGATACAATGCATTTTTTGCTAATATATTACGAGATAACATTTCTTGTATAAATAAAGTTTTAACTGCCATAGAATTTGTATAATTAAATGTAAATGCTGAAAAACATGGTAATCCTGATACGGATATTTTAATATTAGTATTTTCTGCAATTTTTTTTATTTCTTTCTGGAAATACATACCTAAACCTTTTATATGATCTCCTACATTACACTCTCTATGTTTTTTTATTGTAGCAATAGCAGCCGAAAATCCTATATCTTCAGTCCAATATGTACTACTTATAAAAGTATCTTCAGCAATTGACATAATTTTCTTCATTCCAATTATTGCAGCCATAGGATATCCGTTACTCATAGCCTTTGCAAAAATAGCAATATCTGGATCAACTTCATATAATAAATGAATACCTCCTGTATTTAATCTAAATCCGGAACTAATTTCATCAAATATTAAAATAATATTCTTTTCATCACATAATTTTCTAATTTTTTGTAAAAACTCATTCTTTGGTTCTTCACTTCTAATTGGTTCCATTATAATTGTTCCGATATCATGATTACTTATAATATTCAATAGACCTTGATAATCATTATATTTAAAAGGAAATGCTGTATCTTTTAAATTTTTAGGAACACCAACAGGGGATAACCCACCTAAAAGATGTTCTTCCAAAGCATCAGTAGTATTCCAATTTGCAGATAAATACCAATCATGCCATCCATGATATCCACAAAACGCTATTTTATCTTTTCTACTTGCAGCGCGCGCTATACGAACAGCGATAGCGTCTGCTTCTCCACCACACCGACAATAACGCGCCATATCGGCCCACGGATGTATTTCTAATAATATTTTTGTTAATTCGACTTCATTTGGTGAGTTTAAAGTAGACATACTACCTTTATCTATGGACATTTTAACTGCATTGTTAATTTCAGGATCATTATATCCTAATATACAAGCACCTATTCCCATAATTGAAAAATCTTTAAGTTTAATACCATCTAATGTAGTAATTTCTATACCTGAATTATATTGATAATATGCAGGCCAATTATCTGGTAAAAACATTTCTGGTCTTTTAGATAATAATTGTGTTCCACCTGGAATAATTTTCTTTGCTTCGGCGTATAGTTCTTGTCCCTTTCTTTTTAAATTTGTAGATTTATTATGTAATAAATATATATTATCATTCAGAAATTTTAATACATCTTGTAATGTGAAACCATCATCTAGATTTTTAAAAATCTCACAAATTAATTTATAATCGTCTTCTGTGTCTAAACTTAAATGTAAATTATTTAAATCTAGTTTGTTATTTTCTGGAATAGATATTATATATATTCCATTACCATATGTTTTCAATAGGTGACCGCAAGCGTGTTCTATTACATTATTTTGTTTTTGTTGTATAAACCATTCTTTATGTAATTTTTCAAAAGATATAATATTAACATCAAAACCATCTGGAAAACCCATAATTCCTCCATAATAATTATGTGCTAAATGATGGTAATTATTTTTAATAAATATATCTAACATATTATCAATAATAATAGGATCTAATAATGGACAATCTGCAGTAAGCATTACAACAATATCTGTATCTGATATTTTGGCAGCCTGATAAAATCTATCCAAAACATTATTCTCACTTCCTCTAAAATATTTAATATTATTTTTACTACACACATCACATATAATATCATCTGATCCATTTGTTGTTGTAGCTACTATTATAGAGTTAATTTTTTTACAATAAGATAATCTTTTAAAAATTGTTTCCAGAACTGTATATTTATTAATTTTTTTTAGTACTTTACCTGGTAATCGGGCAGAATTCATTCTTGCTTGTAAAATTATATTGATTCGCATTATAAATATATTTAAATATATAATTTTATATTTAAATATATTTATGTCTAAATTAGTATTAGGAACTGTACAATTGGGTTTGAAATACGGTATAACAAATACATCCGGTAAACCAGATAAAGTTGAGGCATATGATATTATAAAATACGCAATTGAAAATAATGTTAAAGAATTTGACACAGCTAGTGAATATGGGGACTCTGAACAATTATTATCTTATGCAAGTAATTTTGATACAAATATAATAACTAAATTGTCAAAATTCTCTCTAGATACAAATAATGATGAAATAGTCAATAACACTATTAAAAGTATAGAAAATTCTTGTTTAAATCTTAAAATAAATAAAATTAATACATTGTTAGCACATAGTTATGAACAATACAAAAATAAAATAATTTGGAAAACACTAAAAGAATTAAAAAAAAATAATAAAATTAATAAATTAGGTGTTAGTGTATATACACTAAGTGAAGCTATAGATTGCCTTAAAGATGATTCTGTTGAACATCTTCAAATACCGATAAATTTATTAGATGCTCAATGGAATAATTTTGGTAATTTAATAGAAAGAAATATAACAATACATGCAAGAAGTATATTTCTACAAGGTATCCTTATTAATGATATTAAATATTGGCCTAAAAATACTAATTCTAAATTTTATATCGATAAAATTGATCAATTAGTAAACAAATTTCAGTTATCCAAAATAGAATTGTGTATAGCATATATTAAATCATTAGATTGGATAAATGGTATTATCATTGGATTAGAAACATTAGAACAATTAAAGAATAATATAGATCTATTTAATAAAACTAGATTATTAAATTATGAAGAAATAAAACTAATTAATAAAATATTTAATAATACACCAAACACTATAACTGATCCACGGTTATGGATAAAGTAAATTATCTTATAATATTGAAAATTTACATTTATATTTAAATATTATATTTAAATATTATATATATATCATTTATAATTTAAATAAGAGTTATTTAATTCTATATAAGTTTGCGTTATATATTTTAAAACTAACAATTAATTCATCATATGTTAATATATTGAATTATCTTTTCAAGAAACTATATTTATTATTTATTATTATTTAAAATATAAATCTCATCTCGTCCATGTACACAATCTAATTTATATTTATTATCGTATAAAATTTTTCTACACTTTTCATTTTTAAATTCATTATCTGGTAACATTTCAATTAAAATTACTTTAATAGGTATATTAAAATCATAAGATTCCAATACTTCTAGTTCATGTCCTTCAACATCTAATGATAATAAATCTATATACTTAAAAGTTGTTGATTTAATTATATTAGTTAAAGATTCGGGTATTAATTCTTTTGTTAAATAATTTTTATTTTCAAAAAACTTATTTATATGTGTATTTGGTAAAGAATTTAAAACACCCGAAACTGCTGCCATATGACTATTTTCAAAATATACAAAGTTCACTTTTTCTTTCAAATTACTAACAAGATTATTAAATAAATAACAATTTGGTCTATTCTTTTTTAGTTTTTCATATTCAAATGTATTTGGTTCAATTAATATACCTGTCCAATTAAAATTATCTTCAAAATATTTTGTATTTGAAATATATATTCCATCTATTGCACCTAATTCGATAAAAACTCCATTTTCTTTGTTATTAAAATAATTTTTATTTAAATCATAACGATCTATTGATGCCTTAAAATTTTCAGGATAATTATTATTTGGAAAGTATGAATCCATATATATATATATATATATAATATTATTGTTTTATATACTAATAATATATATATATATTATCTATAAGTATTTATTTGTTCTGTTAGACCTTCATCAGTGATTGATTCAGCATTATTACTATTGTAAGAAATAATATCACATTTTTTTTTTAAATCTAATGTATTTATTAAAGTTTCAGAAGGGTTATCTTGATTTTTTATGATAAAAATGTTATTATTTTCCCAACAGTTTAAAGATTCTGATTCACAAATCATTTCTTCATGTAATTTTTCACCTTGTCTTATACCTATAATTTTTATATTATTATTTGGATTAATTAGTTTACACAATTGTAATATATTATATTTTTTCAATTTAGGGACAAATATTTCACCACCATCACATATTGAAGCACAATTAAGGATAAAATTACACGCTTCTTTTTCTGTAATTGAAAATCGGGTCATTTTATCTGATGTGACTGTGAAAAAGTTTTCTTGTTTTAAAAACAATGGAATAACAGAACCTCTACTACCTACAACATTACCATATCTTAATATACATGTTTTCATTCTACCACCATTATAATAATTAGATAATACTATTAATTTTTCTAAACATAATTTTGTTCCACCATATAAATTTACTGGTGAAACTGCTTTATCTGTTGATATTCCTACTAGCAATTTAACATTATTATATATACAAGCATCTATAACATTTTGTGTACCCATAATATTAGTTTTAACTGCTTCAAATGGATTATATTCTATTGAATCAACTTGTTTTAATGATGCAGCATGAAATACTATATCAATGTGTTCAAGAGCAAATTTTAACCTATCAATATCCCTAATATCTCCAATACAAAAACGCAATCTATCATATTTAGTATAATCTTTAAATTTTTGTTTCATATTATATTGTTTAAATTCATCCCTTGAAAATATAACAAGTTTTTTAAATTCGGTATATTCTAATAGATATTTTGTAATAATATTACCGATTGTTCCAGTTCCTCCAGTTATCTGTATATTTTTATCTTTATAAAATTCAGTGTTAATTACATTATCCAACATTTATTATGATATAATCATTAATCTTTATATAATTAATTATAATTAAAACTATATAATATACTGTTGTATATATTAAATTTTATATAATATTTATTGTTATTTATATCTATATTTGATCTCCATTTTACGATGAAATTAAAATTATTACCAGATATATTATCACTTTCCAATATTAAATTTTTATTTTGATCATATAATTCTAAATTGATATAACCTTGTTCTGTTAATGTTTCTAAATTAACTGATAAAACTGAACTATTTAATTTTATTAAATCAGTCATTATATACCCTTTTTCATTACATATAATTTTATTTATTCTATTCATTGGAAAAGAATAACAACTTATGTAATTATTTTGTCGATTGAAATCATGTTGAACATAAAAATATAGTTTTTCATTATCTTTGCTCTGAACTATACCTATTGTCATAAAATTATCTTTACCCATATCTTTTTTAAATATATTTTCACTAACTACATCCCATTCATAACAATTATTTGAAATTAATATTTGTCCTATTTTTTTCTTCTGTATCCACCTTCCACCCCCATGTGGATATTGGATAAATTCTTCATCTACTAAAGTAGGTATCGCAAAAAAATATTTACTATTTGGATAATGAGTACATCCTAAAGAATATATTGGATAATCAGTAAAATTATTATTTACAATTAAAGGTTTACATATTTCTTTTATTTCTTGACTCAAATCTTTTATATTTATATATTGTACGCGTCTTCCCATATGCTTATTATTTTCGATCGTTGGTCTATTATCACGTATTAAAATATAATAAGATTCTTCCATTGAATTATATATTATAGTATTACATGTATCAAAATGATTAATATGATTAAATCCAGGACGAACATTATTTTCATCTAATATTTTTCTTACAATTTCCCATTTTATACCATCCATTGATTTCATTAAATATAAACCATTATTTTCAACCTTTAAACCAGACAATCCAATATAACATTTATCTTTTTTAGAATAGTATGGAAAAAAATTATGACAAAATTTATTATGAAATAATTTATTATTATCTTTATTTCCTTTAATTAATTTACAATGAGTTTCTATACCAGAATGTGTTTTTACTTTTACTTCTTCGAAATTTGAGTATTCAAAATTTAAGTTATTTTTATTAAAATTTAATCCATCTGAACTACTAGCTATACATACACTTTCAAATGATTTATGAATTTTATTTGATGCACGATAATACATTATGTATTCATTATTATTATGAATTATTGTATAATAACCGTTTACTTCACCTTCCCATGGTTTATCAGATTTAAATACTATTTTCTCAAATATAGGGATATTTTTATCAATTATAATATTTTCAGATTTTTCTAATATTATTTTATTGAACAAAAATGGTTCTGTAAACATTATAATTAATAGTATATTTATTTTTTAAATAAATATTATCTTACAATCAAAGAATATAAATTATTGTGTTCAGATAATTCAAATTCACAACCATTTAATATTAAATTATTAATACATTTATGATACATAAAATCATATCTATCAAAGTCTCTTACTATCCACCACAAATTTTGAGATTTAGGTCTTTCCATTTCTACTAATTTATATTTATTTGATATTTGTTGCTTTTCCTCAATTGATAAATTATAATCTAAATTTAAATTTAATTTATTATGAACTGTAAAATATTTATATTTTTTATATTCTTTTACTTTGCTAACTCCATATATATAAGAATAGTACCAAATTTCAAATGCTTTTTTTGAACCAATCCACAAATAATCCCAATCTCTATTATGAAAAATACATGGTCTTACTGGTCTAATTGAAGTAACTATAGTAAATATATCATTATTATATTTATTTAAATCTATTGGATTATTTATTATTATATCCATTCTAGAAAATAAATATATATCATATGTTTGACAATTTTCTAAATAATCCATCGCTTTTCTTAGTCTTCTCATTATAATATAATTAGCATCAAATTCTTTTGTATCTTTCTGATTAGGAATATTTTCATGTAAAATATCTATTATATTATTTTTTCCAAAAATACTATAAATTTGATCATTTAACTCATCCTCTTTTTTATTTTTATCACATTGAGTACTAATTAAATATTTAATATTAAAATTTTTATTATAATTTATAATATTTTGATTAATATTATCAATACAACTATACGCAGTTCTTATTAAACCATAAAATATTATTATCACATCTTTCATATTGTATAGATAATATATATTCTTAAATAATATTCGTATATTTTCCATAAAAATTATCTAATTTATATAAATATTTATGAATAACCTAAAAATATATATTATTCATTACACTCCTCTTAAGGAAAGAAAGCAATTTTTGTTAAATGAATTTAATAAACACTCTTTAAATTATCATTTTATAGAAGACTATGATAGAGAAAAATTATCAGGTGAAGATTTGAAAATTTTTAATACTAATAAAGTTAAATTGTCAATGTGTTCTAATATTAGAAAACATATACATACTTACCAAAAAATTATAAATAGTAATTATAAATATAATTTAATTTTTGAAGATGATGTTGTTTTAGATAAAGGATTTAACCAAAAATTAGAAAATGGGTTAAAACAACTTCCTGATGATTATGATTTGTTATTTATTGGCAATGGTTGTAATTTACATATAGAATCTTCAAATATACAACAAAATAAATTAATATACAAAAAATGTAGAGAACCTACATTATGGGGTGGTAATGGTGGAACAAGATGTACTGATAGTTATTTAGTTAGTCAAAATTGTGCTAAAAAATTAATAAATTATATTTCCAAATTAAAAGAAGGAGAAATACAAATGGCATCTGATTGGTGGTTAAATCAGGTAATACGAGATTTACAATTGGAGATATATTGGATGGAACCAACAATAGTCACACAAGGAACTCAAAATGGCAAATATAATTCTTCCCATTAACTCTAGTTGCTTTTCACAACTTTTAGATAATTTTAAGATAACTTTTAAATTATTTAAAAAATGAGTTATTAAATTTATTATAATATATGGAAAACGAATCAAATAATAAATTTATATCGTCTCGTGGAATAATGAAATTATGTGATTATCATTCACTTAAACCTATATCTAGTATAAATTGTATATATAATTATCCTAATTTTGACAGTTTTAAGAATAAATTTAATGATTCATCAAAAATTCCTTTAATATATGTATGTTCAAGTGCTTTATTACATTTTGAAAATGCCATGTTACAACATATATTATTTAAATTTATATTAATATCTGGAGATTGTGATGAAGATATGCCTAATGATATTTTTAAAACATCTGAAAGCTTAAATAAATTTATAAATAATGATAAAATTATTCATTGGTTTTGTCAGAATTGGATAGGATCACATGAAAAAATAACATTAATGCCTATTGGTATGGATTACCATACTATGCAAACCCGTAATATTTTTTGGGGACCAATGACAAATAGTTATGATCAAGAATTATTATTAATTACCATTCGTAAAAAAATGAAACCTTTTTGGGAAAGAGATATAAAATGTTACAGTAATTTTCATTTTACTACTACTACTAAACATGGATATGATAGACTAGATGCTATAAAAAATATACCATCTGATTTAGTATACTATGAACCAGTCCAGTTAAAACGATTATTAAGTTGGAATAAACAAATTAATTATGCATTTGTTATTAGTCCGCATGGAGGTGGATATGATTGTCATAGAACGTGGGAAGCCTTATTATTAGGTTGTATTGTTATTGTTAAAACTTCTAAAATTGATAATTTATATGAGGATCTCCCAGTATTAATAATAAATGAATGGAAAGATGTTAATAAAGATTTATTAGATAAAACAGTTGAAAATTTTAAAAATAAAATTTTTAATTATAAAAAATTAGAATTAAATTACTGGAAAGAAAAATTTTTAAATATTTAAATGTATATTCATATAATATTAATATGAATATTATAATCGCAGGATGTGTCAAAAATTGTGAGGTTTATATATCGCATGTTTTTGAAAATATTAAATTAATTTCTGAAAATTTTGATGTAGTTAAAATAATATGTTCATTTGATAATTCAGATGATAAAACTTTATTAGAACTTTGTAAACAAAAAAAGATTTTTAAAAATCTTGAAATTATAATTAATAAAGAACCAGTTACAATACATAGAACAGTAAATATTAGTAATGCTAGAAATCGAATATTAAACTTTATAGAAAACACAGAAATAAAAGTTGATTATTTAATGATGATGGATTTTGATGATGTATCTAGTAAAAAAATAAATATAGAAGTTCTTAAAAATGCGTTTAGTATTAAGAATGAATGGGATATTTTAACATTTATGAATGAAAAATACTATGATTATTGGGCGTTATCATTTGAAGATTATATATTTAGTAGTTGGCATAATAATAAACCAAGACATATAATTAAGTACATGAATAAATTATTATATAAAAAAATTGAGGGAAAACAACTATTAGAATGTTATTCATCGTTTAACGGATTTGGTGTTTTCAATATAAATAAAATAAAAGGAATTAGATACGAAAGCATTAATTCAACCGCATTTTATAAAAAACACTTTTCAAAAAATATTAAAAACGTTGAAGATCAAACAAATACGAAATACAATCTAAATAATGAACAAATTTTAGATTGTGAGCATAGATTATATCAAATAATGTGTAAATTTAAAAATAATACCAGAAATGTTATATTCAACGAATATCTATTTCCTAAATATGAAAGCGATCACAATGATTTCTTATAATTTAAATTTTAATTACTTTATTGTGAATAATTACTGGATTATTTTTATTTAAAATTTCTTTTGATTCTTTGATTTTTTCTTTCATATTCGTGCAATTATGTGTATGTGTATATCTATGTTTTGCGCAGTATTGTCCATCACATTTACAAGAATATGATATTAATTTTAACTTCTTATTACAGAAAGAACATCTATCCTTATCCTTATCCTTATCCATATTTATTATAATTTATTTATTATTCTTAATTAATTTATTCAAATTTATTTAAAAGATTAATAACTTATTATCTTAAATGAAAATTGCTGTTATAATACCAGTCACAAGTAATAAATGCCATTACAAAAATTTTAAAGATACTGACTTATTCAATATATTATTTAAATCATTTTTCACTTCATACAATCTCAGCGCGGCCGTGGGACCGGGAGATTTAAACCATGAATATAAATTTTATTTAGGTATTGATTCAGATGATGTTTTTTATCAAGATTATAAAGTTCAAAATGATATTAGTAAATTTATTAATGTTATGAAAAATACAACCATAGAATTTGTATCAATAGATTCAAGTCATAAAGGAAATGTTTGTCATATATGGAATGAATTATTTATAAACGCATATAAAGATAATTACGATTATTTTGTACAAATAGGTTCAGATATTTATTTTCAAGATAAAGATTGGGTAAATGCTTGTATAGATATTTTGAAACAAAATAATGATATAGGTGTGGTTGGTATGACTGATGTAGGTAGAAGAAAATCTAATCCTAATGATACATTATTAACTCAATCATTCGTATCAAGAAAACATATGGAAATATTTGGGTTTTATTATCCATATGAATTTAAAAATTGGTACATAGATGATTGGATATCCGAAATATACGATTTAGATACGAAGAAATTTATCATACCACATAGAATATATAATTGTGGTGGACCACCACGATATAATATATATGGTGATAGGAGTTTATGTGATAATATGATAAAAAAATATAAAAATAATATATCTAAATATTTAAAATAATTTATAATATATATAATGTCATGGCCTACCGATGAAAAATCAAAATGTATAATAAAAGTAGTTGAACATTGTGAATTAAGTGTATTTGGAGATGAAATGGATAGTTGGTCGCCTACATCTTCAAATAATAAAAATTTAATTATTAATAGAACAAATAAATTAATGAATGAAATAGGTTTTTCAGAGTATTTAAGTTTATCATTATTCAAAAAAATCAAAATTATCGCAAATCATTTAGGTGTATCTTTATGTGAAGCAGAATCAGATGAATCTGATGAAGAAGTTGATATATTAAATTAATCAGGTGATTAATTCCAATATGTAAATATCCATCCTCTAAATCTTTCATCATAAACTTTGGGTGTGATATCATTCATACATACTAATTTTAATTTATGTTTTTTATATTTTATATTATCAATATCTTTCTTCATTGTATCAATATCATCTTTTATATCTTCTTCCTCAGATGAATCGGATGAATCTTCTTCAGATGATGATGATTCAGATGATGATTCAGATGATGAATCACTAGATTTCTTTTTATCACTTGAATCACTTGATTCTTTATCACTCGATTTCTTTTTATTAGAACTTGAATCACTTGATTCTTTATCACTCGAATCATCTTTTAATTTAACTGTATTATTTTTTTTATATTCACCCTTAACTTCTCCATTCAAAGATAATTCACCAGATTTTAGATTATGATCATATTTTTTTTTATCATAAACAACTTTCTCTGAATCTATATCTAAATTATATTGTGAATTTTTATCTGAACCACCTTTTTTATTAGTTGTTTTTACTTTATCTTTAGACATTCTTAACCATTCTATCATACCACCCGGATATTCAGATACATTTTTAAAACCATTATCTAATAATATTTTCATTAATTTTTCAGATGTTTTACAATCTTTATTTTTACAATATACTATAATAGGTAAATCATATAACTTTTTTCCTTTAAATTTAGGAAAATCTTTTAAATGTTTTTTTATAATATCTTCAATATTCTCTGATTTTTTAGGATCTTTTGGATTTCTTTTTAAACTTAATAAAGGAATATTTATACTACCTGGAATATTACATTTTGAAAAACTATCTTTTGATAAAGCATTTATTATTAAATGACATTCTTCATCTACAAATTTATCCATCATTTTATAATCTATTTTACCCATTATTAATATAATTTATATAAAAAAAATTTGATTTAAAAATATAATTATTTATTAATATAAATATGATTACTTTTATTATTCAGAAAGATGATAATGATAAAACATTTGAATGTAATACTTCAGAAACCTTATTGGAATTAAAAAATAAAATTATTAAAGAATATACTTTAACTTGTAAATATATTGATATTATTTCTAATGTTGAAAGACCAATTAGATCACTTGGTAAATTCAATTTTGATAAAGGATTATTACCTATTACATTAGATAATTATCCTTTCGATAGATATGATTTAGATGGTAGAACTATTCATATTACATTTAAAGAAAATAATGAATATGTTCCAATTATTAAGAAAAATAAAGGTAATGTTGAAGGAATGTATGTACCTCCTGGTCAAAGAAATGATACTAAAATAGAAGTAGATGATTCATTTAATATTAATGATGAAAATGAATTTCCTGCTTTGTAACCAATATTATATTATTTATGGTGATTGTTGTTAAGGTTCAGGTTCTGGTTCCGATGCTGTTTCCGGTATTTCAAAAGGTATAGGTTTTGTATTAAAACAACATTTTGTAGGGTGTCCTTTTAATAATATGTTCATTTCTTCACGACTTAATGTTGTTTTACTTTCTTCATATTGTTTAAAAAATAATTGTTTCTCATGTTCAACCACAAGTGTATTATAATCAGAATATTTTAATATTTTAGAATATTTATCATGATCTACAGTTTTAATTAATTTATGAGCTTCTTGAAATATGATATAATAATCTGTTAAAATTTCATCATTATATGTTTGTAATATTTCATTAAATGTATTGTCACAGTTTCCATCACATACCTTTCTTATTCTTGTTATTATTAATTCTTTTTTATTTTTTAATTTAGAAATTATATTTACACATTTACCAATTACATTATAATATGATTCCATATTTTCTTGAAATTTTCCAAATTTTAAGAGAGTTGATGTACAAGTCATAGTTGAACCAATTAGTATAGGAGATAAATTAAAAAATTCATAACTTAATTGATCAAAATTTTCCTCATCTAAAAATATTAATTTCCAAGATTCAATAAAAGTCAATAAAGTTGATAATACTATAATACCAATACTAAATCTATTATAATTTTTATGGTATTTATTATATTTCAATTCTAAAATCCTTCTATAATAATTCATTTTTATTATTTTATCATCAATATGTTCTGTTAATAATGTTTCATTAGTAATCAATTGTAATGACTTCTTATCTTCATCAATACCTGAAGCACTTATATTAGCCATATATATATATATATATATATATAGATATTTAAAAATATTTTAAAATATAATATAATGATAAATATTAATCCATCTGATAAATATTATGGAATACAGTTAGTTGATATAAAAGAGACACCACATAAAATATTTGGAAACAATATTTTTCATTATTTCATTTATAATAAATGGTTAATAATAATTAATAAAAATAATGAACCATGGAATAGTATACACGTTATAAAAATAATATATGATGAAAAATACCGTTTAGATAATGAACATATTAACAATAATATAAATGAAATATTTAAATTATTTCCTGAAATAAAAAATGAATTAGATAATATAAAAAATGAATTAGATAATATAAAAAATGAAATAAATATTGATATAATATGTAATAATATAATTTTAAACTTAGCTAATGAATTTAAGTGCATATTTGAGAAAAATAATTATAATGTAATAATACATTGTTTAGATAATTTAAGTGAATATAATGTGAATTATGAAAATAATATATTTATGATTACACCACAACATTATTATGGTAATAGTATGACTCAATTAGAAATTATTACAAAAAAATGTAAATGTTATTTTTATTTTATGGAACAATTAACATCTAAAAATGATGGGTCAACTAAATATTATCAATATTTAGAATTAACAAAAGAATTAATTAAAAATTCAGAAATTAGTTTTGATTATAATAAAGATAATTTACAATATTTTAAAAATATATTATATCTCCCTCCACCATTAATAACAAATAATAATAAATGTGATAAAATATATGATATTCTATTTATAGGTTTAGTTAATACTTTCACAAGAAGGAAACCAATATTAGATAGTTTAAAAAGATTTTTTAAAATAAAAATAGTATATAATGTTAATGGGAAAAATTTAACAAAACTAATCAATCAATCAAAAGTAGTATTAAATTTACACTATCATGATAATAATTCATTATTAGAAGAAGTACGTTTAAATGAAATAATTAATTCAGATACTCACATATTATCAGAATTACCTCATATTGATGTTGATAATATGAAGGAAAAATATAAAGATCGAGTTACATTTATAAATATAATAGAAAAACCAAATAAGATTATAAAAAGAACTGATCCAATTGTAGTTGAACTAAATAAATTACTTAAAAAACCTAATAAAAAATACGATCATAATTTTAATAATGATTTGACTGAAAAGATTTTAATAGATAATATTAAGAGTAGTATTGAAGAATATAAAAAATATAATGAATATCCTCATTTATTTCATAAATATCTTTTAAAAATAAAAAATCCAAATACAGAAATAACATATAACATTGAAAAAGAGAGTAAATATAAAAATGTTTATGTTAAAAACTTTGCACATTTACATTGTTATGATATATCTAAATTCCATGAAATTTATGATGAATATTTAGAAAAAATAGATAAATATTTTAATATAATAATCACATATTCTATTGGTGAAATAAAAGATATAGATTATACAATTATTAAAATACCTAATAGAGGCATGGATGTAGGCGCTAAATTTTGTATGATAAAATATTTAAATGATAATAATTTAGAATATGATTATGTTATGTTTTTACATTCAAAAACAGATCCAAAACAGAGGAAAAAATACTTTCAAATAGTTGATGATTTAGATGATGAATTTATGAATAATATCCAAGATAATGATAGTTATTTTCCAGATATAAAATGGAAAATAATAAATGGAAGACTTAAAATGATAAGTGGTAATCCGGAAAACATTAATACTAATGGGCCTGAAAGAAATTTATTATATAGAAATGAAATATTGAAATATTTAAATTGTAAAAATTATACTAATATATTTACAGAAGGGAATGTATATATATTAAAAAATACTATTATAAATAAATTATTTACAGATAAATATCTTTATAACATATTAAATGAACCAGGTGATTTTGATTATAATTGGGTAACATGTAGATATGGTATTAAAGGAGATATAAAACAAGTTTATGATGAGTTTAAATTTAAAAAATTAAAACCAAGAGATGAATATTCACATGATGGATATATAGAACATGTATTTGAAAGAGTTGTACTAAATTGTTGCAGTAATTTGTAATTTTCTTGATTATATTTCTTCTGCATATTCTTCTTTTAAAAAATTATCTAATTTAATATGGTCAAATGGTAAAGCATTATTATATTTTTTTTTTAATTCATCAATATTATTTATTCAATCACCAAAATATTTAAAATTATCATTTTTTATATTAATACTTCTTTAATATAGTTTATTTATTTTATATCTGCCATAAATTAATTCTTGTATTCCATCTTTAAAACTAACATTTATATCCCATCCTAAACTTCGTATTTTTTCATTACTTATATAATATCTTTTATCATTAAATGGTCTATCTTCAATATATGTAATCCATTTATCATAATCTTCTGTATCATGAATTTTATTTATTAATATTTTAGCAACATCCATTACAGAATATTCCATTCCATCATCACATCCAATATTATATATTTCACCTATTTTTCCTTTATTTAATAATGTTTTAAATGCTGATGATACATCATCTACATGTAAAAATGCACGTAAACTAGATCCATCACCTTGAATAGTTACTTTATTACCTTCTTTTAATTGTTTAATAAATTTAGGAATTAATTTCTCCGGATATTGATTAGGACCATATACATTATTTCCTCGTGTTATTATTATTGGCATCTTAAATGAATGTAAATATGAATTCGCTATTAATTCTGCTCCTGCTTTAGAAGCCGCATAAGGATTAGTTGGACATAGTACACTCATTTCTGTTTTTGACGATTCATTTAATTCTGATTCACCATATACTTCATCTGTCGATACATGAATAAATAATTCTAATGTCTTACAATATTCTCTACAACTTTCTAATAAATTATGAGTTCCTAATATATTATCATTTGTATATTGAAGAGGAGTTGAAAAACTATTATCTACATGGGATTGTGCTGCGAAATGAATTATATGTGTTATTTTATTATTCTGAAATATATAATCTAATAATCCTTTATTTTGTAAATTCCCTTTGATTAATGTATATCTATCAGAAGTTCTAATACCTTCATCCATATTATTTTCATCAGCACAATAATACATCGCATCAAAATTAATTAGTGTAATTTTATCATATTTTTTCATAATATAATTAATAAAATTAGATCCTATAAATCCACATCCACCTGTTATAAAAAGAATATTATCTGGATTATTAATCATAATAAGTTAATATTGTTTTTTTTTTTATATAATAAACTTAATATAATAATAATGATTTATATTTTATAAATTTAAATAATTATAATAACATAAATCATTATTTACATAAATATGATTATTCTTATTTATATTATAACAATCTTGTATATAATAACCATCTGCTTCATATTTATCTGGTATCCATTTTATATCTTTACATAAATTATAATGAATTATTAACATTGCTGTATCAATATTAAATACTTTTAGATTATTACCTAGTATTCTATTAGTTTGATTAAAAGTATAAAATTTTCCATTATCAATTATATTTAATAATCTATATAAATTTGGATGAATTATATTATCATCATCTAAATAATATATATATGTATCTTTATTATTAATTGAATTTAATGCAAAGTTTCTCTGAGGATTTCCTGATATACCATTCCCTTTGTGAACATACTCTCTAATATTTTCATTATTTTCAAATAAATTAGGATTATTTGTAATTTTACTTCCATCATAAACTATAATCCATTCTTCAACATAATTAAAATCAATACTTTCTTTTAGTTTTAATAAATTATCAACACGATAACTGGGTGTAATTATTGTTATTTTATTTTTATTTTTAAAAATAGGAGTATCACCCCCTTTTACTAAAATGAATAATTTATCATTATCCCATCCAGTTGAAACCCTATTAACATGATCTAGTTCTATAAAATAATAATCTTGAAAATTTTCTAATATGGGTTTTAACCTATTAATATAATCATTTTCATTATATGATTTAAATATGTCTTCAATAATCAATATTCCGCCTGGTTTTAAATATTTATAAGTATTTTCAATTACTCTAATTTGATCTTCAAACTGATGTGTTGTATCATCAATAATTATATCATACAATATATTTAAATTACTAAAGGCATCTTTTATACTACATTTATCAGTAACATCTATATTAGAAAGTGTTATTCTATCATTGTCAAAATTATTTTTAAAATTATTTATAAAATTATTATTATATTCAAAACCATATATTTCAGAATTAATAAAATATTCTTTCCACATTAATATTGATGAACCATCTAATATTCCTAACTCAGCTATTTTTAAAACTTCATCTTTTTTATTTTTAAACAAACCATCATAAAATAAAGTATATGGATGACAATGTCTTATATCACTAATATTATTTCTTTGAGATGATTTATCAGTATCATATTTTCTACCTATATTACATAATTCAGAAAAATTATTTTTGTAATCAATTCTTAAAGTTTCCATATTATTATAATATAAATAATTAATCAGAAAAATTATTTTTGTAATCAATTCTTAAAGTTTCCATATTATTATAATATAAATAATTAATCATAATATCCTTAACACTATCTTTAATATTTTTTATTTCAGGAAATAATTGTTCTAAACATGTTGTATCTAATAAATTATTAGATCTTTCTGATTTTAATATTTGATTTTGTTCTTCTATTGTAAAGTTTTTCCATGTAAATTCAGGATCTACATATTCTTTATACATTTCTAATATTTCATTATGTGATATACTTCCTGGATTTGTAAAATTTAATGTCCCGGTATGATTAATATTCATTAACTCAATTATATAAGGTAATAATTCTGTTAAAACAGTCATAGAATTAGGTATGGAACATATCTTATCATATTTAGTTATTTTTGTTATAAAATTACGAGGATTATCATAATTAACAATAGGCATTCTAATTCTTAAATTTAATGTATTAGGCATTAATTTCATTAATCTATCTGTGAATCCTTTTACAGTTGAATATTGAGATCCAAAAAAATTAGGTAAATCATTTTCTCTAAATCCATTTTCATCTGATATTATCCCATCTTTATATGAAAAAATACATCCTGTTCCTAAATATGTATAATGAATATTTCTTTCATTACATAATAATGCTAATTGTAATGGTGAAAATAAATTATCATTAATATTTTCTTTTAATTTACCAGGTTCTTCTAAATAATCTATAGTTGAATAAGTTTTATCACCAATTTGACCATGTGTTCTTCCTATAAATGATATAACATGTGTTGGTTTAATTTCATTTAAATCATTTATTAAATCAATATCATTATCACATCTTGTATTTGTTGTACAATAATTTAATCCTTTTCCTTTTAAAATATCTATGAACATAGAACCTATCCATCCTTTGTGACCATATACTAAAATTTTCATTTATTTTATATGGTATATTAATTTTAAATATTACATAAATTATAATTATATTATTTTTTCCCAGTATATTGTATATCAAAATCTTTTAGTTCTTTTACTATTTTATATCTTCTATATTGTATAAATAATCCTGATAAGCTTAATAATATATATGTTGATGCAAATAAATAAATATTATAATAATCTGTTAATAAATGGACCGAATATATGGATAATGCTGGTCCTATAAATGATGTTGTTAATAGAGAGATTTCTTTTTCCTTGAATATTGATATTACACCAGAAATTAATCCAGGGATAAATATACATATCCAAAACATATTATCATATAAATATATAATTCCTAAATGAACATTTTTACATAATAAATTCCATACAAGATAACCAAATGAACCGCCACAAGTAAATCCTATCAAAAAATATGATAATTTATATAATTTTAATATTAAAAATCCACCTGAAAATCCTGATACAATAGATAATACTCCATGTAATATACAATTTTGATATTTAAAATGATCCATAATAAAATCTATTAATTTATAACTACTACCTATTGATAATATTGTTCCTAAACAAAAAAGAGTAGGCTTGACAAACCTATTACCAAAATATGTTATTATTAAACCAGCTGCACACGTTAATGGATATATTAAATTTGTATCAATATTATCTGTGAATTTTATATTAAAACAATCCATTATATATTATTAATATTATTAAAATAGTTATTAAATAATTATTATTAATAATATTATACATATTTTTAAATTCATTATATTCCTCGTATGTGAACATTTTGATTTTATTATTAAATTTTTATAATATAATATCAAATTTAAATAATTTCAGGTAAAATAGGATGACCTTCCCAGTTATATCTTTTCATAATATAATTCGTTTTGAATGATTTAGGATAATAATAATCTGGATATTTATCTACATCTTCTGGTAATAAATTAAATGATTTTTCTGGTAGAATTAAACGTAATTGTTCTGAAGATTTGAGTGGTATTTTATCTTCTTTTATAATATTTAAATCAGTAATGTCCTGTAAATAATTATTTAAATCTTTCATAGATGGTGCGAAGTGATATCGGTAGTACCATTTCCATGAACAGCAATCATCAAAATAATAGTTCGCAGTCCATACAAATGATTCTAAATAATTTTTACATATATCATTTATTTGTATTTCTAATATATCATCATAACTAGGATTATAATTATGATGATGATATATTTGAAACATATAATATCTTCTATTCCATTTATCTAAATCGTTGAATATTTTTAATTCATCTCTTCTATCTATTATTGGAATATGATTCATAAAATCTCTTTCATATTCTTTATCATATGAATTATATTTATCTAAACATTCATTATTAAAATACGCGTGATAAATATCATGAAACATATTTTTAAATTTCTTTTCTTGTTTTCCTCTTATGAATAATATTTTTTCTAGATATTCGTTTTCTTTTATAGATAATTTATGAATGAATTTCTTAAAATTCTGTAGATCTAATTTATTATTATGAATTAAATAAAATATACCAGCATTTTCTTCTTGTAATTTATTATAAATTTTTAATAAATTATCTAATCCTCCATAACGTATATTTATACAAGGTGAATTATGAATAAAATCATTTCCTATAAAAAAACATAAAAATATATAATCATTTATTATACTTTGATTAGGTAATTTAACAAAATCTTTTTTAATATCTTTTACTAAGTACCATTTTAAAAATTCTATATCTAAATAAACGTATTCGGATTCTAATCCTTCAATATTATATTCAGTACGTTCTCTAAGTAAATAAATATGATTATTTTTAATCATAGATAACATTATTAAATCAGCATCTAATCCGTGAATGATGCTTATATCATTATTATTATATTTTTTAAGATACTGCATTATTTTATGTTCGCCTTCACCATGTTCAGATGAATCACTGAATATTGTATTTATAGGATATGATTTATTTTTAAGAAATATATTTAATTCATTCATAAATTTAGTACCAGGTGATATAGCATTCGTATCCCATATTTTTTCTTCATTCGCTGATCTAAATCTCCTGTATTTCTGTTGCTCCACCTTAGATCGCGGACAAACTCCATCAATAGCAATATATACTAAATCTTGTGGATTACATATTTCAATAATTTTTATCATATTTAAATAGATATTATCAAACATTTCTTGTTCATCAGATAATCCATGACAACATGGATGAATTAAACAATTTAAATCAAAGAATAAATTATTAACTTTTTTATTAAATAAATCTTGTTGAATCAATATATTATTATAATCATTTATGATATTTCTAAAATATGCTGGGATACCCATTTATTAATATTTATAGATATTTGTTTAAATAAATAATTTTATATTTTTAAAATAAATAAAATATATGTTATAATATATAATATGGATGGATCACAATTACAAGGAGGTACATCATTTTCATTTGATTCATTAATGACACCAAATTTTGTTTATTTTGTTATTACATTAGCAGTAATAGGTTATTTATATCAAACTAAAATGATATTAAGCAGAGAACAAGAAATTAAAAATCAATCAGCTAATTTATTCGATAATCAATTATATTTAGAAATAGGATTTATGGTATTAATTGGATTTTGTATGTATATATTAAATACAAATGAAAATAATACATTTGTATGGATTTATATGTTAGTTCCAATACTATATTTAATTATGAAAAGTTTAATAGTATTTACTAAAGTATCTGATTTCATTAAAGAAGCACCTGGATATGTTGATGTTAATACTGATATAATGGATTTAATTAATTCACAAAATAATAATAATAATACTAATATTGGTCAAATACCAGTTACAAATCAAAATAGTAATACGGTCCAAGTAACTAATGCTTTAAATCAAGCATTAGGAATGAATAATAATATGAATGCTCCTTTGAATAGTCAAAATAATAGTAATGTCATGCCACCGCAACAACCCATGCAACCTATTCAACCTCCTCAACCAGAAGGATTTTCATTATTTTAATTAATTATTTAAACATATTCTTTTAATATATATTATGAAATATTTATCATTTGATGTTGGGATCAAAAATCTTGCTTTTTGTTCACTAGATGATAATAAAAAAATACTCGATTGGGGTATTATTAATTTAGATAAAAATCCTATATGTCAATGTGGATTACAAAAAGAATGTTGTAAATCATCAACATTTATAGTTACAGATGATAATGGTGAAACTAAATATGCTTGTACCACTCATACAAAAAAGTATAAAAAGAAAAAGAAAATGAATAATGATAGAGACATATTTAATTTAAGTAAAATTATGATAAATGAATTAAATCTTAAAGAAGATTTCTTGAATCATGAAATAATTTGTATAGAAAATCAACCTGCTCTTAAAAATCCTACAATGAAAACCGTTCAAATGATATTATATAGTTATTTTATGATTGAAGGTACTACTAAAGATACACCCGTTTCAGAAGTTCATATGATAAATGCTCGTAATAAATTAAAAGTTTATAAAGGGCCTGAAGTAGAATGTAAATTTACAGATAAATATAAAAAAAATAAATATCTTTCGGTTGAATATACTAAATTAATGATATTAGAAGAAGATAATAAATTTATAGAATTATTCACTACTTGTAAAAAGAAAGATGATTTAGCGGATGCTTATTTACAGGGTATTTATTTTATTGAGAAGTAGATTATTTAATTTTAATATGTTTAATTAAATCTCTTGAATTATAGTATCTGCTATGAGGTGGATAACTTACATATTTCCAATTAGTAACCTCATCAACCATCCTTACATTTTTTCGGTATTTTTCCAATATTTTTAACTTTCTTTCATAAAAGATGGAAATATTCCAATTAAATTTAGTAGGATAATTAACAATCCATCCTGATAGATGCATTATTTTTTTTATATCTGTTAAAGTTTTGTGTTTACTTTCAAGAAATGATGTATATATACTATCTGAATACCTTGAGGATTGAAAGTTTTTTTTATAATAATTAATATGAGTTGTAAATAGAATATTATCTTTTAATTCATTTAATACTCGTTTCTTTTTCTTTTTAGTTTCATCATATTTATAAATATATTTACCTAATAAATTACTAACATCAATATCAAGATAGTCAATAGAAGAAATCATGTTATATATAAAAATATATTTTAAAATATCAAATTTAAATAATATTGATAAATAATATAATGAAGGTTGTAATTAAAAAATCTACTAATTCAAAAAAGAAATATATGGCTATATTTTATGATACAATTAATGGTAAGAGAAAGAAAGTAAAAACTACTCATTTCGGTGCTGCAGGAATGAGCGATTATACAAAACATAAAGATCCAGATAGAAAAAAAAGATATTTAACTAGACATAAGAAAAATGAAAAATGGAATAATTATATGAGTGCTGGTTCTCTATCTCGTTACATCTTATGGGGTGAACCCACATTAAGGTTATCTATAAAGAAATATAAAGAAAGATTTAATTTAGAATGATATAATATTGTTACCAAATGAAATGAACCCAAGTCGCATTTTTCCGAACATCATATTGTAATCCGTGAAAGTGATCTCTATATGTAAATTCACCGTCTTTATAGTTAGTGCATAAATACATAGATTGAGGTGTGCATATATGTTTTAACCATACGGCGCACATTTTTGCTGGGTTTCCTGTTTCAGGGAGATTAAACTTAAAATCGTCTGTATTAAAATTATAATAAAGTTCTCTTTTACCTTGTTTTGAATTATAATTAATCTTATAATTTAAATCTTTGTAATATTTGTCTGTCAATTCAAACATTTTAGAGTTGTATTTTTTGTGCCAATCTTCTACATATGTTTGGTTTTTTTGGTTATTAAGTGTATTGGCCATTTCTTGACAATCTTGGATGAAACTTTTAGACATTTTTTTATATTAATATTGAAATAATTATTTCAAATTTTTTTCACGCGTTTAAATTTTAAAAATATTTAAAGAGATTATATTATTTTAAATAATATGAATAATGTACTTTATGAATCTTTACATAAATATTACAGTAATGATAAAAATATAGATAAATTTAATAGTTGTATAAATGGTAAAAATAAAATATCATTAAGAATAATTGATTGGTTCGTTACTAATTATTCTAAGAAATACAATGTGTTTTATGAAATATATAAAACACCAACAGGAAAGTTAACATTTAATTCTGATGGAAATATGTTATATAAACAAATAAATATATATCATGCTTATAAATCACAATTGAAATCATATTCTAAGAAGAAGTTTGATCCATTTTGTCGAAGAGATAGACTTAACTTTAATTGTAATGATATAGATGTTGAAACCACTATAGGACAATTAAATTTCTTCAAATGGTCTATAGATAATATGATTGCTGATTATATATCATTACATTATAAAGATATAGAAACAGATATGAATATATGTTATAATAATAATAAGGCAATGAAAAGTAAGCATGTTGATAGAAAACCCCGTCAAGAATTATCTAAATCGGCATCACGCGGTTTAAACGCAACATCCCATAAAATTAAATTAGATTTTGATTAAAAAATTAAATTAGATTTTGATTAAAAAATTAAATTAGATTTTGATTAAAAAAATATTATTGAAATTTTTTTTCTATGGTATATTATAAAATATGAAGACGGATCAAATTATGTATTGTATAGTTGCGTTGATTTTAGGAATGCTATTAGCTAATATGCTTAAAAATGTTTGTGGGTGTAAGACTGTTGTTGAAGGTGCCGGCCCCAAACGCGATCCAACGACGGGGCAGACCATCGCGAGTACCAACACTTTGATATGCTATCCGGACAACAGCTGGCCGGACAATTTGGTACATCCTCCCAACAACTGCCCGGCCGGGGGGCGCGACGACAGCGGGCGCTGCTATGGCCCTGATGATTGTGGTACTAGTAAGGCGGTGGCCGCCGCGAGTGCAGCAAAAAAAAAAGAAGAGCCATGGTATGACGAAGTTATAGACTGGGGAAAGCACCTAGATGATACCAAATATGATAATGATTAAATATCATCAACATCAATATCGTCTTCAGAAGTAGTTTCGTCTGAATCAACTTTTTTCTTTTCTTTTTCTAATGTTTCCTCATCATCTGATGAAGAATCAGGAATATTGGTACTAAATACAAATCCCATATTATCATCATCATCTGATGAATATTGAGTATCTACATCAATATTTATAGATTTTGGTACTAAACCTTTATCTTTTAATTTTCTAACTAAATTTTCATCATAATTATCAATGATGTCACATATACTATCTTGCCATTCTCGTAATGATACTAAAACAATATCTTTAGCCTTTACAAATCTTCTTTTTCTCATTTTTCCGCACATAATTGCCATGCGTTTTTTTCCGTCAAAACATAATACATCAAATCTACAATTTCCTTTACATCTTGTAATTTGTGCATATTCTTGACCTTCTTCTTTTAATCTTAATGCTTTTTCTGTAGGGTTATTATTTTTATTTCTTTTATGTTTTTTACCTCCTTTGATATTAGGCATTTATTACTACAATATATAATATGATTATCTTTTTAAATAATCAAATTTAAATTTGATATTATTTTAAGATTAATTGTATATAAATAATCATGTCTTGTTGTATGAACAAGAATAAGAAAAAGAACAAGGTTCATTTTATGAACGAAGTATTTGAACCGCGTCCACCTTTTAAAGATGTTCCTAAAAAAAGAAGGAAGTCAATATATCCTATGAAATTATCTAAACAATGTGAAATAAATGATAATAAAAAAAATATGGAAGAAGAAAAAGAAAAAAGTGAAGCATTTACAGATAAATTTCTAAGTGAAATTATCCAGTGTAATGCTTGTTCCGAAAAAATAGCTTTGAAAGAAAGAAAACCATTACATAATTGTAGTAATTGTGATAGATTCTTTTGCTGTAAT
>Ga0209632_10000303_pt1 | contig 52176 bp, 52 predicted proteins | sample COG_10_FD_184754 | JGI IMG/M metagenome (GOLD analysis project Ga0209632, IMG submission 184754) | Pelagic Microbial community sample from North Sea - COGITO 998_met_10 (SPAdes) (version 2) | ecosystem: Environmental > Aquatic > Marine > Neritic zone/Coastal water | place: Helgoland, sampling...
ACCAACCAAATTCTTGTGGTATTGAACAACCTAATAAATGAAATTTAATATCTTTTAATTGGTCTAATTTAAATAAACCTTGTACAAATCGTACCCTACCTAATGCTTTTCCCATATCTGCGTTAGTATGTGGGAAAAAATCGTTATACCAAGTAGCACCATAAGATACACATAATTTGTCATATCCTAATTCAGCTAATAGGTTAGCACATAGATATGCTTGGTTTTTATTTTCACCTTGAATTACAGCTGTAAGTTTGGTTTTTTTAGGATATTTAAATTGCTTCCAATATTTAGCTTGAGCTGCTGTTTGATGACAATCCATCCAAACATCTGGTACTATAAATTCATTCGGTTTTAATTCATTAACCCAATATCTTAATCTATCATAATCATATGCTTCTCCTAATTCATGGAGTGAGTTATCCATAATAACATAACGTCCTTTATCCCTAGCTTTTTCAAAGTATTGTTTATATTCTTCATCTTGATCTAATAGATGGGGTAGACAATAATCATAATCATTAAACTCAGGTGATGCTGTTAGTAAACAGCGAGGTACTTCGTGTGATACTTTCATTTATATAACTTTTTTTGGTCGTCCTCTACGCTTTAATGGGTAGGGCATATGAACTATTTTATATTTCTCTTCTATAATATAATAAAGATCCATCAGGGAACCACTGCATTTTGAAATTTCTTCATAAACTTGTTCTTCATTACATCTAAAATGAACAGTAAATGCTTTTATTAACATTTCTAGTTTACCATTTTCATCTTTTTCAAAATCTTCAAGCAAACGTTTTCTACGAGAACGTAATAGTGAGGTTTTTTCAACAAATTTACCTATATCATCTCCACATTCCTCAGCAATGTCATTCATTTCATGCTCACACCAATCTGCTTGGTATTTGTAATGTGAATAATCAAAATCACCATTTAATATACGATCACGGAATGGTGATCTATTGCACAAAGGTTTATTGGGATTATCATACATTCGCCACCACCTAAAGGCATTATAGGTTAGTTTACGTAGTTTAGAGAATTTCTTTTCTAATTGTTCTCTCGATGTTACGGGGCTATAAGGACTATTCATTAATAAAAAATCCACATTGAGACATAAAATAATACTGATAGTGTACTCATTAACACTATAGTTTCTACAAATTCTCTGGGGTTTTCCTTAATGGATTTAATAAATTCTTTCATGACCTTTATTTTAATGTTGTGTTTAATCGCTTAACATGGTGAATATACGAACCCCATTTAGGGTAACCAAATTTTACTAATAAGTTTTAGTAATATCATCATCTTCTTTATAATTCTTTAAAACCTCACTTACTTTTAATACTTTTCCATCTCTGGATTTAAGGGTATAATTTTTAAGTTTATCTATAATGTTGGTTTTTTCGTCTTTATAGTGTTCTCCATTATTTCCATTTTGACCTATAATCCCCATTCTTTGTTCTGCAGCTTCCCAAGCTTTTATTTTTTCTATTTGGTCTAAAGTTTTGTCAAATTCTTCATTAGTCTTTATTTCTTCAGAATCTTTAACTTCAATATTCTCTAAGTTATCCCATTCTGAAAATTTATCTTCGACTTTTTCCCCATATAAGTTATTTCTATACTTTTTTTTAGGGTAAGCTTTATCAAATGCAAAGTTAGCTGCTATTACAAGAGATATAGCTAAAGGATCAAACACAAAAATTATAATCAGTAGCAGTATATTTATGATTTTATCCATAGATATATCGGTTAAACCCGATAGATACTGTAGTGGTCCTAATTCTCCCGCTACCTCGTTATTACTTTCTAGTTCTAATACTTGTAATTGAAATTTTTGGAGTGAATCAGCTACTATTTCCCTTTTTCCTTGCGCCACTTTACGATTCTCCTCCTCAGTATTAATACGATTCTGCGCCATTCTAAGCTCAGTTGTTGAGATGGTTGTTCTAACGCCCCCAACCACCGAGGTGTCTCGTACCTGGATCGATGATGCTTTTGCATTAGATAAAGTACTAATATTACTAGATATTCTTTTAATTTCTTCATCATATCTGTTTACATCACTTTGATAAAATTCTACTTTTTGTTGTATAAAGTCCTTTTGGTTCTCTACTATTGATAGTTTGGAATATGTTTCTTGATAAGCGGCACTTAAAAAACCATAAATACCCATACTAGTAATTAATACTAATATTATAGTAGCGATAGATAAATAAGTTCGTAATGTTTTATTGATTATATCCCAATACTGGTATAAAAGTGAAGCTGTTACTAATTTAGCAAATTCTAATGAACCTGCCATTATAATAACTTCTAAACTTGCCCCTGCAAAAAGTTTACTAAGACCACTAACTGAGTAGAAAGCGGCCGAAGCTGAAACTGATAGAGCAGATAATCCGATTAGGAATGGGAACATTCCTTTTTTTATTTTACCTAGCACCCCCATAATATTCTGTTGCGTGTCCTTCTTTAATCAATGTTTTATTTATATCAACATCATTTATTAATATAGTACCTAAACATCTACCATATTTTCCTACACCATGAGATTGAAGGATAAATTTTCCATCTTCTAATAATTCTATAAGTCTCGCTTTAGCAGCTAAACCTAATTTTTTTTCTTCTAAATCTCTTGTTCTTGATTCTGGGGCATTCATCCCCATCATTCTAATTCTTACTTTTTTCCAAGTGTCAAATCCTAAATCTACTAAGGCATCAACGGTATCACCGTCAACAACCCTATCTAATTTTGCATTGTATTTATACATAATTATAAATATAGTAAGAAGATGGCTAAAAGCCAAGGAATTATACTATGTCTTTAGATTCAAGCAAAGTATATGTAAAAGAATTACCCCAAATTTCTCTAGCTGTTTGACATATATCTAAAAATTCATGCCAATCATCATTATGGGCTATAACTTGACATCCGGCTGACCATTTATCTATTTGTGTAGAACCTTTACCGGATCTTCCAGTTGCTCTATGAATATTAATTCCAAAAATACCTTCTTGTACATTTTCTTCTAATAAATCGTACTTATCGTCTCTATTATTATCACGATACACTTTAACAGGTTTTTGTTGTCCCAAAGCTAAATATTTACCTGCATGTAGTCTTAATTTATGAGAACCTCTATATTGACCTGGTTTAAGTATTGCTACTCCATCTTTTCTCATTATGTTTTCTACCCAATGTGTTCCAGGATCTGTTGTGGCTTTAAAACAATGAAATTTCCATTCCCCCTCTATTTTATAAGACAATGTAACACAATCATCAAATTTATTTGTAACTTTATTTTTAGTCTCTGAATTTCTAACACCTATAATATTTACATCATAGTCCCCTCCAGTAAAGTATTTATAACCTTTACTAGCCATTGTTTCTTCAATTTGTTCTCTTGTATAACAACTCATAATTATTTAAATTTTAAATTATTTTCTTTTTTTAAAAATAGTACCTAACTCAGCAATACCAAAACTACCTAAAGTAATAAATAAAAAGGAGTCATATATAAATTCATTAATAACTAAATCTTTTCCAAAATATCCTGTTACTAAGTCTACTATTGCAAATATAGTCATAATAGCAAATGAAGCAAAACCTACTACGGTTTTTTCATTTATATCATTACTGTCTTTAAAAATATCTCTAAAGGCCATCCATTTTTGTTTTAATTTATTTAACATAAGATAACTATTTAGTAAAACTTGGTTTTATTATAAATATTAAAATCTGTTGGAATTTTGCGCTTCTTCGATAGCTTCATTTACTTCTTCTACGCTTACAGGAAATTCTAAGTCTAATCCTGCTTTAAATTTAATTAAATTGTCTCGAGTTATTATAAACATGGTTGGGGCCATTCTAACTCTATATTTTTTCTTAGCATTAGGTGCTTTTGCAATATCTACTCTATAGTAATCAACATTATTATTATCTGCTAATTCTTTCCAATTGGGGTAACAATTTACTTTATTAAACTTAGCCCAATATTCAACTACTATTACTTTACTATCATCATCTCCAAAAGCTGAGTTACCATTTATAACTTCTTCATAATTTGAATCATCTAACCAATACTTTTCTGGAACTTCCTGCTGTCCAAAAAGGAGAGAAGGTATTGCTACTAGTACTAATAATAGTTTTTTCATTTTATTTATTTTTAGACATCTCGTACATACGTTCTTCTAGTTTATCAAATTTTTCTAAAAGCATTTCAACGTCTTCTTGAGTGTCCATTATTGTTTGTCGAATTAACTCATCCTTTAAGTCGTATTCTACCCTTTCAATAACTGGTTCAGGTTGTGTTGCGGCATAAGCGATATCCGCTTTTAATGTAAACCACATTGTAGCTAATGTAACTACAAATCCGATTATCATTCCTATTGTTTTTAAGTCTAAGGTTACTTTAGTATCTTCTCCTATCTGCTTTGCCATTTTTATTTAAATGTATAATTTAATCCGAATGTTGTTTGATATAACTTACTATCCCACATTTTGGAATATTCACCTTCTATAAAAATACCTAAATTTTTTCCTATTTTAGTTCCTAAGCTAATTCCTGCAGAATAATCATCCCATTGTTCTAATTCCGAATCTTGTATTAATCCTCCTCTTCCCCAGTTGTTTCTATTTAAATAACTAAATTCTTCTTCACCAGCAATATATTTGTGAGCTGGAAGGATATAATTGGCGTATGCATGTAGCCAAAAATCTCTTTTATAGTGGTAAAAATCTATTCCTACTATGGGAGCAACTTCAATCCATGGATCTAATAAATCCCAAGCTTCACCATTAAAACGGTTAATTAATCCAGGCATTACATCTTCTCTAAAACTTAAATCAGAATGTGCTACTTGATTTCCATCAGCATCTACCCAACACCAATCTTGAGTTACATTACCATTTTCATCTGTTGATGTATAAAATATATCATCATACCCATATTCAAATCCTAGGGCATACCATTGATTAGTATAATAAGGTACACCATTGGCATCTGGTTCCATTTCGTTTAACCAAATTTCAAATGGATTATACCCATAAGCTCTTTCATGACCTCTAGCTATAACCCCTGCTGAAACACTAAACTTTTTACCTATTGGTAATCTTCCTCTTACTTCAGCTGAGTTGTATTTAAGATTGATTTTACCTACTTCTCTTGATTGTATTTTTACAATATGATATTTACCTGTATGTTTTAAAAAGTAGTTAAAGTTTGTAAAATTTTCTCCTCTCCATCTTTCTTTTTCATAGTGAAATTGATATTCTAAACCTTGTACTGCAGATGTTGGAGCTCCAAACACTAATTGTTCTTCTGTACCATCATAAAAATTCTTTGGTTTTCTTTCGTAATCAAATCTGGCTAATTTTCTTATACCAAATCCATATCTATAGTCATAAGGAAAAACAGGTGTATTATCTACCACATCTGGAGTAGAGTAAATACTACCATCTGGGTTAGTTCTTAAAAAGTAAGTAGGCTCTGCGGCCTCTATTGAATTTGATATATCTCCAGCACCATATACAGTACCATATTTTAAGAAATCTTTATAGATATCTTTAAATATTTGGCCTTGTACAACTGTGGGTGAAAATAAAATAAACGAAACAATTAATACTAATATCCTCATATTAAAATTTATTTATGTTTATCTATAAATATATGAAAATTTAGTTATATTCGAAGAAATTTAAAGTTTTATTCGATCAATTGCTTTTTTTACAGCAGATGAAAATGTAGTTTTGTTAAATGGTAATTTATCATTATTTAAATCAATAAATGTTGATTCTACTTTGGATTTAGCTTTACCAACTACTTCGATTTCTTTACCATCTATATAAAGCAGTAATGTAACTATTGTTTTTTTACTTACTTTAGTCCATGGACCAAGTTCAATTCCTGTTGTAGGTGCTTCAATTGATTTTACTACTATTGTTACAGGTTTCCCATCCATACATAATTCATATTTGTCTGAGATTATATCTTCCATAATTTGTTTAATCCCAAATATAATACGATTTTTACTTATTTCTTTCATTTCAATCTGTGTGCTTACTTCATTTACAGTATAACATTCCTGTGAGAATGAAAGTATAGGTAAGCACATTAGTAATATTATTATTTTTTTCATATTAAAATCTTATTTTTCCACCAGTTAATATTTGGAAGTTTAAGGCACTACCTCCTGATTGCCATACCCCAGTAAAACTGATATTATATTTAAATGTTTTTGTTATTTTTATATCCCATGAACTAAAAGGTACTATTAATATACCTGGGTCCCACCATTTACCTTCATAATATTGGGTAAAAGGGGAATATACACCTAATAATAAGGTTGATGTAGAAATTTTTTCACTAATTTTAAAATTTCTATGTACACCTGCTACTGCTGATATGTTTTGTAATTCTCTTTTACCTAATTTACCTATAGTAAAATTAACACCTGCCATACCAGTGTATTTCTTTTTACCAAATTTAAATGATTCTAGAACCGTAGTAGTATTTAAGTGATTTGCTTTCCAATCTGTTACTGTAGTATTTGCACCTACTAGATTAAATGTTTTATTTGGGTTAATCCATGATTTGTAGAGAGTTAAACTGAAATCGTTAGTAACAGAAGTATATGTAAATAAAGCCCCTTTAATTCTAGTTTGTTCTGTATTAGCATGTGTGATAGAACCTACTACTTTTATTTGACGTCCATTTGAATTATCTCTATTATCAATAACCACAATATCACCTGATGCTATTAGTGAACCTGCATTTTTATTAGCTTCTGCACTTCCCCCATCTACAGCATTTGAAAGAGAATTGGCAAGAGATATCGTAGCTGCTCCCTCAGCTTTTTCATCTTTATTTTCTTTTTTATTATTATCTAATTTGTCTCCCCTATTATTACTTGATCCACTATTATTATTATCTTCATCTTCACCCGCAGAATTATCTATTGCTTCTGCAACAGGAACGGCAGTTGAAGAAACAGCTTGGGGTAACATGTCTCCACCTAATATAGACATTATATTTGTAACAACCGTAAGAGTGTTTTGAACTACTACTGAATTAGTGGTGTTTCTAATTACTTCTGTTACACTTTGACATGGGTTTGATGTGTTAGCTTGAGTAACTAAATTTAACCAAGAATCAAAAGTACCATTTGTAAAATCATCTTCAGAAAATGTTTGTACATTCCCAAAATAATTTAAAGCAACCGAGTTATTACCTGCTACTTGGATGGTTTGTTGGTTTAAAGTACAAGGGTCTGTAAATGTGTAAGACCATTGACCATAACCCACCAATGGTAAGAAGAAAAGGAATATTAATATTTTATTCTTTAAATATTCCACGCTTTATCATTCTTTTAACAATACGAGCAGTTCCGGATTCTAAAGCTTTTTTAGTGGCAATTCCAATAGTAGATTTATTAAACTTAACTTCGTTGTCTTCCCCAATTTGAGATCGTTTAATTGTAATTGCCTCACCACTCCCACTTCCTGTGAAAATAATCCCAGTTTCAGCATTTACAAATCTAACTTGCATACCAATAATTGTTTTTAATACCGTTTTAACTCCATTAATAGTAACTTCTTCCTCTTCTGATACTGAGTAGTCATAGATTTCTACATATACAAAATATTCTGCTAAGACAACATTACCCACAACTTTAATATTATTTGATGATATACCTTTAGCTGATGCTTTATGTTGCTTTACCATTCTTTGTTTAATATCTTCCTTATCTTCTGTAAATAAAAATCTATCCGTCCATTCTAAATAAGATAAAGTAATATTGCTCACACCTAATCCTACTCTATTCTCTCTTAATTCAGGGTAGAATTCATACAATTCTGGTGTAAAGCCAATGTTAAGTACTTGAATAGGTAATTGGTAATCTAACATATAATCAGATACCTCATCAATATCAGCATCCTGTTCAAACTTACCCTTGTAGTTTTCTGTTTCTGTCTTACCTAACTGGGCATTGACATTTAAACTTAACAGTAATGATATAATTAAAAATAGTCTTACCATGTTATTTCTTCTTCTTTTTTAGGTTTAACTGGTTCTATCTTTATAGTCTTAGTTATTACCAAAGTATCTTTTACTCCTTCTGGAATGCTGATTGTTTGTTCCATCATAGGTGGTTGTTGAACTTCTTCTTTAGGTTCAAATATTGATTGCATATTAGCTATTAATAAACCGAAGGCTGCTGTTATAACTAACCCTATTCCTGTTACTACTTGGTTTTTTATTTCCGAAAAAAATCCTTTATTTTCACTCATTTTTTAATTATTTTAAATGTTTTAACGAATTTACCATTAGTTACTTGTAATAAATAAATTGCAGATGCTAACGATTCTAAATCCATTTGGAATGAAACATAACCACTAAAAAATTTCCTTGTTATTGATTTCATTAATCTTCCGTTATACGTAATTACCCTAATTGTATAAAAACCATTATCGGGTACTGTTAATTCAAATGTTAATGGGCCTTTTACTGGAACTGGGTAGACTATACCATAAATACCATCTGATGGTTGTGTGTCAAATGGAAGAGACATTTTATTAACATATCCATCTGTGTTATCAACATCTATATCCCATCCTAAATCTGTACCTGCGGTTTTTCTTCCTATAGTAATGGGTATTTCAGTCCAAGTTTGATCAATAACCTTAAATCTTACTGTAAATAACTCAGTTGTATTACTTATAGTAAAGTCACCAAAAGAGGCATCATATCCTCCCCATCTAACTGTTTCACCTTCCCAATCTTGTGTATATGTTAGCCATTCTTGTGCTTTAGTTGTTACAATAATTTCCTCAAATTCTAAATATTGAGAATCAAAATTTAAAGCAAATTCTAAACTTCCAACTATTTCTCCGGATGTTTCAATCTCTACAGGTAAATTAATATATTCACTAACAGGAACCTCAATCTCAGGTACGTTAAATACGACCTGAGAATGAGCTACTGTTGTTATGGTTAGAAAAAATATTAATAATTGTTTCATTCATTAATTTAACCCTGTTGCATTTGCATCACCTAGCACTAATATATAGAAATTACCAGTTGCAGTTCCATTTATATTTGGTGATAAGAATTCTGCTTGACCTGAAATTGTACCAGACTGATCTGAAGTTGCATTACTAATAGTATTATATTGTGCTTCAGTAAAGAATAATACATCTGGGTTATTTGCATAAGAATTATTTCCTTGAGCTAGTCTAGCAAATAATAAATAAGAATCCGATACTGTAATTCCATTTGCTTGGTTTGGATTACCAGTATAAAATTGAATACCGGATGTTGACTGTACTCCTGCTGCTATTTGGGAAATCATATTAGCATCTGCTGTTGATAGTGCTGTACTTGCATCTAATCCACTTGCTATTTTAAGCCTAAGTTGCCAGTAACCTTGGTCTAGATTTTCTGAGAATGTTGCTGTTCCATCTGCTGCTGTTGTATCTGTAGTAACGTCTACCCAAGTGTTACCATCTGTTGATTTTTGTAAAATTACAGGAATAGCTTCTGCTGGGTTAGAAGGGCTATTTAAAATAGTAGCTACATAATCAAATGTTGGTTCTATAAAGTTACCACCATTATCGGATGTACCTAATATAGCATCTGTTCCATCAGCTTGAGCATAATAAGCAGTTAAATTATTAGTAAAATCAATATCATTAATTGCACCGTTAGTATAACCATCCTTAAATGGTAATTCAATATCAAACATATTACCTGTAATAAGGTCAAAAGTGGTAGAAGCACCATCATAGGTCCATACAACTTTTACAATACCGTTTGTTGCATCTACACTTGTAGACATATAACCCACGGGTCCTGAAGTGTTATTGTAAGTTACAGTTGGTGAATCGAAAACACCTGTATCATAGTTAAAGGAAAACTGGATACCTTTTACTGCATTTCCCGAAGTATTATCATAGTAAAGATCTACTATAGTATTATTTGAGGAAGTTACTGATTCTAGAGTATAATTAGAATCCAGGATCATATAAGGCTTTGTAGCATCAGGTGATGTGGTCTGGGCGTAAATTGTAGTTGTTAGCATTAATCCTGCTAACATAAAGAGTAATTTTTTCATCCGTTTAATTGTTTTATTGTTATAAATATGTGGAACTAATTCTTATGTCCCGCTCTTATAATATAAAAAACGGTAGAATCCCCATTATTTCGATCAAATAGACTATAACTTCCATACCCAAAACTTTCAGATTTATCATCAGTATCTGTATCTAATGGATCCCAATAGGAAGGAGTTTGTTGATAGTGAAAAACTTTTGTGGAGGGGGTTGTATTAGAATACTGTGTAACTACCCCGTTCATATAAGCTAACATAAAGTATAGATCTGCGACACTAAATTTTCCGTCATTATTGACATCCATTCTCCAGTAGTCTTTAGAGTTATAAGCACCGCTAATTAACTTACTGGTAAAATAACTAATGTCATTTAAAGTGGGAATTGATAATGATGGTGGTACTATATCAATTGTATAATCATAATCATTATAATCTAAAGTAGTATTAAATGAATAGTACCCGTTTGAATTTGTTGTTGTTGTAACTTGAGTTGTATACGAAAATCCAACTTGGTATTTATTTTGGGTTTTTAATTCTACTGTAACCCCGGATAATGCTTCTTCTTCAGCACCATAAACATATCCAGTATGAGTTATAGGTTCAAAATTAGGGTCGGTTGCAGACCACTCTCCAAATTCATGATTAGGACTAAGTTGATTATATGAACCACCTGCAGGTAATCTATATTCAAAATTTGCTGCACCCATACCACCATAGTTTTGGATTCTATATTCAAACTCATACCATTGAGTTTTATCTAGTGTCGCTGTACCATACGCCCAAGTATTCCAACCATAATATTTTGTAACTATATCATTAGTCTTACCAATACCTTTAATCATAAACTCATGAGAGTCATCTGTATAAGTTCTAAATGAATATGTTCCAGATTTATTGGGTTTAAACCATCCTGTATAAATGATTGCGTATCTATCATCTGGACTACCGCCTTCATTCCATCTTGGTGGATTCCATAGTTGAGAAGGAGTATGTCGATTACCTCTTGGCCCTTGATAACTTGTTATATCTACAGTTGTATCAACATGAAGTGTAGTACCACCAGAATTAAGATTAACCATATTATCAAACTCTGAATGAGAACCGGCATTACCGGAATAACCAGTCCCGCTAGATTGATTTCCATAGTGAGTTTTAAGTGACCTTAAGTTTACTGTAGTTTGTGCATGTATAAAACCACTAATTAAAATAAAAAAACAAAGTATTTTAGTTTTCATTTTGTTTACCCATCACAACTTACACAATCTGCCATTCTAGATCCTAAATCACCTTTAATAACACTATCAGTTCTTAAATAATAAAAGGTTTTTATGCCTAATTTCCAACCTTCTAAATGCACTTGGTTAATCCATTTTGGTGAATCATTTACATCAAATGATAAATTTAATGATTGGGTTTGGTCAATATAACGTTGTCTAATAGCTGCCTGTCGAACTAATTCCAATTGATTAATTTCAGGGAATGTTAAAAATAATTCTTTTTCTTCTGGTGTTAATATATTATCTGGTAATCCTTGTGCTGAACCATCTTCAGCTAACATTTGATCCCACCATTTATCTTTATCTTCTCCTTTAGCTATTAATATTTCTTGTAGTGATTTATTTTTTCTAATAAATGTTCCTTTAGCACCATTAAAAGTATAAATGTTAGCAGGTAAAGGTTCAATACCAGCACTAATACCACCTACAATTACAGAATTTGATACTGTTGGTGCAATTGCTAGTAAGTGAGTGTTTCTCATACCTGTTCCTCTACACCATAAAGGTTCACCATATTCAGCTGCTAAATCCATTGATGCCTTTTCTGCTTTACCTCTAATATCAGAAAATATATTTTTAGTATGAGCGGTAGATGCAATTGAATTAAAGGGTAATCCTTTTTGTTGTAAGAATGAATGCCAACCCATTACTCCTAAACCTAAGGCTCTACCTTTTCTAGCATGTGAATGTGTTCTTTTTAAACTTTCTTTACCGTTTGATTTATCTATAAATTCTTGCATTACACCATCTAGGAACCAAGTTGATAATTCAACAGTATCTGTATCTTTCCATTCATCATATTTAGCTAAATTTAAAGAAGATAAACAACAAATAAACGAATGTTCTTCATCTGTAAATAATGTAATTTCAGAACAAATATTTGTCATGCTCACATCTAAATTATTTAATCTATAAGCTATTGGATTATCTTTATTAACATTGTCCTTATACATTATATAAGGTTCACCTGTTTCCATTCTTGATTTTAAAACAGTAGCCCATTTATCCATTGCCTCCGGGTCTCTTGCTTCTAATTTTCTCATAAATGAGTCACCTACAACAACACATTGGTGTAAATTTAAACATTGTCTATTTGGGTCACCTTTAGGTCTACGAATTTGCAAAAATTCTTCTATATCCCCATGTTCTATATCTAAGTTTACGGATGCAGCGCCTCTACGAACATTACCTTGATTAGTAGCAATAATTGAAGAATCAAATATTTTAGCCCATGGTACTACACCTTCACTTTTCCCATTTCCTGTAATTCCTGTTCCACGTTCTCTAATACGAGATAATGAAATACCTACACCACCACCAGAGGCGGTTAATTTCATTAACTCCGCATTAGTTAAACCAATTCCACGTATAGAGTCAGGTGTATCAATACCAAAACAAGAAATAGGTAAACCACGATCAGTTCCCATATTTGATAAAACAGGTGATGCTAATCCTAACCACCCATTCCACATTATTTTAAAGAATTTATTTGCTAATTCTGGTTTTTTTAATCTAGTTGCTGAGGCATTTGCTACTCTTCTATATGCTGTTTTTACAGTTTCACCGGGTAATAAATATCCTTTACTAATGGTTGCTAATGATATTTCATCCATCCATTCTGGATATTGCTTTCCAGCTTCCCAATTACTATAATCTACTTGTAGTGCGTTGTTTTCCATATTTTAAAATAATGCTGCGGCATCCCAATTTTGAACACCTTTACTGTAATTTGTTACTCTATTTGCAAAGAAATCTGTATGTTGTTTACCAGCTGATAAACTATCAAACCATTTCATTCTTTTTACTGCGTCTTTATCAATACCATTTACAATAGGTCCATAACCTAAATCACTCATTTTAGTATTTACTCTATGTTTAATAAATGAAATTAAATCATATTTAGGACAACCTGTTAAATCTCCCATTTCATATACTTTATCAATAAAATCTAATTCTAATTTTAAGGATAAATGTGCTGCTTCTTCAATATCAGCTTTTAATTCTGGGGTATTAAATTCTGGGTGTTCTTGCATTAATGTTCTAAATAACCAACAACCTGCTTCTGAATGTAATGATTCATCTCTAATGCTCCATTCTACAATTTGTCCTACCCCTTTTAGTTTATTATCTAATTTAAAGGATAATAAAACAGCAAATGAAGAAAATAAATTTACACCTTCTGTAAATGCAGAAAAGATTGCTAATGATTTAGCTCTTTCATGCCAGTTAGGAGTACCATCATGAGAATCTCTTACAGTAGTTAAAGCTTCTATTTTAGCCATTGTTGCTTCATCTTCTAGAAACTCACTAAAATTATCTAAACCTAATTCTTCATTTAATAAAGAATAAGCTTCTGCATGGATTGTTTCAAATGCTCCAAATGTAACAGCCATTTTAATTACTTCCGGTTTTCTAAACCATTTAGTAACTAATGTTGACCAATAATCATTTACTACAGTTTCGGTTTGTGCAAAACCCTTTAAAATAGTACCAATTATATTTTTTTCTGATTCAGTTAAGTTTTGTTTCCAATCATTAACATCACTCATCATTGGGACTTCTGTATGTAGCCAATGAGCTTGTTGTTGTTTTAACCAATAATCAGATGCCTCTTGATATTCAAAAGGTTTATAGACTATTCTTTCTTGTAATAATGATGTTTTTGCCATTTTTTTATTTTTAAGGATTTAATTCAAAAAATTTCTTACGTAACAATTGTTTATCAAAAGTATCAACATCCGTATCAAATTTATTAGAACGGGGTTGAGATGGTGATAATGCTTCAGGTTCATCTCCTTCAACATATTCATTTTTTACAACAAAATGCCCCGTAGAAGTGTCAGCTTGAATACCAAAAGTAATTCCATCCATTCCATATCTATTTTTCATTAAATGGAATCTTCCTGTGTTATTAACTTTATCTTCTTTTTTACGAGAAAGAGACATGCAAAAATCAGTTATCATAATTTTATCATACGATCCTGCTGCTTTATCCCCCTGAATGACATTATCATTCGCCCCTGCACGATTAACTTGTGAAACAGACCAAATAGGTATATTTAATTGTCTAGCTAATCCTTTAGTACTTGTATAAATATCATCAATTTCATCCTTACGCTCACGATTTGTTTTTCTTGATGAAAGAAGATCTACATAATCAATAATTACTAAATCTGGTGCCACTCCCATACTTGTGCTTTTTGCAATATGTGATTCAATTGTTGAGACTGATGCCCTACCTGTCGGATATTCTTTAATTATTAACTTTCCTGGTAATTGGGGTATAATATCTTCAATTTTATCTCTATGTGAATCTACTTTATTAACTGGTATTTTTGTGAAAAAAGCATCATATCTTTTACCAACATATTCCTCTCCTAACTCAAGTGTATAATGTAATACATTATATCCTAACCTAACAGCGTGCCCTCCTAAAGCAACGAGTGACCAAGATTTACCACCTCCTGGATTACCAAATATAAGACCAAAGTCTCCATTTCCAAGTCCACCTTGTAATAATTCATTAATTTTATCCCAAGGGGTAGGAACAGTTTCTCTTGAATTTTCTCTATAACGTTCCTCAATATCTTTAACATACTCATGTCCTATATTTTTATCTTGTCCTGCTTTTAAAGCATTATCTACAATAAAACGAATACCATCAAAGTCGCCTGCTTTTAATAAATCCACAGACGACATTAAGGCCTTCTTCAATTGTTGGTTTTTACAAAAATTTGTAAATTCTTCTTGTACATATTCTAAATCATCATCGGAACTAACAAAAGCTTGTTTTAGTTGGTCTTTTATAGATATTTGTAATACCTCATTATCAACCTTTTGTAATTCTACTTTTAATATATCTAATGAGGGAGTAGTATGGTACTTATCATAATAGTTAAGTACCTCTTTAATCGCCCATTTTTGTGCTTGATTTTCAAAATATTCTTCTGATATAATATCATGAATATTAACTAAAAATTCTTTATGGGTTAGTAAAGATGATAATACTTTAATTTGAAAATCGTGCCCGTATTGATTTATACTATTTAATGTCATTTATAACCTTTTTATTTTTCATATGTTGGAAATAATGCGAATATATCCTTTAACCATGTTTCTAAATTTCTAATCATTCCTCCTAATTTATCTTCATTATAAAATTGAATAAACATTTTAGGATTAAATTCAGGAAATTCTTCTACTATTAAATTCTCTATATGATCTTTTCCTTTATCATCTATCATTGGATTACTTAAATCCATAACTTTATAATTAGTTTCAATTCTAGCTTGTTCCTGAACTATGCGCGAATATACAACGTGTTCCTTAAATTTCCTAGCAGATATATCAAAAATATCTTGAAGGGTTAATTCTTGTGTTTTTAACTCAGGAAATTTTTTAAATATACCTTTAGCACCAAGACCTTTAATACCTTGAATATTATCTGAGTTGTCTCCTAATAATGTTTTATGTAAAATAAAATTTGAAGGTAATACTCCAATTTTTTCTTCTACAACCTTTGGAGTATAATACTCTTTTTCCATTGGTCTATATACAATAATTTTATCAGTTACTAGCTGTAAGAAATCTTTATCACTAGATACTATAAAACAAGTTGAGTTATGTTTTTCTACTAATTTTTCAGCTAACACGGCTATAATATCATCAGCTTCTACTTTATCGAGTATGGTGGTTTTAACAGGTAATAGCTTTAAATATTGGATTATACGCACTATTTGGTCAATTTTTGAGTCATGTTCTTCCTCAATATTATCAAATGCTTCCCAATTAGTAATTCGCTGTAGGTTTCTTGTTCCTTTGTATTCGGAGAGCAGGTTCTTACGATTTACTGTTGAACCCGCCCCGTCGAATACTACATAAACAGAAGTTGGATTTGTTTGTCTAATCATTGCACCTAAAGAACGGAAGAACCCACCTAATCCACCAATGTGAACTCCATCAGGATTAACCATATTCATCATAGCAAAGTTTCTAAAAAATAGATTTAAACCATCTAAAATTAATACTTTATCATGTTTTTTTAATATAGTCTCTTCCTGATCTTCTTGGACGCTGTCCAACAAGTTAAATAATTCTTTATGTTTCATGTTTTATTTTTAAATGTCCTGCTCGTCGAAGAGTACAGGTGTTACATCTTCTTGGTCTTCTACAATTTTGAATGTTCCTCCACCTAAGATTTTTGTCCATTCATCTGAATGTAATTTCTTATATGCATTCTTGTCTTTATCAGTATCTGTAATAAAACCATGGTTTGTCATAACAATTTTACCTCTTGATTGCATACCATTAACATGGTTTTTATCAATTTGTAAGTTTGTTCTTTTACCCCATTCTACTTGCTTACCACCTTTAATTGCTTTAATTTTAGATGTTCCAGCATTAGATACATTACCAAATGTAACTACGAATGTTGCATCATACCACATAGCCATACCACCTTTATTCATCATCTTTGGTTGTCCCATAGGTGATTCTGCTTTAGCGGTCCATACTTTATTAATACAACAAAGTGTATTAGTAAATGGTGATGATTCTTTACGAGACATTACAATACTTTGGTTAACTGTATTACCAAATTGAGTTGACATTGCTCCAGCATTCCATTCATTATTATTTTTCAGTTTTTCAACTGACATTGCACAAGGAATAGAACCAATTGAATCCCAAAAGAACGCTAAGTCATAAGGTAAATTACCTTTTTTCTGCTCATTTTGTAGATCCATAATAAATGCTGCTACGTCTTCAATTGTATGTAATGTTTCTCTATCAACATAAATAAAGTTACCTTCATAATCTACAACATTACCCTCATCATCTTTGATTAGTTTAACTTCTAATCCCATTTGAGCGGCATGTTCCCAATTCCATTTCATCTCAGTAATGATAAAAACAGGTAGTACACCCATTTTTTGTGCCGATACTGCTGCTTCTAATAAAGCAGTTGTTTTACCTGTATCAGAATGCCCTCTAAGTAATGAAATATGTCCCATTGGAACACCTGGTACTCCAGATATTTCTTGGAAAGCAGGGGATAGGGGTATCCATTTTTGTTCCTTAAATTTGACGTTTTTATCTAAACCTTTAGACGATTTAAATTTATTTAAATCAAATTTGCTCTTAATCTCGGCAGACACTGCTGCCGAGAGAGACTTTGATATTTTTTTCGCCATATTTAGAAAGGAAGATCATCACCATTATTACTATCTTTACTATCAAATAGTGAGTCAAACTTATCTACTTTACTTTGTTTAGCTTTATTAGTATCTAAACTAAAGTTTGTAGAAGGTGCTGGTGTTGATGTAATAGTAGGACCAACTGCTCCCTCAGAATCTTCTTCCGGAGATAGCCATTTTTCTAATGCAGATTTCATATCTTCAAATGAATAACGTTTAAATAACCCATCTGTTGGATTTGGTTGTTCACTTGACCATTTTTCTACTAATGAAGCATCTTCACTAAGAGGTGATGTTTTTAATCTAACACGTACTGATGATTTATTGTATGGAGTACCAGTTGATTCTGGTCCTACAGTTTCAACTGTAATATCTCTACCATTTACAATATCAGTGTAATCACCAATTTCATCATCTACAGCAAGAGCTAATAATTCTTCATATACTTGTTTTCCAAATTGCCATAACCTAACACCTTTATCTTCTTCTCCACGTACTACAACGGGAACAAAAGTACGGTTTTTAGCATCTAACTTTTTAGCAAGTACATAATTTTCTTTATTATACTCACCTTCACGTAGTTTTCCAGCAAATAGGGCAATTGGGTCTTTTTCACCAAAATTGGCTGGTGAAATCATAACCTTATTTGTAATACCATAATAGAACTTAAGTTCAGTAAATGGGTTAGAAGAATCATATGCCGATGGCACAATTCTGATTTGTTGTTTACCTACTGTGGGTCTCCAAAAAATTAACGAATAATCGGTCTTTTGACCTCCCTGTGGTTTTGATTGGAGGGTATCCAATTTCTGCTTTAATGCATTTAAATCCATAATTGTAACTTATTTTTAATTATAACTGTTTATATGTAACCTAATATACGAACTATATTTTGGGGAGCCAAACTATAATTCAATAATTCTATGTATTTTTGTATTTAATTGACTAAGTTCATTATGTTGAGTAAGTAAAACACAATTTCTATAATGTTGCCAATCTACTTTATAACTTGTATCAACAACACCACCATTTAACTTCTTAATGAGTTCATTAAGGGCATTAATAGTATATAAAGTATTAGATTCTTTTTTTCTATGTACTAAGATTGTATTATCTGGTATAGTATCTATATTAGCTTGTTCTACATTATATGTAACTACATATTCATCTTTCCCCACAATTTCTAATACAAACATTTTATTATATATTATACTGTATTTAGATTGTATGTTGTGAATTAGCTCATCCATACCTTCTAGATCTGTGAATGTGCAAAATAATTTATTGTTCAAGTCGCTTAAATTTTGTAAATTTGTTATAACATCGTATTTCGTGTTATACGTATTAAGCGGTTTCTCCAAAGTTGTAATCATAACCTTCTATTTCTTTTATATTTAATTTATATTTTGTGAAAATATTTCTAATTTCATCTAGTAATTTTGTTTCACTTTCATCCCAGTCAAAAAGAAACGAATCGTAAGTATATAAAACTAGTTTTGTCTTATATCCCCGTAATATACGAAACATATCCCACAAAACCAAAACATTTTGTGAAGTTTCCATATTTTGTAACACATAATTAAAAAGTTTTTGTGGGTTCATCTCTCCCAAACCCTCCTTCGTATATACAAAATTTGATATAGGACATACTATATACCCTTTTTTATTAAAATCATCCCAATTATTTAAAACAAATTTTTCAATCCTTTTAAAGTATTCCAGTTCTCTATAATTTTTAAATACGCCACCATAAAGTTGCTTGAATGTAAGTTCTTTCGATTTTTTATAATCCACTTTATATAAAGATGCAAAATGAGAGTGAATATCACTAGTGGGAAAAGTATAATCAACGAGGCGAGCAGCCAAACTAGGATGATAAGCGCTAATATCAATCTCCACAAATTTATTATTACGAGGAATAAAACTTTTCCTACATCCATTTTCTTTATTAAGTGCTGCATAATTTACATTTTTAAATTTATTTGAAGGTCTTGTTGTTGTTGTTTTTAAGTTGAACTGAGTGTTGATATATTCACCATCAACGGGGTGGAAGTATTTACTGAAGGTTTCATTGTGTATTCGTACTCCATTTCTCTCGATGGCGTTGAATACCACTGACACTCTATTGTTAAAGAATTCATCATATTTTGTTTTTTCTCTGTTAATATTCGCTTTTAGATCTCTAAAAATCGTTTCACACAATTCATAATGTTTAACAATCGGTATAATTAAATTTAACTCCGGATTATCCTTATGTTGTCTATAGTATAAATCATGTGTTTGTGTTGTAGGTCGTATATACGTATGAGGAGGTGGTGTTATGTCGTAAAGAGTTTTGTTTGGAAAATAATGTAATATTTCTTTTTTATCTCTACAATATAATACTTCAAATTTATCTATTAATTCGTTTATACGCGAGTTTAAAGCATTCAAACATTCACTATGCGTAATACATACCATAAAGCCTTTACTCGCTTCAATCGGTCTAATATACACTAAACTTACGTGATTTTGTACGGGGTGTATTGTGTCATTATAAGGTATTACCTCAATGAAAGCCTCTTTATAACCACTATTTATTAAAACATTTAACTGTTCCTCGTTTTCTACAAGCCAGTACATATAACCATTTTATTTCCGTAACGTTAATAACCTCCTCCGCCACCTCCAAATGATCCTCTACTTATTGTTGGAGGAAGATCATTATTATTAGATCCTGTTATTTCAATATTTAATTGTTTAATAGGTTTTAAAAAATCATGTTTTACATCTACATGAGTAGCACCTACCATTGCTCCTTTAGTAGGGTGGATATGATATTTTCCTTTATAAGGAAGATTAGTAGATGAAATTAAGTATTCGGTTCCATCAGTTTCTAAATTTTCTTGTATTCCTACTACTTTATAATATTCTGTTAGTCTATTTTTAAAATATTTTAATAAACCAAATGCTCTTGTTCTTTTTTCAGTTAATTTTAAAATATTATAATTAATATTTGCTACTTTATTTTTACTTTTTCCTGCTATAGTCCATAGAAATTTAATAGGATAATATAAATCATATTGTACTGTTTGGTCTTTTTTAACATATAAATCATATGTTTGTTTATTAACCTCCTTAAATATAGCATTATTACTTTTTCTTAATAAATATCTTTGGAATTTACTATTACTATAATCCTTTTTTGTTGGATAAATTACATTATTTACTGGGGATGATAGGTCTTTAGAAAGATAATCTACATTACTTATCTCAAAGTATGGACCATTTATGTATTTAGGTTTAATTTGTATATTGTCTATAGAAGGAGGAATGGGGTTTTGGTTTAAAGATAATAAAGTAGCATCTTTAATTAAATTAGGTGATGTAAAATTATTCCCATTTTTTCTTAATATTAAATCTTCTGTTACAGGAGATTGTGGGGTTTTTCCACTTTTATAACTTCCATCAGAGGTTTTAAAATAATACCCTTTATAATTTTCTCCAGTAAAGGCATTTTCTAGTTCACCCCCCTGGGTGTATAAATTAGTTGATATTTGTGATTTTGGATAATACATTAACTTAAAAATAAATTTGCTTCTCTTTGTCTTCTATCTATTAATCCAGGGTTATATACACCAGCTGATGTTAACCTATATTTTTTAATTATTTCTGCTGCTGCAACATAATTTTTTGCTTCTAATGCTTCTTCTAAAGGAGTGGATAAACCTTTTGATTTACTACCTATTTCACCTGTATTCCATACTATATTTACAAGAGCATCGAATTCACCTTGAGTTACTGGTATATCTCCTACATCTCTTATGATATAACCTGTATATTCTTTTATTGCTCCATCATTACCATTAGGACCTTTAAGTATAAGTTCTGCTTCTGCTTCAGTTATTTCTGTATCCCAAGCTAGAGTTGGGATAACTGCTCGTGTAAACCCATAACCTATTGTAATTTTACCATTAGTTGATCTAATTGTACCACCACTACTTATTACTGCATTTGCTGGTATTCTTTTTGGATTGGCAAGAGTTCCAGGGGCTTCATCATCATATGCATATTTTCTAAACCCTTCTGAGTGTTTTAATTCTGTTAAACCTGCTGCACTAAGTGTATAAGTAGATACAGGATTTCTTTGCCCATTTTTACCATCATCAATAGCAGTTCCTGCTGTTACTTGATCAAGAATATTTTGGTCAACACTATAATTCGAGACTGTAACATTAGTACTTCTTCCTGTTGAAGCTGATGCGTTTCGTTTAACTGGTCTTGCATTTAAGTTAGATGTTGATAGAGTTTGTAAGTTAGTAGTCCACCCACTACCATCTATTTTATGATTTATACCTTTTATTAAAAATTCTAAAGAATTAGCATAATTAGAAGGTAAGAATTCTTGATTAATTCCAATTTTATTATAAATATCAAACCCAGCAATACCATCCATTTCCATATCAAATTCTATAGGTAACAAACCAATTTGATTGGAAGCTTCTATATTATTTGGATTATTAGCTGCCGCTTTTCTATTTGCTTCATCTAAATATATTTTATAAGAAGATTTACCTGCTTTAGCAAATGAATTTACACCCTTTCTAAACATATATTCTGATTTGTTTTTGTTGATTGGGGTAATTATCATATTGGAAGCTTGTGCTTGTGCATTAGAAACTGTTGGTTGACCTCCAAACATTTGAGCAAGATAAGCAGAATAATTTTTACCTGCTAATGTTCTTGCATAATTTGCTCGTACTTGCTCCGCAGTTAGTCCAGTACTAGTACTAGTACTAGATGAAGAAGGAACAGTGTGAGTTAATACAGGTGTCATAAAATAACTGGTGCTTTCATTAGTTCTAGTAGAATCTGCTACAGTAATAGCATTTCCAACACCATAACCCATGGCTATTCCCTCTACTATTTTTTCTACAACTATTCGAAATTGCCTCTTTGAACCATTGTTAGGTTTATGATTTAACCATTTTCTAGCTATAGTTTGAGGAGCATCTGTTACTGAGTTATCAATACTAAATTTTACAAAGGAAGTTTGTACCCTCTTTGAGGTATCATCGGTAGTAATTCCAGGTAAACCTACTTCCTCTGCTATACTTGTACCTCTAATTGTTGCATTTCTATCCCCAGCTACAGGAAGTCTTAGTGTTCTACCGTTTTCAGAAGTTGCTATTACTGGAACTTGATGTGTTGGGATATATCCCGGAGGGGTATTAAAATTACTACCAAGTATTTTACCGTCTTTATCAATATTTAATATGATATTATCTATACCATCAACCGATTTCAATCCCCCATCTTTATAAATGACTTGTTGGGTTAATTTAAGTCCGGTATCTATAGCCATTCCATTAGTACCGTTAAATGGATCACCATTCGAAATATTAGTTAATGTTGAGACATTATTAATAAGAAGTAGAGATCTTATTGCTGAGTTTTGTCCTTCGTATGGTTCACCCCTATTTGCTGGTGGTGGTTGTGTATTATTTCCTGTATTTACATTAGGGGGTACAGCATCTGGGTCTTTAATCGTTTGTTGATATCTATCTTCTAAACCTGAATTCCATTTAGAAAGACCTGTAGCGTCTTGTCCCAATGCTACACCCCCTGCTGTAGCACCAATAGATAATTGGCTAGCTAATTTAGGGGAAAATTTAGTATTAAAAGAAATATTTCTTAAAAATGTACCTGATTCTATGCTATTGTTAAAACCAACAATTTCAAATTCAGCCGTATCTGTTTTAACGTCAGGTAAAATTTTATTTAAATTATTACTAAGCCCTGCTATAGGTTTAGTATCCATAAAAGTTATAACCTTATCATCTTTAATTATAGGTTCTATATCTATAACATTAGCAAAAGCAGAATTAATATTATCACACATACTTTGCAAAAATTTAAAAAAAGTTAAATTTCCTTTTTTATCAACATTTTTACTAAGAGTCTTAAATATCATATCATAATTTAAATATATATTTAATATTCTACCATATAACATACTACCCTGAGGAGTTGTTCCTTGATTTGTTGATGGGTTTTGTGAAATAATTTGTTCATATATTACATTATTTTGAACAAGAGGTATTCTAGCGCCACCAGCAACAGGTTCATATGTATAATTATTATCTTCATCAGCTATACTAAAACTTTTTTCTGTACGTGTTGTGACTACTGGTTCTAAAAAAGTAGTGAATAATGTTGTACCTGGTAGTGGTACACTACCATCAGGAAGGACCCGAGTGGTTGTTTTAATTACAACATCAAAACTAGCTTGAGCATTTGCTGAGCTAGTACTTCCATCTATAACCGTAAAATCTCGCATAGATTTTGTATAATCCGGGAGGTTTATTCCACTTATATCATTTTGGTTTAAATTTAACCCAGTATCCATTTTAATAATACACACCTCAGGATCAAAAGATATTAAATTAGGTTGAATACTACATATTACTTTGTCTGTGTTTTGGTCAAAATTAGTAAATTTTATATCTGAAGAACCATTAATATCAGGTGTTATATTTTTTTGTATTACATTTAATAATTCTCCAAACCTAATAAAATAATTATATTCAATTTTCATTGTTCCTGTATTACCAACAACAGAACTATACGAAGAATTTTTTAAAGCTTGATATACATTAAAATAATCTCCATTACCCCCCCTACTCCAAAGAGGGTTGTTATTTAAGGTTTTATATAAAATGGTACCTAATTTAGTTACAGTTTTATTTGCATCAATAGAAGATTTTGCCTTTTCTAGTAAGTTATATCTTACTGCAGATAAATTTTGTAAAGACTGTTTTAAGGCTAGTGAAGGTGATTGGTTAATTTTCATAGATTCTATGACATCTCCCATTCCTGTTATTTTAACTGTTATTTGGTAAGAACCATCAGTATTATATTTCCAATTAAAATTGACAACTTTTCCAAAAAGACCACCAGTATTTCCATGATATTTTGCTGATGTTGTTGAGATTGACTTAATTATATCATCTTGGTTTCTTGAACTAAAAAATATACTTTCTGTAACTGTACCTTTTACTAATTTATAGTTACCCTGATTGTCAATATATTTATCCCATCCCCATTCTACTATCATAGAAAAACCTAATCTACAATATAAAGTTTCAATTAAGTCAAATTGATACCTATTAAAAGCTGTGATTTGAATGGTAGCTGTTTTTATTGATCCCCTATTTTTACTATCAACAGATACAGAACTTATACCAGGCATAGGTAAAATACCAAAATCATTTCCTCCTAAACCATAAGCAGAATTATTATAAAATGAAGTTGTTGGAGGGATATATTGTGGGCCTGTGTTTGTACCACTTCTTTGTTGTAACTTATTATTCTGATCTAATGAAGATAAACCATTAAATAGTATGGCTTTTGTAGCTAAAGCTCCACCCTTAAAATCAGCTTTTGGGTTTGAACCCCCAGGAACCCTATTTGTCCCCTTTATTAAAACAGAAGATGCCATTTTAATCCAAGCATTTCTATTATTCATAAATTGTATATCGGCATTACTACGAGTAGTCCCAATTAAACCCTTTCCATATGTTTTTTGCCTAATTTTTACTTGTTCGGTTATAAATTCTTTCGTTGGTTCTCCAATTACACTACCTTGCATATTTTAAGAATTTAGGTTTTTATAGTTTTGAATTATTGAACTTATGTTTGAAGGAACTCTAATTTGTGTTCCAGGAGTTATAAAATATGAACCTTTATTAATTGATGGGTTTGCTATAGATATAATCCACCATAAAGTTGAATCACTATAAAATTGTTCTGCTAGAATATCTAGCCTATCTCCTTCAGTTGTTATAAAATAACGATCATCAAAACTTAAAGGGATATTAGGGTATCTTGGGACTATACCTTCTAAATCCGAACCATCTGTTAATAAACTATACCTACCCATTTTTATTATATATTAAAATTAATTTTCTTTATTAAAACGGTCTTCTATTCTTTAATTTATTTAAAAAAATGAAGTTACATTATTTAAACTAGCTAAAGCATCTAATTCTTTTTGAGTAAAGCCTTGAGGTTTAACTTTTGCTATATAATTATTTCCACCCGTTGGTGTTCCATCTTTATTACCATAGTTATCATTTTGAATTGATGGGAAGTCTACATCTTTTCCATCAATAGTTTTTACTGTTGCTTTAGTCATACCTCCATTAGATAACATAATATATCTTTCTTTTCCATAAGCCGTTACAAATCCTCCACTAGCTCCTTGATAGCTAGTTGGATTTGCATCTGTTGCATATGCATTCTTTTGAAGAGATGGTACAAAGCTTTGGATAGGGGTGAATTTAAAACCTGAAACTTCTATCCTATGTGGCATTTCTTTTACACTACTATCATTAAATGAACCTGAATTATCAACGCTATCACTTATAGCTATTTCCCAGGGACTATCATCTGGTACATCGTATGTAATACCCTCAATAAATCCTACTTGTTCATATAACCAACCACCTATAGTTAGGCTAATTAAATTACCTCTCATATAACCATCGTCTGAGTAGTCAGGAGCCATAGTTGATGCTAAATAATTTAATTTTTGATACATAGGTATTAATTCTTCTTTAGATTGTGCTACTACAGTCCAAGATAATGAAATTGATCTAGAAAACCCACCATATCTATAAAGTTCTTCTCCTCTACCTACAAATTGTGTTCCTGACCATTTAGATGAATAAGAGTCACTCATTCCATTAATAAAAGCTCTAAAATGAATATAAGTTTTTTTATTAGGTGAGTCATTACTTATAACTCCTATTCTAAATTTGACTAAATCATTTGTAACTTTATCTTCTAAAACCTTTTCCGATTGGTATATAGGTAAAGCATTAAGTTTATCTGTGGGACCTATTAAATTACCAGCACTATCTAATTTACCTATTACATAACTTGATTTATTACCTCTTTTTCCTGGGTTGCCTAAATTAAGTCTTTTTTCAATATTTTGTGTTTGATAATTTAGAGTTTTAGATATATTATTATTATCACGTTGGAATTTATTTGGTGGTGATAAAAACTTGGTGAAATTAGTACCTATTGTAGCATTCATGGCCGCAGCACCATTCGATCCCATTAGAGACATTTGCTCATAGGACATTGTACGTACATTATAATACTTAAGTTTTCCTACAGATGATAAAAGTTCTTCAGCATCTCTAGTGTTTGAAACTCTGTCTATTCTAGTTCTTCCAATTGTACCTAATATAGATCCAGGACCTCCTCCATATGAAAGTAGTATTTTAGGATTTCTGCTATCCTTATGTATTTTTCTTTTGGTTAAATCCCATAATCTATTTTTATCTAGAGGTATAACTCTAGTTTCAAGAACATTAGAATACTTAGGTTGAGTTAATAAATTAGGTATACCCGTAAGGTTATTAGTTAAACCCGTTGGGTCTATTCCTTGTTTATTTAAATGTATTCCTAAAGCATTAACCCCAGCTTGTGCTACAGTAGAAGTTGGTAAATAAATACCATTATTAAATGCTATTGGGCTAGCTTGGGTTTCAACATTAGACCTAGACAACATAAGTTGTTTAGCTGTGAAGAAGATACCATTAAGTGATTTGGTATCAATAAACATTTTAGTAAGCCTAGAAACATCATTTACTGTTCTTTTTGCAACTAAAGTACCTCCCCTTAACAGAAAGTCTGTGAAGCCAGTACTACCTAATCCAAAGTTCAGTTCTCCTATTTCTCCAGGGATATCTGTAACTATGTAAGGTTGACCACTATCACCACCTCCTGGTCTATCTTTCCCATATCTTAGGGATTTAAGATCCGTTTGTAGCTCAACTATAGACATTCAGTGTAAGTTTATTATTCGTTACCTGTATTGTCTAAGAGTCTTGTATTAGGAATTCCATTAGGAAGATTATCTAAATATTGACCATTTTTGAAAGTAGTATTAACAGGAAGTACATTCCCATCACTTAAAGGTCCAGTTGGTAAAGCACCATTTAGATCTCCATCAAAAACAGATCCTTCTTCAGTAAATTTTGAAATAATTGACATAATTTTTAAATTTTAAAGTTATTAATTTTATTATAAATATTAATACTAAGGGGAAATTTCATAAGTGTTCATTGATACTGCAGTACCCATTTTTTCTGCATCCATAGTAACTGTACCTTGTGTTGAAGCTATTCTTCTTAATAAAGTATTAGTTTGTGCCTGCAATTCTTCTAATCTTTTCATTGCTGTTGCACTCATACCACCTCCACCACCACCACTTTGGGCATTAGCTAAAGCTTTTGATGCCCCAGGGGCGGCTACAATATCATCATTTGAAGAAAGTTCAAATAAACCTCCTTCTTTAGTAGAAATTTGTGTTTTACCATCAGCTGGAGAATTTACATCACCTGCTTTTAAATATTTATATCCTAATGCAAGGGCTGCAGCACCTGCTATTGCTGCTAATGCTGGTCCTACAACAGGTGTCATCGCTGCGGATTTTGCTGCTGTAATAGCTAAACCACCTACATCTTTTGCTGCTGATGCTGCTTTCATAGCAGCATTTCTTTTCTCCAACATCAAGGATATTTTCTGGTATGTTTGGTAACCTTTGTAAGCCCCTACAACAGCTAAAATTAAAGATAAATTTTTCTGAGCAAATACAGTTAAATCAGTCATGGTTTGTAAAATAGGTGTAAGAAGTTTTCCCATTTCCGTAAAAGTCTCATTCATTTTTTCAGAGGCTAAAGCCATTCTTTCTTGTTCTGAGGCCTGATTGAATAGGTTTTCTAATGTACCTGCTTCTTGGGCTTCCATAGCAGCAGCTAAACCATGTTTTTCTATAGCAATATCTAATTTTTTCTGTTCTTCTTTAGCTTGTTCTCCGGTTAATCCTTGTAATTGTTCTTGGGTAAATAGAGTTTGAGCTAAATCTTCTCTAGACATACCAACGGCAGCAGCTAAAGCTTGTTGTTGGATTCTATTCATTTCAGCAAACTCAGCAGCTGATCCTGCTTCTTTAGATATTTCTTCTGCTACTGTAGCTAAGTCATTATTTAGAGCTGCAGTTCTTGCTTTTTCTAAATTAAGATTTTTACCAAGTAACAATTCAGCTTCCATTTCTTTTTCAATAGAAGATTCAAAATCAAGTAAACTATCAGCTATACCTTCTACTTTAGACATTTCCATACCTAATGCTTTTGCTGTAGCAACTGCATTTGCTATTGCCTTTGGGTTTTTACCTAATGATAAAGTTGTAGCTGCAGATAGTTTAGATACATCCGCCATTAATTTTTTTTCATTTAGTAATACTCCTTTTTTTAATGATGCGGATTTTGCTTGAGCTAAGAATTCTCCAGTCATTTTTTCCATATCTTTACCAGTAGCAAAAGATAGCTTACCAATACCCATCATTTGTTCTTGGGTCATTCCTGCTAAATTTTCCATTTTAGAAAATGTAGCTAATGTTTTAGCACTTATAGCAGTTGAAGTACCCAATTCAGCATTAATAGCTTTTAAAGCATGTTTTTGTCCCTCATAAGTAACACCAATACTATCAGATTCTTTAGAAGTTTTTAACATTTCTGCAGATAATTTACCTGCTTCTTTAGTACTTATATTTAGACCTTTAGCTATTTCTCCAGCAGATTTATCTGCTTTCACCATACCCTGGAATACTTTTAAAAGAATAGCCATTGGGCCAAATGCTTTCATTAGTTCACCCGCTCCTGCAGATAACCCTTTTAATCCTGCTTTAAATTTATCTAATCCGGTTAAAGAACTAGCTATACCATCCTCATTAATAGTAACCATAGAGGCTGCTGCTAATTTAGATGCTTCAGCTGCTTTATCAAATCCTTTAGTTAAACCCTTAATTCCTGGAATGACTCCTGCTATATCAGATAAAAACCCAAATGCTTTAGATGGAGGTAAAGCAGATATCTGGTTAGAGGCTTTAGCCATAGAAGCTAATGATTCTTCACCTGCTCTTAAGTTAGATTTTTGTTCAAGAAGATCCCCAGCAGTTTTTTCACTAGCTTTTGCTTGGGCCTCCATAGCCTTAAGTTGTTTGACAGTTAAGGTATCTATGTTAGCTTCAGAATCTTCTCTAATTTTTCGAGCTTTTGATAAAAGATTTGCAGCGTTTAATTCTAATTTATTTTGGGAAGCTTTACTTGAAGCTAAAGTATCATTTAATTTCTTAGAATCTAATAAAGCTTTAACCCCTTGTTTTGCATAATCTACTTGTAGTTCAGAAGCTTTATTGATTTCGTTTAAAGCATTTCTTATAGATTTTTTAGCATCTAATTGTCCATTAATACCTTTTAACCCTTCACGAATAACATCATTAATGTCTCGATTTAAATCAAGGTTTAACCTTTGGACCTGGGTTAGATCCTCTGCTGCTTTTACTTGTTTGTTTATCTCTTCAGAATTTGACATTTAAGGAGTATTTTATTATAAATATTAAAAAGAGCAACTATTTATAGCTGCTTTTTCCTTTATAGGGTTGAGAGGCCCTAGTAAAAGCTGGAGTATTGATCTTACCATCTTTCCCAATTAAAGTTTCTTTTCCTTTTTCTTGGAGTGGAGCAGAAGATTTTTTATTAAAATTTTTAATTTCTGAAAATATATATTTTCTTAACCATATAGGAATATTATATACAGTATTAAAATCATAACCTCCATTGCCATGGTAGATTATTTGATGTAAATGGTTAAATAGATTTAATCTAATTGCAGGTGCATTATCAAGCGTCAGGCCAAAAAAAGTTTAATCCCAGAGGGACTTCTACCTCCCTTCCATTGTCTAAAGTGACGGTCATATCAACATCTGGTTGAGAGCTTTTTAAATGTTCTCTAAAGGCTCTAGAATCTCTAGCTAACATATACCCGTCAACAAACTCTCTGATAGATTTAGAATCCTCATCACCATTAACAGAAATTATTATATGTTTTAATCTAGTTGTTAATTCAGGTACATTATCTTTTTGGATTTTCTTTAATCCCTTTAATTCAGCTTCTATTTTAGCATTATCATGACCATTTAGTAGTTTATAAGTAATTTTAGTACCACTATGAGGTAAAGTATAAGCAAGTTCATTTTTTCCTTCAATTAATACTGAAGGGTCAAATGGTTTGTTTTCTAATTCAGTTAAATCTACATCTTGTATTTCTCCTTCATATGTGATATGATATTTTTTACCATACCCTAAAATACGAGTTGCAATTAGTAAAGCATTTTTATCTCCTATAAGTAAATCTTTTAATTTTATAGATTTATCTATAATAACGGATTCAAGTACTTTATCTAAGACTGTTCCTTTTTGAATATAGGATTGATTAGTTAAAATATCTTCTTCCTTAGCGGTCATATATTTAATTTCTACTTTACCACTAGATAAGGGGTTGTCTTTAGGATATAATAATCCTCCAGAGGGTAAGTCTACTTCTTCAGTTGGGAATTTAAATTCACTCATAATCTTTATTTAATTAAAACGTTTTTATCAGTTATACATATTAATATAAAAAAAAGCTTGACCGAAGCCAAGCTATTCTTAAAAATATTTGTTTTGTTTTTTAGAAATTTAACACACAATAATCTGGTTGTACAGTGAAAGTTAATTCCTGTGCGGCATCAGCATCTTCCCATGAATAATCTCCAAATGAAGCATCTATAATCATTGCCCCCTTAATTATCCATTCTGATACTACATCACCTACTGGTCCTAATACATTAAATGTAAGATCTTTTTTATAGAAATCACTATACCCATCTCTACCTGTTACAGATTCATGGTGTAGTCTTACCCATTCCATAACGGCTTGAGCACCTGATGGTGTAATTGGATCAAATAATGTGAATTGAACGGTATTCCACACTGTTTTACCTTTGACATAACGTTGTACGTTGATGTGGTTAAGTGCTACACTACCTTGCGTTAACGACACAGCTCCTACACCTTTTACCATGTATGATGGAAACCCATCTATATACATAATAAATCTGTTCTTTTGTTTTGGCTCAAAGGCTGTAAAAAATATTTCGTTTGGATCTAATATTGCCATTTTATTTCTTTATTTTATTATAAATATTTATATTTTTTGTTTTTTATCCAGGGAATGTTGCTCCTGTTGGAAGTACATTGAAATCTAGGATAATAAATTCAGCTGTTTTTGTTGGTTGAAGGTAAATTTGACCTACCATTTCATTTCTATCAATAACATCTGGTGTATTATTCGATTCATCCATTACTACTCTAAAAGCATATAAACCTTGTCTTTGTTGTACTGATTCTAGGTATGGGTTTACTGTTGCTAAGAAATTATTTCTTGTTGCAATAGTATTTTGTTCAAATACTAGGTTATCAGATACTTGTACTATATAAGATTTTAATGCTATTAATAATCTACGTACATTTACTCTATCTAAAGCACTTGCTTTTTTCTGTAAAGTTTTTTGTCCAAATACTACAACTCCACTTTGTGGGAAAGTAGCTATTGGGTTAATATTTGCTTCATATAAACTATCTCTGTTTCCAGACGTTAATTTTCTTTCAGCTCTAACTACTTGACCTAATCCACCTCTAGTTAAACCTGCTGGTGCGAACCATGGGTCTGAAGATGCATCTGTAAATGCATATACACCTGGGATTAATACTGATGCTGGGGACCAAATTACTCTTCCAGTATCTGGGTCAATTAGTTGTAACCATGGCCAATAAGTTGCGGCATATGAACTATTAAATCCACTTGCAGCTCCTACTACATTTCCAATAGTAGAACCATATCCTCTTAAATCTATAATTGCTAAACAATCTTTACGAGATTCTGCTGTTGATACAAGTAAATTAATTTCTGATGAGTGGAATTCTTGAATTAGACCTGGTGCTGCTATCACATTAAATTGATAATCATCACTATTTGATAACAAATTAATAGAAGCTGTATAATCTATAGCGCTAATACCCTGAGTGTTATTTGCGTCAATATTTTCATTAAATGAAGCTTCTCCATAAAATAATTCTCCACTACCACTATTAAATGAACCTGAACCCACTAATGGGATACTTGCTGTAAATTCTGTTTTTGCTTCTCCAGCATTATCAAAATAACCGGGAGTAGGATAATTTACTTTAGATACGTAAACATATTTACTTCTGTTAACATATGATCCTTCTTGTTGAATATAATAATCTCCACTATCATTTTGTATATCACCATAATAGCTATTACCTATTACAGTTTCAATATAATTAGTAGCTAATGGATCTAAAGATACATTATTAAATGTTTCTAATATAGATTTTGAAGTATTTTCATCATCTCCTCTACGAATAGCTAAGCTAAATACTCCAGTATCAGTGTTTCTTGATGTTACTTCCCATCTAACATTATTTTGAGAACCAGATACTAATCCTCCTCCTGAGAGTGCTGAGCCTGAATTGTTCATGATAGCTCCTTGAGAAATAGTACTTAATTCAAACGCAATAGCATTTTCTACTGCTTGTGCTGTTAAAGGTAAGAAAGTTGCATCATTTGAACCACCAATTGTAGCCGCTGCAAGTGTAACAACATCACCTAATTTATAATTCGTTCCTGGGTTATTAACAGTTACTGCTGTAAAAGTTGATTTTAAATCCGCCTGTTGGATTGTAATAACTAAATCAGCACCTACAGTACCAATACTACCATCACCATCCATTAATACTTTTGTTACTGTTATAGTATCACCTGCTACATAATTTTCAACCCCAACATTAGATATTACTGCTCCAGTAATATTAACTCCATCTGTAGATGAAACTATTACTGTCGCTCCTGTACCGTCACCATCAGAGGTTGTTGCTAAGGCAGCTGTTGTTCCTATGGCGGTTGCTGTTTGTGTTGGAGAAACTGTTAATGCCGCGGCTGTTAAGAAAGTATCTTGTGTTACTACTGTATAATCTACAGTAAGATTTCCATCACCTCCTCCTGTTGTTGCAGCACCTGCTACATTTCCAATAGTTGCTGTTGATGGGTTACTATTAATTAAAGAAAATAAATTAAATCCTGCTTCTAATCCACCAACTTCTACTTCATTATATATATTTAGAGATTTAGCACTGGTAAAAGAACCAGATGTTACTCTAGTTACTAATAAAGTTGTACCACCTTGTCTAAAGTAATTATTAGCTGCTATTTGGTTTAAATAAGAATGTTGTTGTGATCCACTTGTTACTGACCCACCAAATATCGCTAAATATTCGCTATATGAAGTGATTAATGTTGGAACTTCAACAGGACCCTTAATAGATGGTCCAATTATTGCTGCACCTACTTCTACTGGGCCTTGAGTAATTTGAGATGTATCGTTTTCTCTTGCTAGTACTCCTGGAGATATTAATGTTTCTGCCATTGTCTTATATTATATTTAATATTATTTTATTATAAATATTAGAGGGTATTTCAAAAATTTATTCTGGTTTTGTAAATTCTCCAGACTCTAAATCAATATTTCCATCTCCATATTTTTCTTGAAGTTCTTTACCTAACTTTAATTGTTTTTCTTGAACTATCTTAATTGAAGAATATATCGAAACTTTTTGTGCCTCTATTTGTCCTAAAGAAAATACTAATTCATTTCCTTCAGTTTGTAATTCTTTTAATTGTTGTAACTCTTTTTCTGATAACTTAATTTTACTCATTATTTAATTATTTAATTATTATAATTATAAATATGGTTATTTCTATTAAAATTATCTAACTCTACCATCACTGTTGGGATTTTGATAATTATCAGAACTATCTACATTATCTATATTAGATACAACTTCAGAAGTAATAGAAACTTTAGCTTTAGTATTATATTTTTTAATTGAATTTAAATCTTTTTGTATAGTGTCCGGTATTATGTATCCTCTTAAACTTAAACCAAAAGTTCCTTTTACTAACCTATCCTTTCCTGCTGTTAATTCAGTTGCTGTTGTAAAGCTATCTACTCTAGCTCTAAATTTAAATCTTTCTGGATTTCCCCAATATGAATCTGATGCATATTCTACAGCTTCAATTACCTTATTTAATTGTTCCATATAATACGTCTGTATTATACAGCTATATTCTAGGGTAACAAAATCAGGAACAGCAATAGCTTGAAATTGTTCTACAGGTTTTCTATTATTTAATAAATTAAAATTTGAGTATGCGTTTTTTGAATTAAATCCTTTTCCAATGTTTCCATATAAATTAGGCATATTAGAATCTAATTTATTATACGTTGTTCTATCTTTAGTAATTGTATCTCTCTTAATTACTAATATAGGTAACATTACAGCCCCAGAATCATCTCTATAATAACCATCTCTTTGAAAAGATTTCCATCTTTCAGGGCTACCATATATAACAGGAACTGTTCTTCTTTCACCATTTTGATACACAAAAGGTTTAATAACATTATTAAAATAAAAAAATACAGCTTCATCTAAATCTTGTATACCAATTGAAAGTTGCTTATCAGTATCCCCTTTTGAACTCATTTTAGTTGATCTATTAAAATCAATACCCGTTTGAGATTGGTTAGGGTTAGCAGGGTTATTAGGGTTTCCTCTATGCTTATCAAAAGCAACTTGTTTAGAAATACTAATTTCTTTTTGTGATTTAGGGTATGGTTTAAAATTTGCCATTTAGAATCTTTCTTTATATGGGGATATTGATAATTTATCCCTTGGTATATAATAGGTTTCAAGTATTATAGATAAGTTAGTACCAAAATCTTCTAATCCTGGATTTAATGGGTTTGGTGTACCATCAGAATCATTATTAGGATAATCTGGGTTTTTACCTACAAAATATTGGTTTGTAATTGTTTGTTGTACTCCATAATAATCGTTTTGATATAAAACAACATCTCCTATCTCAGGAACTACATTAGCATCTACTAAATCATCTCTTAAAAATGAAAATCTAATACTTCTTTGGTATTCTATCCCTAAAGAATCTTCAGGATAAAGTTGTGGTTGTCTTAATAATAAAACATTAAATAAGAATGGACCATCATAAAATTTTTCGCCAGCAGCTTCGCCATATAAGTTAACTAGTGTTTCTTCTAATTTATACTTATATATAGCTGCTTGTTGAGTTATAATATTACCCATTAATTCACGATTAAGATGTCGTACTAAACTAACATCTCGCTGTCGTCCAAACATTGCCATATTATCCTATATATATTGTATACGGAACTTGTTTTAATTCCGTTTGTTTAAATTCTGCTTCTTGTGCTCTTCTTTCTAGTAAGGATTTTCTTGATGTTTCATCTAAATAAGATCTTAATCTTTCTATTAAAGAAGTTTTTTCTGCTGTTGCTGCTGCTATTAAATCTGATTGATTTAAAGTAATTTGAGAGTCTGGGATTGGGATGGCTCCATATTTACCTCTTACATATCCTAATACTTCTTTTACTAATGCCAGGGTATATTCAAATATCCATTGACGTCCTACAGAATTAATTTCTGAGTAAGTGGGGTTGGTATATGGAGTATTTGATACGTTAGAAATTACGCTACCACCTACAATTTCTGATGAATTTACTCTATCATTCCTTTTTATATATTCATACCAAACTTTTCCACTGCCAGATATAGGTATAGGAAATATTCTTAGTTTATTATTATGTATTTCAAAACTATAATTAGATCTACGAACAGTATCACTCATTTCTATTTGTTGAATAACTTGTAAATCATAATTTAAAGGCATCATTAAAAAATTAATAGCAGGACTCATTCCTCCAAAACCAAAACTATCAAACATATTCATAGTACCCATTCCTGTCCCTACATAAGGATCATAAAACTTTTGTGATGCAGGAGGAGATTCATAAAATACTCTTTTAACTTCTATTCCTAAAGTTCCTGTACCTCCTGGAATATTTTCTGTTAAATCATAATCTTGTTGGTAAGCTATCATATCTACGGAAGCACTATAATAAGGAATATTTCCTCCCGTTCCCGCTTCAGCACCATACATTTCTGTTAGTCTAACAATAGGTTCAAAATTAGGTGCAATTAATGTTGTATTTAAATTTCCTGATGATGTATCTCCTTCTAAAGATAATTGATTATCTCTAATTAAATAAGCATATATTTCATTTCCATAAGTAGTAGTTGCTTCTTCAAAAGCAGCATAAAAACTTATATCTTGTAATTCTACATCAACTAAAGGATATCCTAACCTTCGGGCACAAAAATTTGCTACTTTATCAGCATCTACTCTAAATTCTTTATCATAATCATAAAACCCAAAAGGTGTTTTACCTGGATCAAATGAACTGGAGCCTTCCCAAATTGGTATATTTGCCATAATTTATTTTTATTTTTTTAAGCTATTGAATTATCAGCCGCTACTAAATATTCTATTTTATTTTTTGTAGTAGCTGAGTCTACTTGGCATTTAACAGTTGTAATATCTCTCCAACTACCAGATGTTGCTGTAAAATAATCGTTTGAAAGAAAGAAATTTTCACTACTACCAACTTTAAAATGGGCTTCGTCACCATTTGCATTAGAAATTGTTAAAGCTATAGTATTAGATCCCTTATTAGTAATTCTTCCATAAGTTAAAGCATTACCATTAAATGTCCCAGAACCAATCTCTCCTATTTCAAATATAGTAGTTTGTCTACTTCCCGTTACATACATTTGTCTTTTATCATAGTCCTGAATAGTGTATTCTTTTTCAGTCTCTATAACAATTTCTGGAGTATCTAAATCTGTAATTTTTTCTCTTAAAAAGAAATTTAACTTTCCCATAATATATTTTATTTATAAATATTAAGTTATTTTTTATTATTATAAATATAGGAACCTGATGTTGTAATTGATATACCTTTATCGATTGCTTCTTGATAATATTCCAATAAATCTTCAACTATTTCATTTCTATGGTTTGTATTTAAAGTAATTGCTTCTAAATTTTTAATTTTTCTAGCAGCCGTATATAAAAACTTAAAACCAGAATCTGATTTTTTCTTTAAATCTGTCTGTTGAGCATCTCCACATACCATCATTTTGCTTCTTAACCCCAAACGTGAAGTAATCATTTCCATTTGTTGGTGAGTTACATTTTGTGCTTCATCTACTATTATCATAGAATCTAAAAAGGTTCTACCTCTCATAAATGATACAGGTACTATTTCTATTTTACCATCTTCAATAAGTTTTTCGACTTTGGTTTTATCATATAATTGAAAAAAATTTTGATATATTGGTTGAACCCAGGGGTCCATTTTTTCTCTTAAATCACCAGGTAAAAATCCTATTTCTTCTTTTGATACTGTAGGTCTGGTTATTATAATTTTGTCATATTGTCTTCGTAATAAACCATCTAGGGCTACATTACATGCTAAAAGTGTTTTTCCACTTCCAGCACTACCACCTAAAAGGGTAATAGTGTTTTCAAGTATAACTGCTTTTGCTTCTTTTTGTTCGTCATTAAGTTGGAGTTTGAACTTAATTGGGTTTTTAGGAATTCTCTTTGGACGATAAACGTCGTCAGTATGGTGTTTACTTGCCATAAATTCTTGAAATTAAAGGTTAGGTTATCAGTGAATGCAACCATAGTAAATACGTTAAAAGACAGTAAATTATTGATATAGCTATATAATGAGATAAATATAGTTTGTGTATAACGCATTTTATTATACATATGAAAAAGATAAAAAAACCCGGCATAAAGCCGGGTTAATTTATTAAGTAAGATTTAATTTCTTATTATAGAGAATTTAAACCATCAACTTGAATTTTACCATAGAATTCTGGACGTACCATTTTCTTAGCATAACGAGTTAATAGACCCTTTCTTGGTGTGAAAGTTTCTGGATCGTATACTAATGGAGTCATAATTAATGGAATGTATGGAGCAAATACAGCACCAGCTTCTAAGAATTGAGATCCTCTAAATCCTAATAGGATTTGATTTTCTTTCATATAAGGATTCTTATAAACTTTCTGACGGCTATTAATTGAACCTACCTTCTGTACACCAAATGCGTAAGAAGCTTTAGAAACATCACCATCTGAATCAGCAGCAAATCCTGGAATTGATTCTAGGATAGTACCCACTGAAGGAGAACATACTAGGAAGTTTGCACCACCTCTTAATGTTTTCTGGTGAATAATGTTACTTAGTTTTTGGATTTTAGTTCCTAATGTTTGGAACCATTGTCCTTGACTGTTGTAGAAATTTAAGTCTGATTGTACTTCTCCTACAAATGATCTGTTATTTACAGCAGACCATACTTCAGTTCCAGCAGCAGCACTTTCCATTAACATATCTAATATCTCTAAGTCAATTTCTAATGAAATGTACTCACTCAAGATAGATGTTAATTCAGCTTCAGCATCTAAAGCGTGGTAAGCATTTAAATCTTGTGCGAACTCAGGAGTCCATACAGCTTTTAGCTTACGTGTTTTAGCTACGATAGCAGATGATTGCATCTGTACGTTAATTTGTGGGATTGAGATTGATGGAGAATCTAAGCTGTTTGGCTCTGGGTTTCCATCTTCGAAATCACCTCTAAACTGATCAGTTGGTTGTAATTGGTATGATGCAGTAAATACAGAAGCACCTGCAGCTCCAAATTTTGAACCTGATATGATGAAACTAATATTTGTACCATCATAAGAAGTAAATTGTGATTCTTGAAGATTACCTACTGTTGCAGCAGATGCAGATTGGAATTGAAATCCTCTTACACCTTTAAAATCAGCAAAATCTAGTTGTGAAGCTGCAATATTTACTTTGTTCCATTCACCATTTGCCATTGATGCAGAATAATCTGAATTGTAATCTACATCTGCATAAGTAGCAACTGCAGAAGAAGCTACTACTACGTGTGATGATGTGTTGTTTATAGAATAAGTAAATCTACCTGGTCCATAAGCACCACCTGTATCTGTGTTTCCAAATGGATCATTACCACCTCTGTTACCATATAAAGAATCTCCTGATGAGAATGGATCTTTGTTAGTTCCATATTGGAAATCTAAATAAAATACAAGACCTGAAGGTAAATTCATTGGTTGTACTGATACGAATTCTTGAGCTGCGATCTGTCCGAATACTTTACGTACTAACGGAAGAGCTACACCAGCCCATTGTTCACCTACACCAGCAGTAAAATTACCTGTTGATGCAGCACCCCCACCTGTTTGTGAAGATTCTACTACAAGTTGTTTAGCTTGGTTTTCAAGTATCATCCCCATGTTGTTTTTGGATGCACCGTTTAAACCTTCTAAAAGACCTGTTTTTTCCCATTTGCTAGATAATCTAGCTGCGTCACCCTGTACTGAGTGATATGGGTTTGCACTTTCTAATAAAGTTTGTAAACTCATGATTTTTAGTTTTTTTTTTAATATTTTTTTTAATTTTTAATAATTCCAGCTAATTTTTGCATACGTGCAAAAGCATCGTTTTCAACAATTGGCTGTTTAGCTCTAGGAGAAATTCCCATAGCTTTTGAAGCACTACCTTTTACTTCATTAATTGTTGGTTTTGTCATTTTAGATGACATTCCTTCGTTTAATGTTTCAAAAATAACTTTTGCTTCCTTAACTGTTGAAGCTTTGTCAAATGCTTTAAGCACTTTAACTTTTTTAGCCTCATTTAAGTTTTTAGATTTAAAGATTTTGTTAGTGTAAAGTAATTTAGCGTTTAAAAGATTAACTTCTTGTAATTCAACTTTAAGAGCATCTATTTCTTTTAATGCTTCTTTAAATCTCATTTTTTCAGTTTCTTTTTCAGTTTTAGAATCGTCTTTGTCTCCATCCTCGTTTCCAACACCTTTTTCACCTTTTACTTTTTCATCTAATTCTTCTTTTTTCTCATTAATAGAATAAGCTGCTGTTGATTGTCCAACCTTTTTAGGATCTAATTCTTTTTTACTAGCTCCTCTTGTAGGGTTGTTTTTATCATTCCAGCTTACTTCATCCATTTCCATGATTTCTTCTTCATCTTCCACTTCGATATCAACTTCTACTTCTGACTCTTCGTCATCCATTTCCATTTCTTCTCCAGCTTCTAATTCACCAGCTTCTACCATGTCTTTAATGACATCTTCAATGAATCCTTTTAAGTCATCTTCTGACATATCTTCAAGGTCAATTTCCTCGTCGTCCATGTCTTCCATGTCTTCTTTCTCGTCTTTTTCTCCGTCTAAGTAGCCTTCTTCTTCAGCATCCGTACGTTCGTCCTCTTTCAAGTCCTCTTTTTCGTCTTTCATACCATCTAAGTAGCCTTCTTCTTCAGCGTCTGTACGAGCATCTTCTTCAAGATCTAACTCAGCGAGTAATTCGTCAAGATTAATCTCGTCAAGCTCTTCTTTAGCTTCATCCATCTCTTCTTTTTCTTCTTTCATCTCGTCTTTAGAATCCATTTTTTCGTTAACGTCGTCTTCTTCATACTTATCGTATCCTTCGTCAACGTCTTCTTTGTCCATTTCTTCTAATTTCGCAGATAACATAGATTTAAGATGAGGTGTAAAAGCCTCTTCAAGAGCAAGTTTAGCGTTTGCTATTGCGGTTTCTTTAACCGATTTAGCATCAGCAATTGCTTCTTTAAGCAAGTCTCTGTTGTTTAACATAATCGCAAAATTTTAATTTGTGAAATACGGTTATTAAGAACCGTAATAGGGATTTATTTTATTTGACACCATATAAGAGATGGTGTATTATGATCATACATATATGAAAATATCTTAAGATACAAAAAGCACTCAAAAGAGTGCTCTATGTTTTAAGTCCGTCGGTAGCGTCCGAGGAATTTTCTTTATGTTATAGGACATGAACCTTTAGAACAAAGGATTTCATGTATTATTTTATTTACATTTGTATAATCATATACAACATTTTGTTTTCCTTCATTTAAAGTATGCATGTATGAACCTGGATTAGAGGGTGTTGAAACAAAATCCCAACATAATAATTCAAAATCATCTTGTACTTCCATTACACCTCCTCTTTCTTCTAAAGAACCCATACCACGAGATGAAACACCTACTGTTACTCCCGCTTTAACTAATTCTTTAAGAATATTTCCTGATGGTGTAGGTAAAATTTCTATCTTACCCATTACGTTATCTCCATCCCACCAATATTCTGATATTAAATGTGATACATTTTGTAAGTTAATTACAGATGATTCTGGGTGGTCAAGTTCGCCCATTGAGCGCCTTTCTTTAATTATTTCACCATATTTTTCCATTTCCCTATTCCATAGGTCTTTAGAATAATATCTACCATTACCATTTTTTACTTCAGCTGTAGCTAAAACACCTTCAACCATTAAATTACCTGTCTCCTTATTAACATTTTCTGTTAATTGAAGAGGGTTGATTTTAAATGTATTTGTTTCTATTAAAAGTGATTTACTCATTTTTATTTATCTTCGATTAAAGAAACATCTACTATTTTACCATTTTCAACTTTATAATCTTTATCACTACCACCAGCTAAATCTGCAAATCTTACGAGTTTAGCTCCAGGACCAGCATTTTCACTATTATCTTCAATTGATTTAGGTCTTAATGCATTTTTCATTTGTTCATCTTTAGATGCACCTGGTTTTGTTGTTACTAAGATATCATTGTTAATTTTACCATTTTTCATTAAATCTTTTAAATCGACACTTTCATTAACAGCATCCATTTCGTCTACCATTCCTTTTTTAGCATATTTTTTACCGCAAGATTTTTCATAAATCCTTTCCATTTTAGCTTTCTTTCTTTCTAATTCCTTAATTTCCCTTTGCATTTGCTTCATTTTAGTTTTATCAATTAATTCTTTAAGATTATCATCTTCGTTAATTGAATTAACTCTATCTACTTTTTCCTGGATGTATTCATGTAAATAGTCTAGTTGTGCTTCTAATTTTACAGCTTCTGCTTCTTTTCCAATTTCAGCTAATTTACTATCAATTGATTCTTTTTTCATTTTTTTAGTTTTTTTATCTTTAAGGGCTTTTTCCATTGACTCTTCTTTATCACCATCCTTATCTACATCTGGGTAGTCAGGTCTTGCTTCTTCATCCATACCTGCTTTTGCTTGTGAAGCTTGTATTGCTAATTCAGCAGCATCTATACTTGATTCCCCCATTAAAGATTCTTTTACTAATTTTTTTAATTTATCTGAGTATCCACTAGCCGCATGTTTACCACTAACTTCTTCTAATTCCGTTTCTTGATATCCTAAACCTTCAACTCCAAAAGCAGCATTTTTAATATAAAATAAAGGATCTTTAGCTAAATTTTTAGCTACTATTTTTCTTGACTTTGCTATAGCTTCTCCAATGTTAGCATCTGATACAGTTTCTCTAACTTTATTCATTTCAAAGTAAACTCCCTTAGAAAATTCTTCAGCATTTAAGTTATCTATGTTATTTAAATCAGCATAATCAAAAGCATGTGAATCTACTTCTTCAACGTGTTTAGATTCTTTTTTTGAAACTACTTTTACAGCTTCATCTTCTTTAGCTTTTTTAGTTTCTTCAGCTAAATATTCAGCATATTTAATTTCATAATTTGTTTTAGGAGATGATTCAATTGTAGTAATAGGTTTAAGATCTACATATCCTAAATTTTCATTTAGTAAATCTTTAAATAATTTTTCTGCTTTTTTCATAATTATATTATTGTAATAATGTTTCTATATCGTTAAAATAATCGTTAATCATATCTGTACCAATTACGACAGAAAAACTTTTAGGATTATCCCTATAATATTTTATTGTTTCTATTTTTGCTAATTTAATAGATTTTTTAATACCCTCAAACCTAGCTTCTAATTTATCAAAAGCTTCTATACGTTCCTCATGGAATTTAGATGCTTTATTTTCTTGTTCTATTAATGTATGCTTATACATATTAAATATTTTTTACTTCCAAACCACTACCTTTTTGAACATAGTTTCCTTTTTTGTCTTTAGGTACTAATTTATATTTAAATTGTTTTACGTAAGCATTATCTTTTACTCCATCTTCTGTCGCTTTAGGTCCTGGGCCTAAATCTGAACCATCACCTAATTTGCCTTCTTTAGCTAAAGTATATCCTAATTCAGTATATGCTTCATCATCCGCTTTAGAACCTTTTTTTCTAAATGCATATGGTGTTAAATAAGCTCCAGCTCCACCAGAAGTAGACATTTCATCTATATCTGCTTCATTAACTCCTCTAGATTTTTTATATTCTTCAGGGTAATTGTTTCTTGTGTGTGTACGTATAACATTTCTAAGTTTTCTAGCTTGTTCATATATTTCTAAAAATACTTTATCGTCTTTAACTTTAGTATAAACCCCTTTAGCGGTTTGAACTAAATCATCAGCTTCATCAAGTAATTTATCTATATTAGGTATTTGTAAAATATCCCAAGTTATAGCTCCTGTGACATCATTAACATTAGTAACAGTAGATTTAACACCATTATTAACTTTTACATCACCTACTTCAAATTCCTTAAGTTTATATTTGTACGCCATTAGATATTTTAATTTCTTTAACTAATTCATAATATTGTAATAAATCTACTAGATTATCATTAGTAATTTTAGAGGATTTATCTAATTCAACTAAATATTTAGATATTTCATTAATTTTAATTTTTATAGCTTTATCTTTAATATTTTTTAATTCTTTAACTAAAATTTCTTTTAGTTTATTTATTTTTAAATTATAAAAATTTCTTAAACCCGGGGTAGAATCTACTGAATTAATAAATTCTTTAAGTATTTGTTTTTGTTCAGAAGATAAAATATCATATTTAGTATTAAATTTTTCTAAAAGTACTTTATACGTTAAAATTCTTAAATCTTTATCATAAGTTTGAAATTCTTTAAGAACATCTTCTTTAACTTTTTTTTCAGTAACTTCTTGTTTAGTTAAATATTCTAATAAAGTTATTTTATTTTCAATTAACTGGTTAGTATCACTATTATTTTCAATATTATACCCTTCGATTAAAGTATATAAAGAAGCTAGTTCTTTATAATTTTTTATTTTGGCGCCAAAAAATACATCTAAATTATAATGCTTTTTAATTTCATTAATTAAGTTATATTTTTGTTTTCTTAGTGAAGTACGATTTAATTTTTGAGAAGATTCTAAAATAGTAGTAATTATGATATTTGCTTTTCCTTCATTTAATATATTGGATTTCAATACAGTTTCATATAACTTATATTCTCGACCTAATACAGTTTTTACAAAAAATTCTTTTAATATATTAATAGCTGGTGAGTCACCACCTTTTAATGTATCCGCGGTAATTTGACGTACTAACAGTTCAAATAGAATACCCGTGTTTTTGTACTTTGAGTGTTTAATTTTCATCAAAAAATATATTTATTTATAAATATGTAAAGTTTATTATTCCTTTAATTGTTTTTCATCTAATAATGAAGTATCATCTTTGTCTTGTTCAAAAATTAACATTTTTTTATTTAACTTTCTAAACATATCTACATTTTTTAAATAAGATATCTGGGCATTTTCTAATGCTAAACCAGATTTATTAGAATCTGTTCTACTATCTCTTGAATCATTTTTATCAGTATCTTTCATACGTTTTGTTCCTAAGGGATCTTTTCCAAAATTGCTATCTTGTTTCCCATGGTTAGAAATACTATCTTTAGGACGACCTAATTTAGCATCAGAATCTGTGTCATAACCATCAGGTACATTTCCTGGGTCTGAGTACATTCTACCTTTACCATATAATGAAGCTAAGTCATGAGGTGTACCATATGATTTACCTGTTTCAACTGGGTCATTACCTTCTGCTACAATTTGGGCATTTCTAAATTTACGTTTAGAATCTTCACGAATTAAATCTCTATATTCATCATATTGGTCTTCTGACAAATGAAAAATATTATCATATATCCAATCACTAGGTAATAAATTATTTTCTAATAGAGATTGGGCTAATTCAGTTTTTGACTTCATTAACTCAATTTTTTCTTGTTCAAAAATTATTGAGGGGGTTTGCATTGATAGCTCAAAATTAGTCAATGCTTCATCTCTATAACCTTGAGCATATAAATGAACAAGTGCAATTTTATTAAGTTCAGAAACTAATATTCTTTGTATTCTTTCAATTGTACGCGCAAATCTGATATCCTCAGCCGCTAATGTAGCTTTACCTTCTATATTTTCATCATATCCTAAAAATGCTTTAGGTATTTTAAGTGCTGCAAATAATTTATCCCTTAAATATTCAACATCCTGAATCCCATCATAGTCTAAACCTTTTGTGGTTTCAATTTTTGTTGTTTGATCATTTCCACGAATTGGGATATAAAAATCCTCCATCATGTTTTGCATATTATATTTTAAATTATACTCACCTGTCTTTTGATCCATATATGGAGTACGTTTCATATTTGAAATAGTTTTTTGCATAAATGCATCTATTTCATTTGGAGGTATACCACCAACATTCATATAAAAAATACGTTTTTCAGGAGCACGAGCAATTCTATGGATTAACATTGCATCTTCCATTAAAGTATATTGTTTAAACAATTTACGAGCTGGTTCTATGTAAGAACGGCCATAAGGTAAGTAATTAACATCACCAATTAACCTAAAATGGGCCATTTCATAATTATCAAAATATATTCCAGGAGAATTATCTGCTCCTGCTCCAGGTACATTATACATTCCTGAATTAGAATTAACTAAACCATCAGGAGAATATCTGTAACGAATTTCAGCTGGGTTGTTTTGGTTAAAATTTTCTTGTCTTTCAATATGATATGCTGTATAAGGAATTACATTGTAGACACCATATTTTTCTGATATTTCTAATTTTAAGAAGAAGTCACCATATTTAGACATTTGTCTAACCCAAGACCATAAATTAAACTCTATATTTAATACATCATAAAATAAGTTATAAAGTATTTTTTGTATATCTTCATTTGAAGAACGGATAGATAATACTTCACCCATATCATTCTTTAAAGTTGATTCATCTGCTATAATATCTAAAGCCGAAGCAATAATTGCATCTGTATCCATTACATCATATTCTGAGTATAATTGGGGTCTTAGATATTGATAATTAAATTGAAATTGTGCACCATATAATGAGGAAGGACTAGTAGTAAATATTCTATTATATCTATCTACTAATGAATTAGTTTGTAATCCTCCGTTTTGTTGTATAGTGCTACTATCAATTACTTTTATTTGATTACCACCCGTATTACGGATAATTACATCTGTTGAAAATAATCTTTGTAATCTACTAAATAAGCCTTTATCTGCCATTGTATATAGTTATTGTTATAAATATTAATTATAGAAGCCAACTTATATCTTCTTTCCCTCCATCGGTATCTATATGGTAAGGATTATCATTGCCACTAGCAAAATATCCTCCTTGATATGTTGTTCTATTTACTTTTATGTTATTTAATGTTTTTCTAGTTATATCTAAACCTCGTTGTCTTAATTTTAGTGCTGTATCTCTAATATACATAGCTATACCAAAAGCCATAACTAGATCATCATTATATCCTGTTTGCGCTTCTGCCCTACCATTTTTCCAAATAAACACTTTCATTTCTTCTACTAATCTTTTTGATTGTATAGTTACTCCTTTATCTGCTATATATTCTTGAAATTTACCTATTACCATAGGTCGCGTTCTAGATGACATAGTAAAACCAGCTACCATTTTGGAGTGGTCTTGATATCTATCAAAATACGAATTAGCATTGGAGGAGTCACTCTTTTGTGAATAGTAAAGATTTGAATATGCTCTATCAACAGCTACTTGTATTGTAGCCCAACCAATATTTGCATTTTCTATAATAAGCATTGCCTCATTATATTCAGTAGCTAAACCTACTAGTAAATGGCCAAATTCTTTAGTACCTAATTGCCCTTTATATTCAGCTACTTGTACATTATTTTCTACATCCATAACATGACAAGTAGAAAAATCTTTTCCATCTCCACGGGCAACATCTGCTACTACCATATAGTCCCTACTATAATCTGGAGATTCCCATACCCATAAGTTTTGGTCCGCACCTCTTCTTTCCATAGGTTCTTTAATATGAGACTTTTCATAAAATTCTAAATACTCATTATAAAATACTATATCACCTGAAGTACTAAAATCACAATCACATTCTTGTGCTGCTAATCTAGGGTCACCTAATAAAGCATCTTGTGCATCTCTCCAAGTTTGATCTCTTTCTGGGTGTACATACCAAGGTAATTTGATAGGTAAAAAATCATTTTCACCAGCTTCTGCTTTAACCCAAGTTTGATGGAACCAATTACCTGTACCATATGGAGTTGATAATACTATAGCCCCACCACCCGTTGCTAGGGTTTGTTGTGCAGAAGCCCATGTTTCGGCAATGTTATCAATAAAAGCTGCCTCATCAATTATTAGCAAAGATACTGCTTCTGATCTTGCGGCATCTGCATTTGAAGATTTTGCTTGTATTTTTGAACCATTTACTAATCTAAGAGATAATTTATTATTTTCAGCAGAATCAACTTTAAGCCATGAAGGTAAATTTTCCCACATGAATTGTACTTTTGTTACTAAATTTCTTGCTGTTGCTTGTGTAGTTGCTAGTGCTAATACGTTTCGATCCTTATGGAAAGTCATTAACCATAAAGAATAACCTGCTGCTAATGTTGATATACCTAGTTGCCTAGATTTTAATATAGCACTATAATCATTTTCTTGAAATAACGTTAATACTTTTTCTTGGAAAGGGTATAAATTAAACTGTATACGACCACGTTGGGGGTGTTGTATATAACAGTATTTACGCATAAAATGTACTGGATTTTTAGCACATTTTAAATATTCCTGGCGTATTACTTTTTTTAGGTCAGACATATATTATTTTAGTAAAAATATTGTTCCTATAATTGCTGCTATCCCAGCACCTCCCATTAATTTAGTTTTTAATTTTTGTTTTTTTAAATCGTTTTGAAGTCTTTTTGATAATTCTTGAGATAGACTTAATTGATCTGATTTGGTTAACATTATAGATTCAAAATTTCCTATTTGAAAATTTAAATTTTTTATAACACTATCTTTTAAAATAACCTTTTGTTCTAATAAATTTATTTTACTAATACTAAGTGATAGTTCTTCTTTAGCTCCATCACCCTTAATTAAGTCTTTAATTACTAATTTTACTATCGGCCTTTTTAACTGAATCGTTGTACTGTCTATAACGGTCTGTGAAAAACTTTGTAAGCTCATCATTATTAAAAGAATCAACGGCATTAACTTTTTCATTTACTTTCCATTTTAAATTTTTTATTCTATTATCTTTTAGACCAATTTGTTTGTCTAATTTTGATATTTGAACATTTAATGTATCAATTTTAAAAGTTAATTTATCATTCATATGATGTAATGAATCAACTTTTTGTTCTAAGGCTATTATTTTAGCATTGTAATCTTCAGTATAATCTTCTTCATTGGAAAATAATAACCAAGCTACAATAACTAATAAAATAATAATTTTTAATAAATAAAAAAACCTTTCGTTAAATTTCATATTTATTTATCTATAATAGCTTCTAACTCTTTTTTTAATTTAGTTTTATCTTTTAAGACTTTAACTAATTTTTCTTTTTCTTCACCCTCAGCTTTAGAATACTTTTTAGCTAATGATTTCATCTCACGAGTTAATAAAGCTAATTCTTCTTTTGCTTTAGCTAAACCTTTTGTTTTTTTAAGATCTGCTTTAGATGGTTCTTTATCTTCATCTTCAGTTACAGGAGTTTCTTCTGTATCTCCGGCTAAATCTTTTAATTTATCTATTGCTATCTTAAATTTTGCATTATTTAAAAAATCCATTTGTTCCTTTTCTGCCATTTGATTAAAGAAATCTATCATTGCCTTTGCAGCAGATGGAGCAGATTTAACATTATTGTTTATTTTTAACATAGAAGAACTAGGAATTTCTTCTTTCATTACACCTCTTTTAACAATAGCATCATATGCTTTACCAACATCACCTTTATATAATTGATCTACTATTTTTTTACCTAGTTTTTCTAACTGACTATCATCTAAAGAATGTTTTTTACCGAATCCATCTAAATAAGACATACCAATATCTAAATAATCATAAAAAAAGTCTTCACCTTTTGGTGTAGCATCTTCTTCTATACCAGCTTCTTCTTTTGCCTTAGCTAGATCACTCATTGCTTTAGTTAACTCTTCAGTATCTTTAGTATTTTGTTGTGTTTCTTTATCTTCAGATAATTCAGAAATAATATTTTCTTTAATATAATTTTTTAATTCAGATTTTTTCATTACAAAAGTATTTTATTATAAATATGTTAAAGGTTAGTAACATTTAATATTTGTTGAATACGTTCCTCTGTAGATCCAGATATCTTTTCTATTTTACCTGCTTTATGACCATGCCTTTTAATAAGAGTTGTAATAGTAAAATCAATTAAATCTCTATAATGTTCATCTGTCTCACGAATACCATTATCTTCAATTTCTAACCCATAAGGGGATATGTAAAATATATAATCATATTCTCGGATAAATTCACTAGCATATACTTCAAACGCTTCTTTATCTTGATATGATATTGACTTAGCATTCATTGTAAATGCCATTACATCAAGTATAGTTCTATCTGTAATAATATTATCCTGCATTAGTTCACCACAACGTTCAGCTAAAAATACTGTTTGGCCTTTTAATGTTGAATCTGTATTTAATGGAATACCTAATGACATTAAATGTTGACTACGTTCAGTTGCAAAATTATAATCTTTAAATTGCTTTGTTTTCTTTAAAGCATTTACTAGTGTAGTTTTTCCCACACTCATTGTACCACATAAACCTATTTTCATATCTTAGTTTCTATAATCAGATAATAAATTTTTCATTGATTGGTTTTTATAAAAAGGAATACCTTCTCTTTGGCGTCTCATTTCTTTCCAATCCTCTTTATCCTTTTGAAATCCATATAAATAATATTCTGCTCTTTTTTCATTACCTTCAGGTATTAAAGCGGGTCCATCCCAATTATGTAATTTACCATCCCATGTATAAGCAATGGTACCATCTGTTTTTACTAATTTTCTTGATTTTGGATATGTTTGTCCTGTTTCTATGCCCATAATATTATTTTTTATTTGTTATCAATATACGAAAGTTATTTTAATTATCCAAAAGTGATTCAGCAACATATGTCCCTTGTGCACCACTTACCGTTATACCTCTAGCTGATAATGCATCGCCAACAAAGTGTACGTTAGGATACTTGGTGAGGGCTAAATTGGTATAATCGACAAGTGGCTCAGGAGAAAGATATTTTACTTCAGGCACATAAATACCCCAATCATCTTTAAGTGTTGGGAATACTTTTTTCATGTCTTCAATAAAATCCAATACATACCAAAAATATGGTTGCATCGCTTTAGTTATTTCATGTAGTGTATCTACTTTAATTGCTGATACATTTACACCTTCTGATGTAGTTGATGGTTCTCTAGTTGGACTATAATATAATCCTGTACCCTCTTTTTGTAATTTATTTACTACATCTCTAGACCATTCAAATGGTTTATCAATACCTCTAACTTCCATTAATATACCAAAATTGGTCATATTATTTCGAAATGCTTCATCTTTTTTAGCGTGTCCATTGTACGAATGGTCTCCATACGTTTCTTCAACGGCAACATATGCTGCATTGTTGTTTGTACAGAAAGAACGTAGTGATACTCCTTTGTCTTCATATTTTCTATATAATTTGAAATCATAAGATACATCAATTAATTTTTGAAAGTGCTTTTGTGGTGCTTCAAATCGAACACCTATTTGTACGGGTTTTGGTTCAGTTGGTAAATCGTATTTTTCAGCTAATTGTTTACCAAAGTCAATACCTGATTTACCTACACCAAAAATAAGTTCATCATAAAATAAAGTTATTTCATGGTGTTCATCTTGCATATACATAACCTGGTTATATTCAAAATCAATATCAGTTACTTTAGTTTCCCAAATAAATTCAACACCACCTTCTACTAAAAAGTCATACCAATTTTTACCTATTTCATGTAAATAATCTGTACCAACGTGCCATACTGGGAATAAACGTAATCCAAAATATGGTTTAATAAATTCTGGTTCTGCAATAGGATTTGAACATTGTACTTCCTCTGGTTTAGGATGGAATCGTTTAAAATTATCTATCACCTGATCAAATAATTCCATTGCTTTTTCTTCACCACAATATTTAGATAATTGTCCTCCAATTGAAGTATGATAAGTTAATTTACCATCAGACCAACCTCCTGCTCCTAGGAAACCTGTCATTACCTCTTCATATGGTCTTAAATATGGATCTTTACCCATATCAATAATGGTAATTTTACCATCAAACCCATTGTCAATTAGCTTAGTAGCAGCATTTACATTTGCTACACCAGCTCCAATCATTACTACGTTTTTACTCATATTTGTCCTTTATTTTAATGCGTTAATATACGAACTTAAAATGGCGTCTCCAAATGAGACGCCACAGATATCTGTTTATTTTTTAATCACGACAGGCT